>WBZS01001870.1_pt1 | contig 14967 bp, 23 predicted proteins | sample 5204201 | NCBI WGS metagenome assembly WBZS01 (sample SAMN12344357, study PRJNA552823) | activated sludge metagenome | biome: Activated sludge suspended growth; feature: Nitrification reactor; material: Wastewater; isolation source: activated sludge from nitrification reactor of wastewater...
TCAACCGGGTGCCCCGGAAAAGATGGCTGTGTGACGCGGTGAGCGGAAGCGGACCCTCAGTCACGGGGGCCGCCGTGGACGTGTTCCGCGGCTGAGGCGAGTTCGGTGCCGAGGAGGGGAGTCGAACTCACAATCACGAACCTACATCGAGGGGCACTACGCGGCATCCCGACGCGTTACAAGCGGCCGACCCTGGTCCGAGACGGGCATGAAGCGCATCCAACGACATCGCTGGGCATGCCCGGCGGTATCGCGTTGAGTATCGCAGCGGCCGGGTGGCTGGTGGGCCCTCTGGTCGCGCCTGGCGACCGAGGGCACCTGCTTTGCCCAGCATCTTCTAGCCGGGGCTGTACTCCGGGTTGATGCCTTCGTGGTGGATCTGGGAGAGCTCTTGGCCGATGGCTAGGAGCGCTTTGATCTCGGCCAGCTTCAGCTGTTGGTCCAGCGTCATCGACTTGACCTCGTACCGGTTCTCAACGGCGCTCACGGCGTCGTATGCCTCGTTCCACACGTTCATGACGTTTCACCTCCCGTTCACCCCCTGGCTGGGGATGAACGAATGTAGGTGCCACCACCGACAGTTCTCGTGTCGGGCTCTTCTTGGGTGCTGGGCCGTGTGAGCTCGTGGCCGCGGCGGGCCGGTCAGGAGCGAATCTCGCGCTGCGAGTCGTTCGCCCACCCGATGACGTCGCTGGCGCGCCACACCTTGCCCATGGCAAGGGAGGCGACCGGGGCGGGGAATGTTGGCCGGGATGTCAGTTGGAAGACGCGTTGGCGGGAGACGCCGAGCATCTTTGCGATCTCGGCGGCCCCAACGAGTTCTTCGTTCACGCCGAGCATCCTATAGGCACGTGACCACTTGACACATGACTAGCTGCCAGGGTTGACTACTGACTAGCCCCCGAAACGGAGGCGACCCCCGGAGGTGCTGGAACACCGGCCGAGGGTCTAGGAACCACCTGCTGGAACAGGAGACCCCATGACCACGATTGTCGCACGCCCAGAGCCCAACCCCTCGACGGAGCAGCGCCCGGAGTGGACAACAGAGACCGACGGCTCAGAGCTGTTTCCCGGCGCGAACCTGCTGAGCGAGTCCGATCGTCTCAGCACCCTCAGGGTGGCGGCCAAGCACGGTCTGAGGATCATGCCCCCGGTGACATGCCACGCGTTCTGCACCTACCAAGACGGACACCCCGGCCAGTTCCATACCGAAGACCAGGTCTGCTACAGCTCGAATCACCGCATCCCGACCGTGATGCACCCACCCCTGGAGGTCGAGAGGGGCCGGTACGAGCAGAACTACTTCGCGATCTACCTCGCAGCGCGGCACAACGGCGAGCAGCCGTCGATTCACGTCAGCGTTGGCGAAGACGCTGGCCTCGTGATGTCGCTCGATGAAGCCCTGGCGGTGGCGCAAGCGATCGTCGCGTCGCTGGACGAAGCGACCGAGGCAGGGCTCCTGTGATGCCACACATGTCCGAGGGAGAAGCCCGTTTGCAGCGCTCCGCGGGTTCCGGCCATCAGTTCGTTGCCGGAGATGCTTGGTGCATCGGTCGCTGCGACTGCTGGCGTTGCGCCCGCCAGATCATCTTGGTGATGCCCGACGCCCTCGCGGCGGAACAGCGCGGCGAGATCAACGCCCGCATGGCCGCCGCGTTCGATGCCCTGGTCGTGGAGATGGTGCGCCGCAACAAGGCCGAGCAGGTGACCCGTTGAACGCAGCTACCCGCGACGGGCGCTCCTTGCCATCCGATGATGACAACGACCGTCTGCTGGTGACGGCCCATCACGAAGCTGGGCACGCTATAGCTGCCGTTTTGAGGGGCGGTGGCTCGGTTGGTCGCCTCCGAACGCTCAGGCGGGACGCAAGGCGCGGTGGGGACCATGGTTGAAGATCTGTGGACGTTGAAGGACGGCAAGACGCCGTCGAAACGGTACGGCCGCGGGAAACGGTGGCGGGTGCGGGTGGCCGGGTTCCCGACCCGGTCGTTCAGAACGCGAGCCGAGGCTGATCGCTTCGAGCTCAGGCTGAGACTCGAAGCGGCCGACGGTCGCGGAGCCCGAGACGACCCGCTCGTCAACGACCTGCTCGATCTGTGGCTAGCCGGCAAGGCCGGACTGTCCGAGGGCGGCCAGGGCGCGGTGAAGGCCGCCGCGGTACAGGTCCGAGCTCGGTGGGGCGCTGTTCGGGTCAGCCAGGTTGAGCCGCACGAGGTCCAGACCTGGGTGGCGACGATGACGGCTGAGCGGCGCAGGAAGGGCCTCCCGACCATCCTGGTGCCGGCGTCTACGGCGTCGCGGTCGAAGGCGCTGCAGGCCCTATCGGGGGCGCTGGCGATCGCGGTTAGCCGCGGCGACATCAGGTCGAATCCTTGCTCCACGGTTCGACCTGGCCGGGAGGAGGCCCGCGATGGACGTTTCCTCGAGGTGGACCAGTTGGCCCGGCTTGCCCGGGCCGCTGGCGACCAGTGGTCGCCGATGGTGTGGCTGCTCGGCACTACCGGTGTGCGGATCGGGGAGTGCTGCCGGCTGCTCGTCGGTGACGTGGACGCAAAGCGCCGGCGGCTGCGCGTCAGGAGGTCCAAGAACGGTCGGGCGCGTGACGTGCCACTATCGGTGATGGTGCTTGCGATGCTCGACGTCGATCGGGAGCCGTCCGATCCGCTGTTCGTTGGGCCTCGCGGGGCGTCGGTCGACCCGGACAACTTCCGGGCGCGGGTGTTCCGGCCGGCTACTGAGCGGGCCGGGCTGCCGGACCTGAGGATTCATGACCTGCGGCACACGGCGGCGTCGTTGATGATCGCCTCTCGGGCCTCCATCAAGGACGTACAGGCCGCCCTGGGGCATAAGTCGGCGAAGATGACCCTGGACCTGTACGGGCATCGCTACGCCGGCCATCTGGACGACTTGGCGGCCAGGATGGATCAGGTTCTCCACGGCGCCTGGGATGACCGCAATGGGGGACGGTCGAATGGCTGACAATGACACCTGGCTCCTGACGGCCGACATAGCGCTCTGCTATGGCTGGTCTGTCGCCTACGTCCGGAAGCTCGCCTACCAGCACAGGTGGCGGCGGATCCGGGTAGGGCAAGGCGTCGCCTATAGCACCGACGACGTCGACGCCTACTACCAGCAGTGCGTACGGAGGGCGTCCGAGCCGGTCCCGCCTGAGCGGAGGACGAACCCTTACAGGAACCGGGCTAGCTGAGCAGAAGCACGGATGGAGCACCCGAGCCTAGTCCCACGCTGTCCAGCAATCGTCACGCGATCTTGACGTCGACCGCCACCTGCTCCGGGTCGGTGTCGAGGACGCTCACCACCAAGTCCCGGGCGTACACGTCGACGTCCCGCAGGTGCCGCACCGAGGTGTACCGGTCGAAGCTGTCACCTTCGACGTGCACCAGCCACGACTTGCCGTCCAGTTCTGCGGTCGCTCGATACCGGTTCACTTCCGCCACCACCCTCCCAACCCAGACTAGACGGGCTGCAGCGGCATGCACCTCACGAAGCAAGAGCCCGAGAACGCGCCTGACGAGCGCTCCGTGACCGAGACGGCGGACGCAGCGGCCGATCATCCTCGGCCTCCAACATCTCCAGCAGCCGCGGATGTACGAGGCCAGCAACCATCCGGCGATGGTCGCACTCCGGCATCTCGCAAGCACACCTCCAGCCCGGGCCGTTCCCGGTGCACGTTACCCGGTAGCCGTTGACGTAGGCGGACAGGTACGCCGGCCGCCACTCGCCGGTGCCGCGGGTGTACTTCCAGTGCCCGGCGAACAGCGTCGTGAAATGGACCGCTGCCGCCGGGCCGCTGGCTTCGTCGGTCACGGATGGTCGGCCGGGGGCTCGACCCGCGGGTTGGCGGCCATCCATCGGGCCAACGCCACAAACGACCACCGATCCATGCAACTGCCAGCGGTCGTTAGGATCCGCTGCCGCCACTCCCGATCCACGTCAGGCCGCTGATCGGTGCCGGCAGAGAGGACCGCTTGGCGAACGTCGTGCTCGTCTGGCTTGTACATGTCGAGCTCGGCGATATCGAGCTTCTGGCCGTTCGTGCTGGGCTCGTCACCACCAACCTCGCTGACGATGCCGTGCTTGCGGAGCTCCTCGAGCAGCTGGTCGAACGTGACACGCCGCTGCGCGATCATCTGGTCGTAGGCGACCTGCTCGGCCCGATCGGCCGCAGACGCCGCAGCAGCCGCATCCAAAGCCGCCAGATCGACCTCGCCCGCCCCGATCGCCCGGAGACGACCCATCTCCTCCCGGGCCTCGTTGATCTCGTGCTGCATCCGGTCCGCCATCGTCGACGGCCGCCAATACTCACCTGTCGAACTCCGGGCGTACGGCTGCCAGGTCACGCCGGTCAGGTCCTTCAACTGCTGCACCAGATCCGCCACCGCCGCCTCATGCTCGCCGAGCGCCTCCTCACGGGCCCGCACGTCCTGCTCCAACAGGTCAGCCTCCGCGCCGTGCAACGCCCGCATGGCAGCCATGTGCCGCGCCTGCGCCTCCTGGCAGGCCTGGGTGCACAAGATGATCCGCTGCTCGAGCGCGGCCCGTTGAGAGGCCGTCTCGCCGAGCGTGGACGGATTGTCGAGGATCGTCGCGCCGACCTGGGCGAGCGAGTCGAGACGGGACTGGGCGTCGCGGGTTTCGTCGAGCCACTGCTGGACAACGGTGGCGGCCGCGTCGACGGCCTGCTGGGCGACGGTGACGGGATTGGTTTTCGTTCTGGGCATGATGCTGGTCTCCTAGTTGTTGACGATGCGGCGGCTGCCGGGGGGTTGCGGTCGAGCGCGGCGATGCTCGTCGAGAACCTGCCCCGCGGTACGAACACGAGCGGCCGGCGGTTTGGCTGCTTCACGGGCCCTCGTGCTGAGGCTTTCCGCACGCCAGCCGATGTTCAACGCGGCGTTCACCTCGTCGTTGGTGCGGTGCTGCTCGGCTGCGTACTCCCGGGCGTACTGGCTGGCCTGGTCGAGAGTGTCGCCGAGCTTGACTCGGGACTCGACGATCGAGGCGAGGTCCTTCTGCTCGCGAGCGGCGCGTTCCCTTGCTGCAGCTGCGGCCTGCTGCTGTTCGGGGGTGAGCGGCCGCCGCCAGGCGTTCGTGGCAGGCTCGGCGGCCTCGCTGGCGGGGAGCGGCCGGCCCCACGGTGTTGCGGTCGGGTTTGTCATGGTGTTTCTCCTAATGGGGTTGCGATCCGTCACGCCGGGTACAGCACCGCGGCGAGCGCTGGCCAGGTGGCGGCGATCTGGGTGAGGATCAGCTGCTGGCCGATCTGGTCGTTGCTCTCGCCAACCGTGGAGCCGACTGAGCACAGGGCGGGGTCGGCGGACAGCACGTTGATCCACCGATCCAAATGCAAGGTCGGGTTGCTGACCGTGTCGATCGCCAGCTGCCGATCCGGACCCTGGGTGCCTGCGGCGATCACGGTGCGCGCCTGGAAACAGATCCCGGCCCGCACCCAGTCCCGGAAGTCCGGGTCGCGGCCGAGTTCGACGGCGTTGCCGATCTGCGATGTCGTCATGGCATTTCTCCTTCGTGAGGGGTTACAGTCCCATCGCTGCGACGTACTGCAGGGCACGGTTCGTGGTGATGCTCGTAGGTTCCGCCTGCGGGTAATGGTTCGTGACCTGCACGACCGTCTGCCGGGTCGCGGCAAGCCCGTCAGCCATAGCAGACTGGCTCGGGTACACCGGCCGCGACGCCGCCACCGAGTACGGATCGACGCTGCCACCATCAGCCAACCCGATCGCGGTGAAGAACTGACGGGGAACCAGCTGACGGCGCAACGCCTCCATCACACCCAGCCCGTAATAGTTGACGGATGAGACCGGCTGCATGAACTCGCCAGCAGTCGCCCAGATCGGCACATCATCGGCCCGCGGGTTCGGCGACTGGCCAGGCACCGTACCGCCCGTAGCGAGCCGGGCGACCGGCCGGAAACCAGCCAGGCTGGCAGCACCGCCGGGATGGATGAGGCCACCGTAGGCGTGGCCGCCTGCTTTGATGCTCGCAATCGCAGCCTTCGCAGCAGCGACACCGACCGCCTTCACGTTGATGTTGACGGTCTTCCCACCGATACCAGCAATCGCACCCTTGACGGCCGAGACACCGGCCGCTTTCGCGGTGATCTCGACCTGCTTGTTCTTGAACCTGTCGTACGCCTCCTGGCCAGCCTTCAGGCCGCCGAGCTCAGCGATCAGCCGGATCTTCGACCGGGTTTCCTTCGGTAGCCCCTTCACCGACTCCATGAAGGTGTCAACTTCTGCTTTCGAGGGACGGGCACCAACGGCGAGGATCTTCGTCTCCGCCAGCTCCGGGATGTCCTTGACGGCCGCGGCGAGGAGGTCGGCCTGCTGCTTGACGATGGTCGCTCCTGGCGCGGAGAACGTCGGCGCCACATCAGTCGGGATCGCGATCAGCGACGCCGCGTACGCCTTGGCTTCCTCCTTGCCCATGCCCATGTCGTGGGCAACTCTGGCGAGACTCGTGCGCATCTTGTCCGCCTTCGCGGCGAGAGTCTCCGGACCGGCGCCGGCGGTCTTCATCCCCTCCAGGACGCTCTTGCTGGCCTGCGCGATCTGCAGCAACGATGTCTGGTTGGCGCGACCCTTCTCGGTGTTGATGTCGAGGCCCTTGCCGCGCTCTTTCAAACCCTTGCTGGCTTCGGCCAACGCGGCTTTGAACCCGATCTCCCCGCCAGCCATCTGAGCCGTGAGCGAGGTGTACTGCTCCATCGCAGTGACGGCTTCCGCCGCTGCGCCGGCGAGTCCGGCCATGGCGCGCTGCTGCCCGGTGAGGTTCTTGACCAGGGGACTGCCGGCATCTGTTGCTGCCTTGACTGCAGCGGGGATCTCGCCGCGCATCCAGCGGGCGTATTCCTCGTCGGAAACCTGGAGGTTACCCAGCGAAGCAGCAGTCTGTTCGAGCTGCGCTCGATACTGAGTGAAGTAGCCTGCCGCGTACTCCAGAGTGACTCCGTCAGGTAGGGAGTCGGTCAGTTTGCGGAATGCTTCCTGAGCGCCGGTCAGGTTCCCGCCGGCCACCAGGTCTTTCAGACCGCCGTCGATCTTGGATATCTCATCCTTCATGACACCGGTCGCGGTCTTGAACCCGGTCAGATCGAGGGTGTCGTTGAACCATCCGGTGCCCATGCGGTCCATGTCGGACAGAGACTTGAAGGCGTCACCGATGCCCTTGATGTTCGATGACAACGCGTCGCCCCGTAGCGCGTCGGTGATCTGCTTGTTGATCAATGCGAGATCGACACCGGCCTTGGACAGCGTCTCGACGTTCTTGGTGACTTGGTCGAACGACTGCGCGTTGTTCCTCTGGTTGGCACCCATGAGGCTGATGGCGAGCGCGAGGGCCGTCACGCCGGTGGCTGCGGCCGCCATCTTGGCAGCCATGCCCTTGGCCTTGTCGCCGACTCCGGAGAAGTTGACGCCGAGACCGGTCAGGTTGTCCTTCAGGTCGCGGACCATGCCGATGGCCTTCATGCCGCCACCGACGACCAGCAGCAGCCCGGCAGCTGCGGCAGCCGCACCCACGGCGAACCTCTGCTGACCGGGGGACAGGGCGCCGAACGCTTGCGCCATGTTCGCGAGCCCGTCGGCGCCCTGCTGAACGACCGGCAGGAGGGCCGATCCGGCGGTGATCGCCGAGTCCTTGATGTTGTTCCACGCCACGGTGACCTGGGCCTCGGTGGTCGCGGCCCGCTTCGAGTACTCGTTGAGCAGCGCATCCTGACCCTTGATCGCCGCCTCGGCCAGCCGCATCTGGTCCGCCAGGTTTGTGCCGGAGGAGGCGAGTCGGCGGATCGCGTCGGCTTCCCGGACACCGGTGATGCCCAGGGTGCGGAGGATCCCGGTGACGTCGCCGCCGGCTGCCTGCACCCGGCCGAGCCCTTCGATGAACTTCTGCGTCGCGCCGGCCGCATCGTCTTCGAACGCTTCCCGGAAGTCGACGCCGGCGACCTTGGACACGGTCTGCAGCGCGGTGCCGCCACGCCTGCTGATCTGCTCGAGCTTGAGGAACGTCATCGACATGGCGGTGCCGCCGGCCTCCACCTCGACACCCACATTGGCCAGCGCCGACGCATACGCCATCACCTGGTCCTCAGACAGGCCGATCTGCCGGCCCGCGGACGCGATCCGCTGCGTCAAACCGAGGATCTCGGACTCGGTGGAAGCACCAGCGTTACCCAACGCGACCAGCGTGGATGCCAAGTTCCCGACCTTGTCAGGGGCGGTTTGCATCACGTTCATCATCTGGGCGAGGCTCGTGGCGGCCTCATCCGAGGTGAGGTTCGTGGTCTCACCCAGCATGATCATCGTCTTGGTGAACCCAGCGATCGCCGGCGTCGCCACACCCAACTGACCGGCAGCCTCCGCGACCGACGCGATCTCCTCATGCGACGCGGCCATGGTGCGGGCCATGCCCCGCAGAGACCCTTCGAGGGCGTCGATTTGCTGCGGGGTGCCGTCGACGGTCTTCTTGACGCCGGCGAACTGCGACTCCCAGTCCATCGCCGCCTTGGTAGCCAGGCCGAGACCGGCAGCGATGACGGCACCGCCCTTGAGTAGGCCGCCCCCTACCCGGTCCCACTCGGCCGACGACTTGGTCGCCGCCCCGGCGATCTGCTGGCCTGCTGCGATTGCTGACTGGGCCGCCTTCTGCATGGCGCCCTGGAAACCGGCGATGGTGGCGGTGAGGACTGTCGTGACCGTGCGAAAAGTCATGCTGCGCCTCCTCGGCGATCAGGGGTGAGACGGACGCCAGCCGCGCCCAAAGATTTGCCCGCCGGCACCGAACCGGCAGGGGAGAGAGGACGTCCGATCACACCACCAGTAGACGCATCGGCGCTGATCAACAGCCCTTTCGGGATGACCACCGGCGGCCGTGATACCGGGCGTGATACCTGACGCCGCTGATCCGGGCGTCCCGTCCACGTCCGATCCACACCCGCCCACACACCGAACTCGTCACCGGCCTCCTCGGCGGCCTGCCCACAGGCGGCGAACACCGGACAGCCGACGCAACGCCGAGCAGCCGTCTGGCGCTCCCGCGGAGCCTCCGACAACCACAAGCCGCCGCCAGCCGAGCAGGGCGTCACCCGCCCGGCGTCGACCATCTCGGCCAACGCCGCCGCCAGGCGATCCTGCGCAGTCACGCCGCACCTCCGCTTGCCTGCCACTCATGGAAGAAGCGACCTAGCTCGGCGCTGAACAGGACGGCCCATCCATGGGCTCGCCCGCCGAACTCGCCATCCATGGGCTCGCCCCATGGCGTTGCCGTTCGGGGCCGGCCCGCCGTGGCATCGAGGTCGCCATGGGGTAGCGGTTCAGCGGCATCCTCCCTTGGGGTTGACCCCCTTGGGGTTGATAGGTCGTCGGTCGGGCCACACCCTTCATAGGTCTGCGGTTCGATGTGGCCCACCATGGGTCTCGTGTTCATCGGTTCTCCTTGGCGATTGCTCCGCAGGCGGTGCAGGACTCTGGGCGGGGGTTGGTGTCGTGGCCTTTGACGCTGCAGCGGCGGCGCGTGGGGGTGGTGGGCGTTTCGTTCGGGTCGCAGTTGGCGTGGGTGGTGGCGCCGGTCTCGGTGAGTGGCTGGTGGCAGACGCTGCAGGTGGTTGTCTGGCTCGGTTGCGGCTGGTTGCCATTGCCCGGGAGGTGTGTTACCTCAGTTACGCTGTTACGTCTGTCACTTCCCTCACTCACACCCCTAACAGGGGGTGTCGGGTGGTTGTTGGTAACAGGTGACGATGTAACAGAGGTAACAGGCATGTAGCGGCCTCTTTCGGGCTTGGTGAGCCATCCCTGCGCGGTCAGCCGGCCGAGGTAAACGCGCACGTTCTGGCCATCCAGATCGAGAGCGTCGGCAATCGCCGACGGCCCGACGCCAGGGTTGTGCGTGACGTACTCGACGATGCGGGCGCAGTCCTCACTCAGCCCGATGGCGGCTGCGGCCTGACGGGCCGCCTGTGAAGCTTCGGCGAGTGAGTCACCGGCGATCGTCCAGTGCCCGTCGTCGGCGATGGCGGCATACTCGCCTTCGTTCACGTCGCGGCCGGTGACTCTGATGATGGCTTCGGTTTCGCCGCGGGCCCGTTCGATGAGGATCGTGAAGTCGGCGGACCCGTTGAGCCCGTTGGTGCCGCTGGTGGAGTCCATCCAGTCGGCGGCACCGCCCTTCTTCTTGTGGTGGACGACGAGGAGTGTGCTTCCGGGATGCTTGTTGGTGAGCCGCTTCAGCACGCCGCCGATGCGATAGTCGCGTTGGTAGACGCCTTCGCCGGGAAGGGCTCGGGGTTGGACTTTGCCGAGCGTGTCGAGCATCACGAGGCCGTCGGGGTGGAGGTCTAGCCATGTTTCGATGAGGGGGAGGAGTTCGTCGGGGGTGGCTTCGGTGAAGTACTCGAACGACGCCGGCAGGGTCTCGCCGTGCATCAGGTGCCGGGCGCGTGCCTGCATTCGCCGGTCGCCGTCTTCGAGCGCGGCGTAGAGGACGGGTCGCTGCTGGACCGGGATGTGCCCGAGTGCCTTGCCTCCGACTGCGGCGGCGAGTCCGATGCCAAGGACGAGCCATGATTTGCCGATCTTGGGGGGGCCGACGAGCAGGCCGAATCCTTCTGGGATGAGGCCGGGGACCGTCCATTGGAGGGCTGCGAAGTGCTGTTCGTCGAGCCAAGCGCCGTTTCGGAGTCGGTCTAGCAATGCCAGCTTCGACTGGAGCTCGTCGGCCTCGGTGGTGATGTCTCCGGGCTCGTCTTGGTCAACACGCGGGGACATGGCGATCGCAATCCCCATCAGGCCGCCCTCGTTTCGGTGAGGACGTCGGCGATCTCGTTGAGGACGTGGGCAGGCACACCGTCGGTGCGGAGTAGCTCGGCGTGGCGGCGGCACTGCAGGGCGGCGTCAGCAAGCCTCCGTGAACGCTCGGCCAACTCTGCGGCGGTCGCCTTGCCCAGATAGTCACCTGGGCGTGGCCTGGCGTCTTCGAGGGTGGTTGCGCGGCGGTCCCAGAATCGGGCCATTCCTTCGGCCATCGCGTCGGCGAGGAGGGTGGGGATGTCCGTGGCGACCATGTCGGCGAGGCCGCCGGTCGTACTGTGCGCAAGGTGCTGCTGGAGCGTGGTCATGCTGCCGCCTGACGGTCTGCGAGGTCGCAGGTGGCCCGGTGGACGGTTCGGGCTGTCTTGGCGGCGGTGATGCTGGTTGCGGCACCGCAGGTGGGGCATTGGCCGAGGAGGTTCGCGAGGACGCGCCGCTCGAGCCTGCGCCGTTCCCGACGGCTGGCGGTAGCGGGAATGGTGGGTGTGATGACGAGGACGCCGCCGAGGGCCCACAGCGTGGTGTCGCGGCCGACGTAGGCGACGATCCGTTCCCCGGCCGCCCACGCTGCGGCTGCTCGGCTTGTGCCGCGAGCGTGGGCGCTCTTCGTCTCTGGGAGGGTCACGCAGGTCACAGGCCCTCCTTGAGGGCGCAGGCGGGGCAGAGTTCGCTGAGGACGGCGATCCCGTCGACGGCGAGGTACAGCAACCCGGTGGCCTTGACGGTCAGCTGCTGACGACACTGATCGCAACGGCTGGCGCCCGGCAGCGCGGGCCGGTTGGGCACGCACTCGCCACACGCCATGTGCCCGTCGGCGAGCCGTGCGAACTGGAGTTCGCTCGCATGCGGGCAGGGGCGGATGGCGCCGGCGATGAACTGGTTGAGGAGTTGACTGCACGCCTGGCGGAGCCAGTCGGACGGACTGTGGTCCGGCCTCGTGAAGGTCTCCCCATGTGCGCCGCGGCGGACGTAGGCCAGGGAAGGGATCAGCATGCCCGCTCCGTTCGGACGCCGCGCCAGGTGCGCAGGATCCCGCCGGCACGGCTTGGCCTGGTCGATGTCGTGTACCCGACCGGTTCGATCAGGCCGGCCCGGTAGGCCCGGCGAAACAGGCCGCCGACACGGTTCGGATGGTCGGCGTCCGGGACGCCCAGATCGGTGAGGTGATCGGCGCAGAACACGCCGCCTTGCCGGGCGAGTTCACGAATGGCGCGTTCGGCGCAGTCGAGCCACCAGTCGTCACCGTTGGCGCACGCTCGTTCGGGGCCTTCGGGTAGGGTGAGCTGCAAAGCCGGGAAAGCTTCAGCCGTCACCGTGGCACCGCCCACGGGGCGGCTTTCTCGCATCATGCGGCCCGACCCCCATCGACGGCCTTCAAGGCCGTCTGGTCGTCGACGCCGAGCGACCTGCGAAGGGTCCGCGGGTCAACGTCGAGGAGCTTCGCAGCCTCGGTCATCGTGAGGAACAGCCGGCCGCGCAACTTTTCCGGGAGCGAGTCCCGATCGAGGTGCACGCTGGTGAGGAACGGATCGACGGGGAGCCGAATGGTCCTCCCGATCTGCACCCACGGCGGCCCGTTCATGCTGCCACGCCCTGGATCTTCGCGAGGGCTTGTCCCCAGCGGGCGCGGTGCTCCACCGACGGGCGCTGTAGGCCCGCCTCCCACTGGGACACGGTGGCCTGAGAGACACCGACTTGGTCGGCCATCTGACGCTGCGAGAGGCCTGCGGATCGTCGGATCCGCTTCGCGAACTCGTGACTGGGTAGGCGGCGCATCATGCGGCCTTCGGAGGATCGAACAGCTCGCTCACCGAAACGCCGAGGGCCCGTGCGATCCGGACCTTGGTGAGTGGCCCTGCTTGCGCCTTATGGTTCTCGACTCGGCTCACCATGGCACAGGAGATCCCAGCAAGGCCGGCCACGTCGGCCTGGCTGAGCCCGTGCGCCAGTCGCCATGTCTTGAGTCGGCTCTGGCTCAGATCGGCAGTGTTCATCATCCTGGGGTCCTCTCTCGGTCCGTTGCTTCGAGTCTGATCCCGAGAGGGGGTTGCACTCAACCTTAACTGGGGTGTTGAATAACCGATATGAGGATAAGGCCGTGACTGAAGAAGGCCTGCAGCGGGCGCTAGCGAAGAACGTCCCGCCTTGGAACCAGGCCCTGACCGCTGCCATCTCGGCAGACTTGGAGGACTTGCGACAAACGGTGCCTCGTTCGGCTGTCCGTGAGCGTCTGCGCGAGGGGTGGAGTCAGGCTGAGATTGCTCAGCGAATGACCACGCTGCTGGGGGTCAAGTGGCACCAGACCACCGTCGCCAAGACGGAGTCTGGTGAGCGACCACTCAAGATCCACGAGTTCATGGCGCTGTGCCTGGCCTTGGGGTCATCGCCCCTCGAGTTGATGAGGGGGTCGTCAGTGTGGGAGACCATCCACCAGGAAGGCATCCGTCGCCGCCAGCTGATAGCGGACCGGGCAACGCAAGCAGCACTCGCACTCCTGGAGCACCTTCCCGAAGATGCACGCGCCGAATACAAGACCCAGCTTGCCGACATCGATCAGGACTTCAGCCAGGTCCGCGAGGCACTAGAGGTGGCCGGCTCGATAGTGGATCTCACCGCCGATGCGCAGACGCTCATGAGTCCGACAGTGTCGCCCGAGCAAAGGGCCAGCGCGCAGAGACGGCTGCGCAAGGCCGAGGAGGGCCAGTGACCACAGCCAAGCGCCGCGCCCGGGGTGAGGGCAGCGTCAGCCAGTACCAGACCAAAGCCGGCGCCCGCTGGCTCATCAAGTACCGCGACGCCGAAGGCACCATGAAGCTGAAGCGCGGCTACCTGACCAAGAAGGCCGCCGCCGACGCCCTCGGCGACATCAACGCGGACATCCGCAATGGCCGCTACACGGCACCCACCAGAACCACCCTGGGCGAATGGCTCGACGAGTGGATCGCCGGCCGTCGCCTCGCGCCCTCCACGATGGCGTCCTACCAGCGCAACATCGACCACCACATCCGGCCCCACCTGGGCAGCGTCCGGCTGCAGCAACTCACTGGGCCCCGGATCACGAAGATGTACCGGGAACTCGAGGAGCACGGCAAGGCGAACCATCAAGCCGGCTCTGGGCTGTCGCCACGCACGGTCCGCTATCTGCACACCATCCTGAAGGCGGCGCTCAAGTCCGCCGTCCAGAACGGCAAGATCATCAAGAACCCGGCCGACATGGCGTCACCGCCAGCCGCCCGCGAAGCGAAGTCACCCGAGATCCACCCCTGGTCGGCCGAGCAGCTGAGCGCGTTCCTCCAGTGGTCGCAGCATCACCGCACGGACGTGTTCCCTGCATGGCACATGGCCGCCTTCACCGGCATGCGCCGCGGTGAGCTTCTGGCTCTACGCTGGCGCGACATCGACCTCGCGGCCGGCACGATCAGCATCCGCCGCTCGGTCACGCCCGTGCGCGTCAAGGGCCAAGGGCTGACGCTCGTGGAAGGGCTCACCAAGGGCAAGGCGTCCCGGGTGGTCGACATCGACCCGGGGACCGTCACCGTCCTCAAGGCACACAGGCAAGCCCGCGGGGTGCTGGCACTCCCGCTGATCCGTGACGATGCGCTCGTCTTCGCCACCGAGGAGGGCGAGTGGCTGCACCCGGACCGGTTCACGAAGCGGTTCGTTCAGTCCGTCGGGAACTGCGCCAAGCAACTCGGCAAGGGTGACGAGGACTCGGGTGGCGACGTGCTGCCGACGATCCGGCTGCACGATCTCAGGCACACCCATGCCACCTTGCTGCTGAAGGCCGGCGTGAACGTCAAGGTGGTCTCGGAACGCCTCGGGCATGCCAGCGTGAGCATCACCTGGGACATTTACGCGCACGTCATGCCAGGTATGCAACGGGAGGCTGCCGCGCAGTTCGCGGCCATGATCGGCGGCGCCGGGTGACGTAGGTATCAGTTGGGTATCACGGAGTCCAGATCTGACCTGCCTAGTTCCTCCCACTAGGGGGAACGAGGTGCCGAGGAGGGGAGTCGAACCCCTATGCCCTTGCGGGCAGACGGGTTTGAGCCGTCCGCGTATGCCATTCCGCCACCCCGGCTGGAGCCCTACGATCATGCCATATTCTCCTCGGCTGCGCCCG
>WBZS01000370.1_pt1 | contig 14945 bp, 14 predicted proteins | sample 5204201 | NCBI WGS metagenome assembly WBZS01 (sample SAMN12344357, study PRJNA552823) | activated sludge metagenome | biome: Activated sludge suspended growth; feature: Nitrification reactor; material: Wastewater; isolation source: activated sludge from nitrification reactor of wastewater...
GCCCTGGAGCCGCTGGCCGAGGTGATCGGGGACGAGGCCACGATTCACCGCTACCGCCGGTTGGAGCGCGAGCCGTCGTCCGGCGTCCGATCGGTCGAGCGTCGCGTGGCAGACCTGGACGAGTTGCGGCAGCACTGGGGGCTGGCGCGGATGGTGTTGATCGGCCACTGGCTGGGCGCGGCGCCGGCGCTGGCCTACGCGGCGGCACACCCCGAGCGGGTGGGTGCGGTCGCCCACCTGTGCGGGATCGGGCTAGGTGAGCCCGACTCCCCGTTCGCGGACGCCGACCTGATCGGCTGGGCGGCCGCGACCCGCTGCCCCGTCCACTTCATCCACGCCACCGCGGACGCCCGTCCGGCCGTACACGCGATGCAGCTCGCCGACCGGACGCCGATCGCCCGCAAGCGGGTGGTCGCCGACGCCGGGCACCTGCCCTGGCTCGATCAACCGGACGCCGTCCGCGAGCTGCTGGTCGAGCTGATCCGCGCCGGATCCTGAGGCTCCGTCCCGCCAAACCCGCGCGGCCGTCCGGGCCCCACCCCGGCGCTCGCCTAACTATTTAGGGCTCGCCCAGGTGCGCGAGCCCTAAGTAGTTAGGCGAGCGCGGGGGATCGATGACCGGGCCCCAGCGCGGGGGATCGGCGACCGATCTCTGGCGCGGCGGACACGTCCGGCACGACAATGTGCTCGCCCGGGCGCCCCCGCCCGTCCTCACCCTCACCACTGGAGGTATCCATGACCGAGCCCTATATCGGCGAGCTGCGCTGCTTCGGCTTCAACTACGCACCCCGCGGCTGGGCGCAATGCCAGGGGCAATTGCTGCCGATCGCGCAGAACACCGCCCTGTTCTCGCTGCTCGGCACCCTGTACGGCGGCAACGGCCAGACCACGTTCGCGCTGCCCGACCTGCGTGGCCGGTCCGCACTCGGCGCCGGCCAGGGACCGGGCCTCAGCAGCTACGACCAGGGTGAGCAGGGCGGTGTGGAGAGCGTCACGCTCACCGCCCAGGAGGTCGCGCCGCACGTGCATGCGGTCGCCGGGGCGACGGACGCCACGGCCAAGGCGCCCACCGGGGCGCTGCCCGGCTACACCGCCGACGGCGCCTCGTACAGCGCGACGGCGAGCGTGGTGATGAACCCCGGCATGGTGCTGCCCAACTCGGGCGGCCAGCCGCACGAGAACCGGCCCCCCTACCTGGCGATGAACTGGTGCATCGCGCTGGAGGGCATCTTCCCGCCACGGAACTGAGCCGATCGGTCACGGGACCGGGGCCGGGCTACTCGGGCGGCAACGCCACCTGGACGATGTGCGGGCGCTCGCCACGGCGGACGAAGCGGCCGCGCCCGGGCGGGAAGCGTTCCGGGTAGATCCGGGGCAGGATCTGGCCCTCGCTGCGTTCGCCGGACATCAGCAGCAGCGAGCCGCCGGTGTCCCGGGTGACCTGCAGCACGCGGTCGTACATCGCCCGGGCGGCGCCGGCCACCGGGCGGGCGATGATCAGGTGCAGCTTCAGGTCGCGGGCGCTCGGCAGGTGGGCCAGCAGCGGTCCCAGCGGGTCGGTGCCGCCGGCGCCGACGATGTCGTAGTCGTCGACCAGCACCACGATCCGTGGTGACCGGGCCAACTCGTCGGCACTGCGGCCCGGCCGCTGCTCCAGTTCGCCGGCGATGGACGCCGCCAGCGCCCGCGCCTGTTGGGCGGTGCGGGCGTGCGCGGCCAGGTAGTCGTCGCCGATGATCGACGGCACATGCCCGCGGACGTCGATCACCGCGATCGCCAGTTCGTCGGCGGTGTAGCGCTCCATCAGCCCGGCGGCGATCGTCCGCAGCAGCGCCGTCTTGCCGCATTTCGCGTCGCCCAGCACCACCAGATGCTGGTCCGCGCCGGTGAAGTCCCACAGCGCGGCCTCCATGGTGTCCTGGCGCAGGCCGATCGGGACGGCGTCCGGCTCGTCGAACCGGTCGGGCAGCTCGGCCGGGGTGAGTTCGAGCGGCAGCAGCCGGATCGGTGCCGCGGCCGGCCCGTTCCACGAGTTGGCCGCCTGGGCCGCCAGCTGCTGCAGCTCGTCGGCGATCTCGGCGTCCGGCACCTCGTCGAGCACCGGCAGCGCGACCTGGGCGAGGTTCCTGTCGCTCAGCAACGCCCGGCCGGGCGTGTCGGCGGGCAGCACCGCGGACAGCTTGCGGTCGATCGCCGAATCGGCCGGGTCGTTGAGCCGCAGCTCGATCCGGTTGCCGAACAGGGCCTGGTGAGCCAGCCGCAGCTCGCTGAACCGGGTCATCGTCAGCACCAGGTGGATGCCGTGGCTGGAGGCCCGCTGCATGATGTCGACGAACAGGTCCTCGAGTTCCTCGAAGTCGCTGCGCAGGGCGCCGAAGCCGTCCACCAGCAGCAGCACGTCGGCCGCCGGCAGCTCGGGCACCCGGCCCTGGGCGTGCAGCATCCGCAGCTCGCCGAGCGAGTCGATGCCCCGGTCGGCGAAGACGGCCTCGCGCTGGGCGAGCATTCCGGCCAGCTCCTCGAGCAGCCGGCGCAACTTGTCCCGGTTGCCGCGGGTGACCACGCCGCCCACGTGCGGGAAGTCCTCCAGCCGCTGCAGCCCGCCGCCGGTCAGGTCCATGCCGTAGATCGCGAGTTCGCGCGGCGTCCGGGTCAGGCAGGCCGACACCGCGATGGTGCGGAGCAGCGTGGAACGCCCGGACTGGGGTGCACCGACGATCACCAGATGGCCGCCGGCCCGGGTCAGGTCGAGGGTCAGCGGGGTCTGCGCCTGCCTGGTCGGGTCGTCGGTCAGGCCGACCACGACGTGCAGCGGCGGCAGCGTGGCGCCGCCGATCAGCGAGCCGAGCGCCAGCCGCTCCGGCAGCGGCGGCAGCCACACCGGACGGGTCAGCCGGTCGTCGTCGCGCAGCTCGGCGACCGCCGCCTCGACGAACGTCACCCCGGTGTCCGGACGCCGCAACTCCAGCGGCCGCTCGGGGGCGTCGGCGTCCGCCCGGACGCCGTTGTAGGTGGGCACCAGCAGCGGCCGGGGGCGGTCGTCGACCACCGGCGCCCGCACGGCCAGCTCGGACGGCCCGGAGACGTAGCCGGCCCGGAACCGGGTGTAGACGGTGGTGTCGACCTTCAGGTAGCCGTAGCCGGGCAGGGCGGGCAGCCGGAAGGCGTCTGGGGTGCTCAGCACCACCTGCGACTCGGCGTCGCTGAAGGTGCGCAGGCCCAGCCGGTAGGACAGGTAGGTGTCCAGGCCGCGCAGCTTGCCGCCCTCGATCCGCTGGCTGGAGAGCAGCAGGTGGACGCCGATCGAGCGGCCGATCCGGCCGATCTGCAGGAACAGGTCGATGAACTCGGGCTCGGCGGTGAGCAGCTCGCCGAACTCGTCGATCACCACGAACAGGTGCGGCAGCGGCGGCAGGTCGGGGCGTTCGTCGGCGCGCAGCTGCCGGTAGTGGGTGATGGACGGCGACGAGCCGGCGTCCTTCAGCAGCTGCTGGCGGCGGACCACCTCGCCGCTCAGCGACGCCCGCGCCCGGGTGGTGAGCTGCGGGTCGTCGGCCAGGTTGTCGATCAGCCCGGCCAGGTGCGGCAGCCCGGCGAACGGGGCGAACGCGGCACCGCCCTTGTAGTCGACCAGGATCATGCTGAGGTCCTCGGGCGGGTGCGCCATCGCCAGCGACAGGATCAGCGTCCGCAGCATCTCGGACTTGCCCGACCCGGTGGCGCCGATGCAGATGCCGTGCGGGCCCATGCCGAACTGGGCGCTCTCCTTCAGGTCGAGGTGCACCGGGTTGCCGTGGTCGTCCAGGCCGAACGGCACCCGCAGGAAGTCGGACGGGCTGCGCGGGTGCCACAGTCGTTCGACGTCGATCGCCGCGGGGTCGTCGATGCCGAGCAGGGCCTCCAGGTCCATCACCGGCTCGCCGCCGGCGTCCTGCCGGACGGCCAGCCGGGACAGCCGCAGCGCCGCCAGGGCACGGGCCAGCCCCTCCAGCCCGGGCCCGCTGAGGGCGTCCGGGGTGAAGCCGACCCGGGTCGCGGCCGGCGTGCCGGGGGCGGTCTCGACGACCGCCGTCTGGCCGTCCAGGGTGATCCGCAGGTCGACGTCGTCGGGTTCGTCGAGCCGGTCGGCCAGCAGGTGCAGCAGGGTGACGCCCAGCTCGGCCGGACGCCCGCCGCCCGGCAACCCGGACGCCTGGCGTCCGTGCTCGTCGGCGATCACCAGCAGCCGGGGCGGGGCCAGCACGGCCACCCCACTGCGCCGCGAGGTGTGCGCCTGCTGCAGCCGGTCGGTGAGGCCCTGGCCGAGCACCTGGCCCAGGGCCGCCATCGACTCGGCCACCCGGCGGGCCGGCACCGGACCGTCGAACAGTTCGCCGTCCTGGACGTGCGGCAGCCGGTCCAGGCCACGCCAGTCGGGCATCCGGTCCGGCTCGGCGGCCAGGGCGAGCTGCAGGTCGTCGGGGGAGTGCACGGCGGCCAGCTGGGCGGCCAGGGCACGGACCATCGCGACGCCGGCCCCGCGATCGCCGATGACGGCGACCCGGTGCGCGGCGCGCAGGTCGAGGGTGACCGGCATCGCCGGCACCGTGCCGAACCGATCGGTGACGGTGGTCACCTCGGCGAGCAGGTACGGGTCCTGCGGCTGCACCGGCGACTCGGCCGGCGGCACGCTCAACCGGAACCAGGGCACGTCGCCGACGCCGGTCCGGGCGGTCAGGAAGTCGGCGTCGGAGCGGCGCCGCTCCCACAGCCGGCCCGGATCGCGAACCAGCGAGATCAGGGCCTCCGGGTCGGGGTGCAGCAGGCTCGCCGCGTCGCGGACGGCCGCGGTGCGGGTCTGCAGGTCGCGCCGGACCCGCTCCAGGTAGTCGAGGTAGCGGGTGCGCTGCGCGGCCTGCTCGGCGGCCTTGCGGCCCCGCGAGCTGAGCGCGAAACCGAGCCCGGCGACCAGCGCCAGCGCGAACACCACCCCGGCGACCAGCAGGAACAGCGGCTGGCCGTTGCGCATCACCACCATCATGATCACCGACGACAGCGCGCCCACCATCGGCAGCAGGAACTGCAGCGGGACGCCGCCGGCCTCGGTCACCACCGGCGGGGGCGCCGCCAGCGTCTCCGGCTCGGGCTCCGGGACCGGCAGCGTGGAGCGGGTCGGTCGGTGCACGCCGACGGTCATGCCGGCACCTCCGTTCGGGTCCGGGTCGCGGCGGCGGTCACCACGCGGGCGGCCAGTTCGAGTGCCGCGACCGTGGCCGGGTAGCGCGGCCGGTGCCGGCGGGGGCCCCGGCCGGACGGCAGCCAGCCGGCCCCGTTCACCCGGGCGGCCTCGGCCAGGCCGCGGGGCGCCCCGCCGTCGTCCTGGACGGCGAGCAGTGCGGCGGCGCCGGGTCCGGCCAGCCGGGCCCGCAGTTCGACGCCGGCTCGCAGCGACTCGGGGGTGGCGGACGCGACCACCAGCAGCACCCCGCCGGCGGCCCGGGCGTCGTCCAGGGCGGCCGGTGCGCCCCAGTCGGTGACCACGAAGTCGAAGAACCGGCTGATCGACGCCACGGCGTCCCACCAGCGCGGCGCCTGACCGGCCAGGTCGAGCCCCCACGGTCCGCCGGGGAGCCGCGCCAGGCCGTGCGTGGCCTCGGCCCCGGTGCGGGCGGTGGCCCGGCGGGCGACGGCGGAGTCGTCGAGCGCCGGCCGCGGCTCGGCCGGTTCGGCCCGCCCAAGCCCGGCTCCGGCGGCCACCGACAGCACCCGGTGCGGACGCCGGGCCGCCAGGACGGCGGCGAGCAGGCCGGCGACCGGCTCGGAGGGGGCGCCCGCGTCGGCGGCCAGCACCCCGACCCGGGTGCTGAGCGGCAGGGAAGCCCGGATGGCGGCGTCCAGGGCCGTCAGGCGTTCGGGCTGCCCGGGCAGGCAGCTGCGCAGCACGGCGTGCAGGCCGGTCAGCGGGCCGTAGGCGGTTCTCCCGGCGTGCGCCGGGACGACGGGAGTGGTCGTCGGGCTCATCGGAAGGCCGCCAGCAGGTCGCCGTAGACGCCGAGCAGGCCCAGCAGCACCGGCACGGTCACCAGCACCGCCAGGAACTCCAGGGTGTTGCCGAACCGGGACAGCCGGGCGCGCACCTGATCGCTGAGCCGCCACCCGATCGCGGCCACCAGGGCCGCGGCGACGACGGCGAGGGCGCCCAGGGTCACGGATGGGGCGAGCGCGAGACCGCTGACGGCCAGCCCGGCCAGGATCGCCGTGGCCGCGGCGAAGCAGGCCAGCCGCTGCGGCGCCAGCGGCAGCACCCGGGAGCGCAGCGCGACGACGACGGCCAGCGCCCCCGCCAGGCCCATCGCCCAACCGTCCGGGGTGGCGGCCAGCAGATAGCCGGCGGCCCCGACCACCGCGCCGAGGGCGAGACACGCCCCGCTCAGGCCGCGGTGGGTGGCGGCGAGCGCCGCCACGGCGTCCGGCCGGCCGACGCTGCCGCCCTCGATCACCCGGTCGTCCAGGCCGGTCAGCCCGCCGACCGTCATGGCCACGCCGGGCAGCACGCCCAGGCCGAGGGTGCCGGCCAGCGCGATCACCCCGGCCGAACCGGGCAGGGTCAGCCCGGTCGCGCCCAGCGCCGCCCAGGCCCCGGCCAGCGCGGCGCCGCAGGCCCCGCCCAGCGCGATGCCCCGATCGCCGTAGCCGGCCAGCGCGACGACGGCCAGCAGGGCGGACGCGGCGCCCAGCCAGGCGCCGGTCGCCGCGCCCGCCGGCAGCCCGGCGGCCGGGCCGCCGACGAAGGACTCGACGGGCGCACCCAGCAGGCCGATGCTCAGGGCGGTCACCACCCAGCCGGCCCCACGCCCGCCGCGGCGGGCCATCGCCGCGGCGCAGCCGGCCAGAGCCAGCGCGGCCCCGATCGGCCACCACGGGGCGCCGCCGGACGCCGCCAGCTCGCCCCCGGCGAGGCGTCCGATCACCAGGCAGGCGAGCGCGGCCGCCAGCACCGCCCATTCGCGGCGCCACCGGTCGGCACGGTCGCCGATCGAGTCGCCGGCCAGCTGGGTGATATCGGCCACCTCGGGCGGCGCGGGCGCCTCGTCCAGCCGCACCAGGGCGACGATCGAGCCCTGGTGGACGTCCTGCTCGGTGAGGCTGAGCGACGTGTTCAGCTGCTCGCCGAGCAGCGTCACCAGGGTGAGCGGACGGGCGGGTGCCGCGGGCTCGTCGAGCAGCCGCAGGATGTCGGGCAGCATCGCGGCCAGGGGCTCGTCCGACGGCAGCACCAGGTCGGCGGCGGTGACGCTGCCACGGATGGTCAGCCGGGTGTAGTCGCTCATCGGGTGCGCACGATCTGCTGGGTCTTCGGGTCGATGGTGAGGCCGCTGGCCGGGTCGGTGTAGTAGCCCGTCTTGGGGTCGATGTACCAGTCGATGCGGGGATCGATCAGCCGGCCCTGCGGATCGCGGGCGAGGCCGTTGCGCGAGTCGACCACGTAGCCGGTCTGCGGATCGACCACCACGCCGGTGCGGCGGTTGCGCAGGAAACCGGTCCGGTCGTCCTGCAGCCAGTCGCCCCCGGGCTTGAGCGGATTCGCGGCCAGCGCCGCCCGGAACGCGGCCACCGCCTGCTCCTCGCGCTGCCGGCCCAGCAGGTCGACGACGAAGCTGGTGCCGACCATCGCCGCGCAGGCCACGGCGGCCATCACCACCGAGCCCACCGCGCGTTTCGCGTTGGTGTTCGCGACCCGGCGGTCGTCGAGCGCGCCGAAGGCGAGCGCCGCGCTCAGCCGGCGGCGGTGCGTCCGGCTGGTCTCGATCAGGATCTGGTCCGATTCCATTCAGTCTCCCCGCGGAGCTCCCGGCGCTCGCCGGGATGACGTGGTGGTGGAACGGGTGACCCGCAGGACGCGGTCCCCGAGGTGGATGGTGCCGCCGGCCCGGACGGCGGCCCGCTCGCCGGGGCGCAGCCAGCGTTCGATCACGGTGCCCCCGGACGCCGAGGGCGAGGCCGCCCGGGTGCCGTTGGTGGCGCCCACGTCGGTCAGCCACAGGCAGTCGCCGGCCGGTTCGACCAGGGCGTGCACCCGGGAGATGCTCCGGCTCAGGTCCGGAATGGCGAGCAGGGCGTGCGCGTCGCCGTCGGAGTGCCGGGGATCGCGGCCCAGCAGCGTCGACCGGGTGAGCTCGAACTCGCCCCCGTCGTCCAGTTCCAGCCGCCAGGTGCCGGACGCCGGCGTCACCGGCGGACGCCAGCCCGGGCGCGGCTCCGCCGTCCGGGGGCCACGGGTCCGGGGCTGCGGCGGGCCCGGCACGATCAGCAGCGGATCGCGCCCGGCGCGCAGGTCTGCGGTGACGACGCGGCGTCCGAGCAGCGCGGCCGGGCCCGGCGGCAGTTCGCCGTCGAGGGCCACCGTCCTGAGCCCGAGCAGGCGGCGCACCGGGGTCCGTCCGGTGCGGGTCAGGTCGCCGGCCAGCGCCGCGGCGGCGGCCACGACGCCGAGGCTGCCGGCGGCCCAGGCCCACCCGAGCGGCAACCCGGTGAGGCCCAGCAGGGGCACGACCAGCAGCGGCGCGAGGACCGTCACGGTCTCGCCGACCAATGCGAGCAGCCGGCGTCCGGGAAGCGCGGGAACCACCGCGGGGGACGCCTCGGCGGCCCGCGTCAACGGGTGCCGAAGAAGGGTGTCGCTGCTCATCCGGATGCCTCTGGGTAGGGGTTTCCGACCCTAACCCGCGACCCGCTCAGCACCCATGGTGAGTCCTCCCCACGGGGAGTGCTCCCCATGGCGTGGCCGGGGACCCCTGCCTACCGTGGCCTGGACAGACCACTAGCTGATGAGGTTGCGATGAAGTTCGACATGGGTACGGAGACCCTCACGACGCTGAGCCAGAAGACGTCGACGGAGTCCGACGACCTGGGCAGCCTGGTGACCACCTTCGTCCAGGCGGCCGAGCCGCTGCAGAACAAGCTGGCCGGGCCGGCGAAGGACGCCTTCGACAAGTTCAAGGCCAAGAGCGACGACGTCGCCAACACGCTGAACAGCGCGCTGGTCGGCATCTGCGGCTCGATCGACGGCCAGAACCAGTCGTTCATCCAGGGCGCCCAGGAGGGCGCCGACACCCACCGCGCGAACGAGGGGTCGGCGAACTTCGCCGGCGCCGAGGCCATCGCCAAGCTCTCGCCCCGCTGAAAGGAACGGTCATGTCCTACCGCGATGACCGCAACGCCCACGACGTCAGTGCCTCGCAGCAGGTGCAGGACGACTTCGACATCGCCGCCGCCCACCTGGAGGCGGCGCTCGACCGGCGCCAGCACGACGTCGACACCGCGATGGCCGACTACCAGGCCGACGGCGTCAGCGACGAGTACGCCGCCATGGAGGCCCAGTGGCGCGGCGCCGGCAACGAGGTGAAGGCGATCATCCGGCTGCTGCGCGAATCGCTCGCCCAGAACGACGACATCGCGGTGGCGACGATCAATCGCGCCAAGTCCCACCTGCCCTGAGCAGCCGACGGCCATGAACATCGTGCACCCCCTGGCGGACGAGTGGACCGACGAGTACGCGGTCTACGTCGCCGACACCGGCCTCGTCCTGCTCACCGACCCGCTCGACTCGTTCCTGCACTGGGCGGTCGACGAGGGCCTGCGGCCGGTCCTGCTCACCGGTCCGGACGTCCGGCTCAGCCCGCTCGCCTCGCTGGCGATGAACCGGGCCGGCGGCTTCTGGGCCGTCCGCACCGGGGCCGGCGTCTTCGACGGCCTGACCGGTCACCGGGTGAGCAGCTTTCCCGAACTGTGGTCGCAGACCCGGATGAGCGCCGAACGGCTGCCCGCCTTCACCGCGCCGCAGCCGGCGCCGCAGGCGATCCTCGGCTTCGACGTCTTCGCCCACCAGCGCGCCGTCGCCGAGACCCGGGTGGGCGATCTGGCCGGGACGCTGCAGCGTGCGCTGGGCGGACCGGAGTACGACGTCTGGGGGCTGACCGAGCCGCTGCTGGAACCCTTCACCATCGACCGGATCACCGAGACGGCCCGGCGCTCGATGCCGACCTCGGACGCCCTGCATGCCCGGGCCGCCGACGGCTCGTTCGCTGCCATCACCGTCGGGCGAACCCGCCGGGGGCTGCTCGAGCACGTCACCGGCGGCGTCCCGATCGGCGACTATCCGCACCGGCTGGCGCCCCTGATCGACGTCGCCACCCGGGCCCTGACGGCGGTCGAGGCGGCGCACCAGCCGACGATCGGTTTCGTCTCGCTCGCCGAGGTGTGGCCGGGGGTGATGCAGCGGGCCGGCATCCGTCGTCCCGAGATGCCGCTGGCCGTGTTGCTCGGGCCGCGCGCCGTCCACGACCTGGGCGCCGAGCTCGACGGGCTGCGCGAGCGGCACGACGTGCTGGTGCTGGGCCGGCGGCGGCTGCCCAGCCTGCTGGTCCGGTTCTCCCGGACCGACGAGGGTTCCTGGGCGCAGTTGATGGCGTTCGCCCACGACCTGGGCATCGAGCGGGTGCAGCAGGTCGCCGGCGTGGGATGGGAGAGCTGAGATGCCGAGCGAATGGGCGTTGCTGAGCGACGTCGAGCCGACCACCGAGCGGGTCACGGCGGTTGCCGCGACCGAGCACCCGGACGGCGCCTACGTGCAGTTCCGGGGCGGCGACATCAGGCAGTTCGTGGACGCCACCGGCACGCCGCTGCTGTGCCTGTTCCGCACCCGGCCCGTGCTGCGGGCCCGGGAGGCGGCCGCCGCGCTGCGGGAGGCGCCGTCCGCCTTCGGGCTGTGGACCGATCTCACCCTGCCGTTCGGGGACGACGGCCGCGGTCGCCGGCTCGCCGAGGCGATCGCGCGGGACATCGGCGGCGTCCTGGCCGGGCGAGCATGAGGGGAGTCGAATCGTGACGGCGTGGGACATCCAACCCGCGGAGGTGCAGAAGGTGCTGACCACCGTGCAGACCAAGTCCGAGAGCCTGAGCAAGGCGCTCACCGAGGAGAAGTTCACCGCGATCGGCACCGGCATCAGCTGGGGCGCCGGGCTGACCGCCGAGGTCAGCAAGGCGGTCGGGCAGGTGATGACCGACCAGGGCAAGCACCTGAAGGTGATCCAGAACCACATCGGCGCCGGCATGGCGGGCGTCTCGAACGCGACCATCGCCTACAACAACGGCCAGTACGAGATGGCCACCACCTTCCAGACCGAAATGGTGAAGGCGGCCGGTTCGGGCGACTTCAAGTACTTCGTCGACCACGGCTACCAGGGATGACCCGCCGATGACCGATTCACAACCACAGGTGTGCACCGCCGACGGCGGGCTGATCAACCCGGCGGCGCTGCCCGCGAAGTCGGCCGACCTGGACACCTCCGCGATCACCGGCGCGGCCGACGACCTGCGCACCATGGGCAAGACCGTCGACACCCAGACCGACGAGATCAAGACCACCTGGGGCGGACTGACCGGCTGCTACAAGGCACCCGAGCAGGAGCAGGTCTACACGCTGATGGACAGCGCCGCCACGGCGTCCGAGGACGTCAAGACCACCTTCTCGAAGGCGGCCGGCTACCTCGACACCTACGCGGGCAAGCTGGACGGCATCAAGACCAAGCTCGCCGACTTCGAGAAGCGCGCCCAGGACTTCCGCGACGAGGTGAAGGACGGCGTCTGGGTGGACGCCACCGAGGCCGCGGACGCGAGCCCGCTGACCTACGTGAAGGCCGCCTGGAACGGGTTGACCAGCCAGGCGCAGGAACGCAAGAAGGTGCCGTGGGACCAGGACACCGAGACCTGGGAGAAGAACGAGGCGTTCATCAAGGAGATCGGCGGCATCTACGCGGAGGTCTCCGCCGCCGCGGCCGAGTGCGCCACCGGCATCAACGGGCTCACCAGCCTTCCTCCGGACAAGCGGAAGGTGGAGGGCATCGCGAAGGAGGCCTTCTACAACCCGGACGCCCCGATGCCCTGGGGGGCGATCGGCGACGAGGACCGCAACTGCCCCGAATCGGTCGGGCACGGCGTCTACCAGTTCGGCAAGAACACCGTCGAGGGCCTCGGCCAGCTGATCAGCTACAACCCCGAGACCGGCGACTGGGGCGACTGGGACCATGCCGGCCAGGCCTGGATGGGCACCGGCAACGTGCTGATGTCGCTGGTGGTGAGCACCAGCCCGGTGGCGCAATGGCTCAACGCCGGGCTCAAACTGTCCGGCCAGGGCGACAGCGCGGTGTCGAAGTGGATCGACGAGCGGAACAACGTCAGCGCCACCGTGGTCACCGGCCTGGTCGGCATCGACCTGAACGCCGACGACCCCTTCCACAAGTGGAAGGAGGACGGCGTCGCCACCTTCACCGAATCGTTCCTCAACGTCGGCACCATGTTCATTCCCGGCGCCGGCGAGGTGGGTGCCGCGGTCAAGGTCGCCGGCATGGGATCGAAGGTGCTGAAGATCGGCGGCACCATCGCCGACTTCGCCGTCCCCGGCGGATCGTGGCTGGTCAAGGGCGGTGCGCACACCATTCCGGTGCTCAAGAACATCGTCAAGTTCGGCGATCACATGCCCACCAACCTGATCGACGACGTGACCAAGACCGGCACCAAGCTGCCGGGCGTCAACCCGGCCTCCGTGGCCGACGACGTGGTGGGCGCGACGAAGCCGAAGCCGGTCACGGATCTGGAGTTCGGGGACCGGACGCCGGCGGCGACGCACCCGGAGCCCGCCTCGGTCAGGCCCGAGTCCGGGGGCCCCGGGTCGCACCCCGAGCCGGAGTCGGCGAAGCCGGAGCCGGCCAAGCCGCAGCCCGAGCCTGCCAAGCCCGAGCCCGAGGCGTCCAAGCCGGAGCCGGCCAAGCCCGACCCCGACCCGCACAACGCCACCGAACCGGCCTCGACGGGGCACCCGGAGCCGGCGGCGCACACCGGCGACGCCCACCCGACGGACCCGAACCCGGAGCATGCCGCCCATCAGGCGGAGCCGGCCACCCATCCCGATCCGGCCGCCGATCATGCCGGCACCCAGCACACCGACGGCTCCCCGGACGGCACACCCGCCTCGCACCCGCGGCCGGACGGCTTCCCCGCCCATGACAAGCACGGACGCGAGTTCTCCTTCGACGCCGACGGCAAGGCGCACCTGCCGGACGACCCGGCGCACTCCTACCGCGACCGGAACGGCAAGCTGCACAACGATCTCACCGGCAGGTTCATGAAGGACCCGAATGCGCACCCCGACGCCGACCTGCCGGTCGAGAAGGCGGAGAAGGGAACGCCCGTCGACGAGCAGGTCAGCGACGCCGAGCGGGCCGCCCACGACGCCCGGGTGGAGGAGCGCGACCTGGCGCTGGCCGGCGCCCACGAGGCGTCCGACCGGCTCGCCCGGCTGATCGAGCAGATCGACGGCATCAACCCGGAGATGCTGCGCGGGTCCACCCGGACGGTCGCCAACCGGATCACCCACCTGATCGACGACGGCACGCTCACGGTCAAGCAGGGCCGCTCACTGCGGAACGCACTGGTCAACGACCGGATCTCGGCGAACCTGCTGCGCTCGATCTCGGAACGGCTCGGCGACAAGGCGGCGGCGGCCGTGGCGAAGATGCGGGGCGAGACCACGCTGATCGGGTCGGGCGGGGCCGGAGCGGGCCGGTTCGACCAGGCGACGATCCACGGCAATCCGCCTACGCTGACCTTCTACGAGGCGAAGGGCGGCACCTCGCAGCTGGGCGAGCGGACCGTGGACGGCGTCCGCGCCCAGCAGGGCTCCACCAGCTACGTGAACGACATCATGAAGACCGACCCCCGACTGGGCGATTCGGTCCGGCAGTTCATGGACGCCAACCCGGACTCGCCGATCGCCGCGGCGCTGAAGAACGGCACGATCAAGGTCGAATACGACCTGGTGCAGGCGTTGCCCGGCGGCCGGATCAAGGTGACGCCGTTCGTGCTCGACCCGGCCGCGCTCAAGCTGCCCACCTTCAAGTAGATAGGGTCTTCAGTCATGACGTGGAAGGCGATGAGTTCCGAGCGGGCCTGCGATGTGGTCGACTTCTGGCTCGCTGCCCCGTGGCCGCAGACCCCCGCGCAGGTGCAGCAGCTGGGCGAGCGGATCGGCTGGACCCCCGACGACGACGAGATGATGGAGAACGGCGCGGACGAGCTCAGCGAGCCCGCGGTGCCGATCGTCTCGATGCCCACCGGCGAAACCGCGTCCCTGAACTTCTGGGCCACCGACGTGGTGCGCACCCTGGGCGCCGAGGGGGACGCGTTCCTCGATGACCGGTACGCGCTGCTGGTGCGCGAGGGCGTCCGGCGCTGGGGGGAGGCCGCGCTGAGCAACAGCGACGGGCCGACGGCCCAGTGGGACGACGCGTCCGGCGCCCGGGTCGTGGTGTCCCGGGGCAAGCGCTCGGTGACCGTGGACTTCACCACGCCGCAGTACGCCCGGGTGCTGCGCGAGCTGGGCGAGTGAGCCCGATGGACCGGGTGACCTTGATGGACTGGGACGAGTTCCGCACCGGCCTGCAGGCGACGCTGCGCGCGCTGACCGACCGGTGCGTGCTGGTCGTGGCCGCGCCCGGCCGGGGCGGCTACGTCCAGTTCGCGGCGGCCGCCGGGGAGCTGACCGCGGAGGCGGCCGGGCCGCAGTTCACCGCCGGGCCCGCGGCGCATGAGGCGGACGATCCGGTGATGCTGGCGGCCGGCTGGACGGCGCCCACCCGGTCGGGACCGAACTGGTCGGCGCCGCTGCGGCTGCCGGCCCTGACCGCCGAATACGCGGTGCTCGCCGACCGCTGCGTGACCGCGCTGCGCGACGTCTACCGGCTGCCCGGTCCCGGCGCCCTGAGCTACCGCGCCTGGCGCGAGCCGGAGCCGCAGCCGTCCGGGGTCAGCTGGACGGCGGAGCGGATCGACCGGCTCGACCCGGGGGAGAACCCGCTGGAGCTGCCCCTGCTGGGGTTGCCGTCCGCCGGCTGATCCGGTTCCCTCCG
>WBZS01001871.1_pt1 | contig 14943 bp, 11 predicted proteins | sample 5204201 | NCBI WGS metagenome assembly WBZS01 (sample SAMN12344357, study PRJNA552823) | activated sludge metagenome | biome: Activated sludge suspended growth; feature: Nitrification reactor; material: Wastewater; isolation source: activated sludge from nitrification reactor of wastewater...
CGACCAGCGCCCGGGCGATCTCGAGATGCTCGGCGGCCACCCGTTCGATCAGCGCGTCGAAGGCGACGATCTCGAACTCGTAGCGGTGCACGGCACCCTTGAGCGAGGTCAGCAGCGACATCAGCCGGCCGTTGGGACACGCCCCGGTGAGCAGGTCGTGCCATTCCTCGTCGCGCTCGATGACCTCGCGATGGGTGGCGACCGAAACCGGGAAGTCCTCGGCCAGGACGACGAGCTGTGCACCCAGTTCGGCCAGCCGGTCCAGCGGGGTCAGTTCGATCGCCAGGCACTCCAGGGCCGCGATGACCGGCGCCAGCTCCTCGAACTCGGCGCTGCCCAGCACCGCGAACCGGAACCCCTTGCCGATCTCGGACTCGATGTGCCCCTCGGTCTCCAGGCTGATCAGCGCCTCGCGCAGCGGCGTCCGGGACACCCCGAGCTCGCTGGCCAGCTCGGCCTCGTTGATCCCCGCCCCGGCCTCGATCGAGCCGTCCTTGAGCCGCTGCAACAACTCGTCGCGGATCTGAGAACGCAATGAGCGCCGTTTGATCACCATGGTCGCTCCATTAGGGGATTTACAACACGTTGGGGATGAGCGGAGTCATCCTATTGCACCCGCGACCGATCCCTTGAGCAGCCCTCTATACCCGGTGTACGGTATACAAAATCCACTGCAGAGAGGCAGCCATGAAGCGTCGCACACTCATCTCGGGGATCCTCGCGTCCGCCGTTGCACTCACCGGCTGCGCCATGGGTGGCAAGCCCGCCCAACCGGCGGCGCCCACGCTCGCCGGCTCTGCCAGCCCGGCCACCGGCGAGATCACCGTGTGGAGCTGGGACGTGGCTGCCACAGCGCTCAAGCGGCTCGGCGCGGCCTACCAGAAGAGCCATCCCGGCACCACCATCAACGTCGTCGACGTGGGCTACGACAACGCCTACGACAAGATCTCTGTCGGCCTGCAGGCGGGCACCGGTCTGCCTGACCTGCTCACCCTCGAGACCGAGCGCCTGCCCGGCTACCTGGAGAACTTCCCCAACGGCTTCGTCGACCTCAGCAGCCGGATCGATCCGACGAAGGTCGACCCGTCCAAGCTGGCCGCCGCCACCGGCGCCAAGGGCGCGATCATGGCGATGCCGTGGGACTCGGGCACGATGGCCCTCTATCTGCGGACGGACTACCTCAAGCAGGCCGGCATCGACGCGACCTCGTTGACCACCTGGGACGCCTTCGCCAAGGCCGCCGAGCAGGTCAAGGCCAAGACCGGGAAGACCGCCTTCGACACGGACCTCTCCACCGGCGCCCTGTTCCTGGAGCTGCTCCAGCAGCAAGGCACCGGCATCTTCGACGCCAACGGAAAGGTCGCGCTGGACAGCGATAAGGCCGTCGCTGCACTCACCCTCCTGCAGGGTCTGCAGAGCAAGGGCCTGATCAATAACACCAAGGGTTGGGACGCCCGGGTGTCGGCGGCGAAGGCGGGCAAGTCCGCATTCAGCCCCAACGCCGTCTGGTGGAGCGGCACGCTGAAGTCCGAGGCGCCCGAGTTGAAGGGCAAGTGGGCGGTCCAGCCATTGCCGGTGTTCAACCAGGGCGACGCCACGACGTCGAACAACGGCGGCTCCAACCTGGCGGTGCCGGCCCAGGCCAAGAATCCGGTTCTGGCCGCCGACTTCGCCGCCTACGCCCTGCTGGACGTCGACAACCAGAACGAGATGATGGCCAAGGAGGGCCTGTTCCCCTCCTACCTGCCGGCCCTGGCCAGCCCCGTGTACTCCGAGCCCGACCCCTACTTCGGGGGCCAGGCCGCGATGCGCGTGTTCGCCGACCTGACCAGCAAGATCCCGGCCGTCTCCTACACCGGTGACTACGCGAAGGCGTCCGAGATCGTCGCCAACGCCACCGTCGACGCCATTCTGAACGGCAAGGACGCCAAGGCCGCGTTGCACGATGCGGCCGCGACCATCGCCAAGCAGACGAACCGAGAGTTGGCCTAGGTGTCCGCCGCAACCGTTGCCGGGCGCAAGCCCGGCAACGAGTCGCGGAGATCGCGACGCTCCGGTCCGCTGGAGCGCCGGATGTCCAGGTTCGGGTGGCTTTTCGCCGCGCCGGCGGTCGCCCTGTTCGGGTTCTTCTTCGCCTACCCGTTGGTGGCGTCCCTGCTGCAGAGCTTCCAGGTGACCGAGGGCGGCGTCACCGACTTCGGCGGCCTGGCCAACTACGCCAAGCTCGCCGATGACGATCTGGTGTGGTTGAGCCTGATGAATTCCGGCATCCTGCTGGTGGTTCAGGTGCCGGTGATGATCGGCCTGGCACTACTGCTGGCGAACGTTCTCAACCAGAGCTGGCTGCGCTTCCGGACCACGTTCCGGATGATCCACTTCCTGCCTGCCGTCACGACCCTGGTCGCCTATTCGCTGGTCTTCCGGGTCATGCTGCAATCGGACGGCGGCGTGATCAACCAGCTGCTCGGGGTGGTCGGCATCGCACCGATCGATTGGCTGAACAACCCGATCTGGGCCCGGGTGGCCCTGATCGCCTCGATCACCTGGCGCTGGACCGGCTACAACATGGTGCTGCTGCTCGCCGGCCTGCAGGGCATTCCGAAGGAGCAGTACGAATCCGCCGAGATGGACGGCGCCACCGGATGGCGCACGTTCCGGCACGTGGTCGTCCCGCAGCTGCGCCCGGTGCTGATCTTCACCTCGATCACCTCCACCATCGGCGCGCTGCAGCTCTTCGACGAGAACTTCATCCTGACCGGAGGCGGACCGTCCAACGCCACCCTGACCCCGGTGCTCTATCTCTACCGGGTCGGCTTCCGGCAGTTCGACTTCGGCTACGCCTCAGCGATCGCCTGGCTGCTGGTGCTGGTCATCGGGATCTTCTCTATCGCTCAGTACTGGCTGATGCGGGATCGGGACGCCTGATGAGCAAGCACACCTCGGGCCTCGCCCAAGGCCTCGGCTACCTGTTCTTGTTGGGTGGGGCGGTGGCCTCCATGCTGCCGTTCGCCTGGATGCTGATCGCGTCCACCCACACCACCTCCGACGTGTTCGCCACGCCGCCACCGGTCACCCTCGGCGACCAGCTTTGGACGAATCTGGTGCGGCTGCAGGAGACCACGGACTTCGCCCGGGTCTGCCTCAACTCGGCGATCATCGCCGTCCTCTACACCGTGTTCTCGTCGGCGGTCTCGGCGATGTGCGGCTACGCGCTGGCCAAATACCGATTCCGCGGCCGGGGCCTGGTGCTCGGCTTCATCCTGGTCACGATGATGATCCCGATGCAGGTGCTGCTGGTGCCGCTGTTCCAGATCATGGCCTCGCTCGGTTGGATCGACACCTTCCAGGCGGTGATCCTGCCGTTCCTGGCCAACGCGTTCGGCATCTTCCTGATGCGGCAAGCGTTCGAAAGCTTCCCGGACACCCTCATCGAGGCGGCCCGGATCGATGGCGCGGGTGACATCAAGATCTTCTTCACCGTCGTGCTGCCGGTCGCCCGGCCACAACTCGCCGCCCTGGTCATCTACACCTTCATGTCCCAGTGGAATGCGTTCATCTGGCCGTTGCTGATGCTGAACACGGAGGCCAACTACACCATTCCAGTGGCGTTGAACACGATGGTCGGGCTCTCTCGGGTCGACTACTCCGGGCTCATGCTCGGTTCGTTGCTGACCACTCTGCCGATGTTGCTGATCTTCGTGATCTTCCAGAAGCAGTTCGTGGCCGGCCTGCTCGGCGGCGCGGTGAAAGGATGACCGACATCCCACGCTGGCCCCTTCCGGCGATGGCCTTCGGGGGCGACTGGAACCCCGATCAGTGGCCTCGCGAGACCTGGCGGCACGACATCGCGCTGATGCAACGCGCCGGCGTCAATCTGCTCAGTCTTCCGGTCTTCGCCTGGCCGCAGCTCGAGCCCGACGACGGTGAATACCGTACCGACTGGCTGGCCGAGATCCTGGACGCCCTGGCCGAGGCCGGGATCGGGGTCGCCCTGGCCACCGGCACCGCGACGCCGCCGGCCTGGCTGGTCCGGGCCCATCCGGAGATGCTGCCGGTGCGCGCGGACGGCGTCCGGCTCGGTTTCGGTTCGCGGCAGTCGTACTGCCCCAGTTCGCCGGTCTTCCGGGCCAAGGTGGCGGCGCTCACCACGATGATGGCGACCCGGTTCGGCGATCACCCAGCGCTGCGGCTGTGGCACGTCTCGAACGAGTACGGCGACCACATCTCGCGCTGTTGGTGCGAGGTGTGCGCGGCATCCTTCCGGCGTTGGCTGCTGCGCCGGCACGGCTCGCTGGCCGGCGTCAACGACGCCTGGGGCACCAAGGTGTGGGGGCAGGTCTACACCGACGTCGCACAGATCGACGTGCCCCGCGTGACCCCCGGGCCGGACAACCCGGCCCGGCTGCTCGACTTCGAGCGCTTCTCCTCCGACAACGTGCTGGAACTGTTCACCCTGGAGCTGGACATCCTCGCCGAGCTGACCCCGGGCGTCCCGCGCACCACCAACTTCATGGGCATCTTCCGCGACCTCGACTACTGGCGCTTCGCCGCCGTCGAGGACGTGGTCAGCGACGACGCCTACCCGGACCCGGGCGACGACGCCAGCCACACCGGTATCGCGCTCAGCTACGGCCTGATGCGGTCGTTGAAGGACCGCCCCTGGCTGCTGATCGAGTCCGCGCCGAGCGCCGTCAGCTGGCGCCCGGTCAACGTCCCGAAGGCGCCCGGCCAGCTGCGTGCCCACGCCCTGCAGGCGGTGGCACACGGCTCGGACGGGGCGATGTTCTTCCAGTGGCGGGCCGCCCGCACCGGGCCCGAGCGGTTCCATTCGGCGCTGCTCGGGCATCGCGGCGAGGCCAGCCGCAGCTTCGCCGAGGCGTCCGCACTGGGCGGCGACCTGGCCGCGCTGGCGCCGGTGGCCGGCAGCCGGGTGCGCTCGTCGGTGGCCATCGTGGTCGACTGGGACACCATCTGGGCGCTGCGCCCGGACGCCTCGCTGCCGGCCGAGCGGTCGTGGCACGAGGAGGCCCGCCGGTATCACGCGGCCCTGCACGCGCTCGGGCTGGCCGTGGACTCGGTGGCCGTTCCCGGATCGGACCTGGCCCGCTACCCGGTGATCGTCGCCCCCACCCTCTACGTCACGACCGACGAGCAGGCCGAGGCGCTGGCCGGCTATGTGCGGGGCGGCGGCACCCTGGTCGTCGGACCGTTCTCGGGGGTCGTCGACGAGCGGGAACGCGTCCATGCCGGCGGCCCGCCGGGACCGTTGCGCGACCTGCTCGGCGTCGAGGTGGACGAGCAGTGGCCGCTGCTCGACACGGAGACCCAGGTCGTCCAGTTCGAATCGGGGGCCCGGGCCACGCCGCACGACTGGGCCGAGTGGATCGAGGTCGCCGATGACGTGGAAGTCCTCGCCCACTACGACGGACGCCCGCTGCATGATCGCCCGGCGATCACCCGGCGCCGGGTCGGCGACGGCGTCGCCTACTACGTCAGCGCCGGCCTGAGCCTGGACGCCCTGACCCCGTGGCTGCACCAGGTTTGCGCCGAGGCCGAGATCGACGTCCGGATGTCGGCGAACCCCTCGGTGGAGGTGGTCACCCGCACCGACGGTGTGGTCGACTACGTCTTCGTCGTCAACCACGCACCCATCCCGGCGGAGGCCCGCGGCCCGGTCGACGCCGACGTCCTGCTCGCACCGGACGGCGATCCGCCCGTCCGGCGTCCTTCCGGGCTCACCATCACCCTGCCCCCGTTCGGGGTGGCCGTGCTGCGGATGCCCAGCCCGTCCGAATCCCTGCACCACGTCCATTCGATCGAGGTATGAACATGAGTGACCCCCGCGTCCACCCTTACATTCCGAACACCGCGCCGGCGGCCAAGGCGGCCATGCTGGCGGCCACCGGCGCGGTCTCCGTCGAGGACTTCTACGCCGACGTCCCCGACGACCTGCGATTGCACCGGCCGCTCGACCTGCCGCCGGCCCTGGTCGCCGAGGAGGACCTGCGCCGGCACGTCACCGGACTGCTGGCCCGGAACTCCTCGCCCGAGGAGTCGCTGCGGTTCCTGGGCGGTGGCACCTACCCGCACGCGGTGCCCGCGGTGGTCACCGAGGTGATCAACCGGGGCGAGTTCCTGACCGCCTACGCGGGCGAGCCGTACGAGGACCACGGCCGGTTCCAGGCGCTGTTCGAGTACGCGTCCGAGATGGGTGAGCTGCTGCAGACCGACGTGGTGACCATCCCGACCTACGACGGGTTCCAGGCCACCGCGACGGCGCTGGCGATGAGCGGCCGGATCACCGGACGCCGCACGGTGCTGCTGGTCTCGGACGCCGACGCCGACAAGCTGAGCCGGGTCACCGACTTCCTGGGCGTGATGCGGGTCCGACAGGTGCCGACGAGCGGCGCGGTCGCCGATCTGGACGCCGTCCGCGCCGGCTTGGACGACGGCGTGGCGGCGATCTGGGTGGAGACCCCGAGCGCCACCGGCGCCGTCGAGCCGGCGCTGCGTGAACTGGCCGAGCTGGCCCACGGCGCCGGCGCCCTGCTGGTGGTGGGCACCGACCCGGTCGTCTACGGCGTCCTGGAGCCACCAGCCACCCAGGGTGCCGACATCACCTGCGGCGACATCCAGTCGCTCGGCCTGGGTCAGTGGTTCGGCGGCGCGCATGCCGGCTACCTGGCCTGCGCCGACGACACCCGGCTGGTGATGGAGCTACCGTCGCGGCTGTTCGGGTTGACCACCACCGACGTCCCCGGCGAGATCGGCTTCGGCGACGTCGCCTACGAACGGACGTCGTTCGCCGTCCGCGAGGAGGGCAAGGAATGGGTCGGCACGGCCGCCGCCCTGTGGGGCATCGCCGCCGGCGTGTACCTGGCCCTGATGGGGCCGCAGGGCATGCGCGACCTCGGCGAGACGCTGGCGCTGCGCACCCGCTACGCCCAGCGGAAACTGGCCGCGATCGACGGCGTCGAGCTGGCCGACGACGCCTTCCACCTGCGCGAGTTCGTCATCACCACCCCGATTCCGGCCGCCGAGCTGGTCCGCCGGTGCCGGGAGCGCGGGGTCGAGCCGGGCATCGTCCGGGGGGCCTCCGAACTGACCGTCTGCGTCACCGAATTGCATAGTCAGGCCGACATCGATCGGCTCGCCATCGTGATCGAGGAGTCTTTGTCATGAGCCTGCCCCTGTCCCCGAAGCCCCCGCTGCGCCGCTTCCACCAGGCCCGCTGGGACGAGCCGCTGATCTTCGACCTGTCCGCCGAGGGTGAGCGCGGCGTCCTGGTGTCGCGTCCGGAACCCGACGTGGTCGCCGCGACCGGTTCGCTGGACGACGTGCTGCCCGCCGGATTGGCCCGGACGTCGCCGCTGGAACTGCCCGAGATGGCCCAGATGCGGGTGCTGCGGCACTTCGTCCGGCTCTCCCAGGAGAACCTGGGCGCCGACTTCAACATCGACATCGGGCAGGGCACCTGCACGATGAAGTACTCCCCCAAGGTCAACGATCAGCTGATCAACACTCCGCGGCTGCGGGACCTGCACCCGGCGCAGGACCCGGACAGCGCACAGGGCGTGCTGCAGATCGTCTGGGAGCTGGAGCGGATGCTCGCCGAGATCTCCGGCATGTCGCGGGTGACGATGCAGACCTCCGGTGGTTCGGGGGCGATCTGGGCCAACGTGGCGATGATCCGCGCCTTCCACAAGGCCAACGGCGAGGACGAGCAGCGCCGCGAGGTGGTCACCACGATCTTCAGCCACCCGTCCAACGCGGCGGCGGCGAAGACCGCCGGCTACGACGTGATCACCCTCTACCCGGACGCCGACGGCTACCCCGACCTGGACGCCCTGAAGGCGGCGATCGGCCCGCAGACGGCGGCGCTGCTGATCACCAACCCCGAGGACACCGGCATCTACAACCCGCGGATCCGCGCGTTCGTGGACGCCGTCCACGAGGTGGGTGCCCTGGCCTGCTACGACCAGGCCAACGCCAACGGCATCCTCGGCATCACCCGGGCTCGGGACGCCGGCTTCGACCTGTGCCACTTCAACCTGCACAAGACCTTCTCGACGCCGCACGGCTGCGGCGGGCCGGGCGGCGGGGCGTCCGCGGTGAGCGAGAAGCTGGTGCCGTTCCTGCCCTACCCGGTGATCGAGCGGGTGGACGACGCGGACGCCCGCGACGGCGTCCGGTTCGTGCTGGATTCCGACCGGCCCCAGTCGATCGGAAAGATCGGGCCGCACCACGGCACCATCCCGGTGCTGGTCCGGGCCTACGCCTGGATTCGCGCGCTGGGCGCCGAGGGGCTGCGCGACGTCGCCGAGATCGCCGTGCTGAACAACAACTACGTGCTGTCGAAGGTGCTGGCGATTCCGGGGGCGTCCGCGCCGTACGCCGAGGGCAAGCGGCGGATCGAGCAGGTCCGCTACTCGTGGCAGGAGCTGTACGAGGAAACCGGCGTCGATACCTTCCAGATCGGCATCCGGATGGCCGACTTCGGCATGCACTACTGGTCGAGCCACCACCCGTTCGTGGTGCCGCAGCCGTTCACCCTGGAGCCCACCGAGGCGTACTCGCAGGCCGAGCTGGACGAGTACTGCGACACCCTGGCCGCGGTGGCTCAGGAGGCCCGGGACAACCCCGAGCTGGTGGCGGGTGCGCCGTACAACACGCCGATCCACCACGCCGGTCACGACGATCTGGACGACCCGGAGCGGTGGGCGATCACCTACCGCGGGTACCGCCGCAAGTACGGGCTGTGACCAGCCCCGACGCTGCGGTCGGGCCTGATGCCGCGATCGGGTTGGTGGTCAACCCGATCGCGGGCATCGGCGGCCCGGCCGGCCTGAAGGGCAGCGACGGGACGGATGTCCAGGAGTTGGCCCGCAACCGGGGCGGCGTCGAGCACGCTGTGCAGCGGACGGTGGTTGCGCTGCGCCGGCTTCCGAAGGGCACCGTGGTGCTGACCGCCGCGGGCGCCATGGGCGCGGACGCCTGTGCCGCCGTCCCAGGGTTGCGGGTGGAGGTCTGCTACCAGCCGGTGTCGCCCACGAGCGCGGACGACACCGTGGCGGCCGTGGCGGCGTTGGTTGCGCGGGGCGTGGGACTGATCCTGTTCGCCGGCGGCGACGGCACCGCCCGGGACGTCCTACGGGGACTCTCGCCGCTCGAACTCACCCCACCGCTGGTCGAGCTCGTCGCGACCCCGATCCTGGGCATCCCCTGCGGCGTGAAGATGTACTCCGGGGTGTTCGCGGTCAGCCCGGTGGCGGCGGGCGCGATCGCCGCGGCGGTAGTCGAGGGCGCCGACGTCGCCATCGAGGACCGCGACGTGGTCGACATCAGCGAACAGCAGATCCGCGCCGGCATCGTCGAGGCGACGCTGTTCGGCACCGCGCCGACCCCGGTCGTCCGGGGCCGCACCCAGAGCCGCAAGGCCGCCACCGGCGCCTCCGAGGCGGACGCCGTCCGCAGCGTCGCGGCGGGACTCGCCGCCAGGCTGCTCCGCGGCCACATCTACTTCCTCGGCCCGGGCGGCACGATGGCCGCGCTGGCGTCCGAACTGGGCGTGCCGAAGACCCCGCTCGGCGTGGACGTCGTCCAGGACGGGCGCCTGCTGCTGGCCGACGCCAGCGCCACCGAGCTGCTCGGCTTCACCCACGAATCGCCTTGTCACGCGGTCATCACCAGCATCGGCGGGCAGGGCTTCCTACTCGGCCGGGGCAACCAGCAGTTCTCCGCGACGGTGCTTCGGGCGCTCGCCGATCCGCCGCTGCTGGTCGGCGCCACCACCGGCAAGCTGCTGGGGCTGGACGGACCACTGTTGATCGACACCGGCGACGACGAGTTGGACGCCGCCCTCGCCGGCCACCAGCGGGTCACCACGGGAATTCAGGACATCGCACTCGTCCGGGCCGTTGCGGCCTCGGCAGAACGGAAGGACAGATCATGAGACTGGCAGGCAAGCGGGCGATCGTGACCGGCGGCGCCGGCGGCATCGGACGGGCCACCGCCGCGGCGTTCGCGGCCGAGGGCGCCTCGGTGGCGGTGCTCGACCTGGACGAGGCCGGCGCGACCGCGGTCGCGGAGCAGATCACGACGTCCGGCGGCACCGCGCTGGCGCTGGGCGTGGACGTCTCCGACGAGCAGGCGGTCGCCGCCGCCGTCGAGGCCGTGGTCGAAGCCTTCGGTGGCCTCGACGTGGTGTTCAACAACGCCGGTATCGCCCGCCGGACCACCGCGGTGGAGACGGCGCTGGCCGACTGGGAGTTGTCGTTCGCGGTGAACGTCCGGTCGATCTTCCTGATGTGCAAGCACGCCATCCCGCACCTGGAGGCGGCCGGCGGCGGCTCGATCGTCAACACCGGTTCGGGCTGGGGTCTCAAGGGCGGCGCCCGGGCGCTGCCCTACTGCGCGTCCAAGGGTGCGGTGGTGAACATGACCCGGGCGCTGGCGATCGACCACGGCCCGGCGAACATCCGGGTCAACTCGATCAACCCGGGCGACACCGACACCGGCATGCTGCGCTCGGAGGCCGCCCAGATCGGCTGGACCGAGGACGCCTTCCTGGCCGACGCCGCCGACCGTCCGCTGCGCCGGATGGCCCGCCCCGAGGAGATCGCGGCTGCCGTCGTCTTCCTGGCCAGCGACGAGGCGTCCTTCGTCACCGGCTCGGCCCTGGTCGTGGACGGCGGCGGCATCGCCTGAGCACGCCCTCCCGATCCGCCCGACCCGGTACGCGGGGACGGTTCTTTTCGGTCCACCGCCGGTCGAGAACCGGCAACCCTTGATCGTAACCCCGGTACGCGGGGACGGTTCTTTTCGGTCCACGGCTGGTCGGAACCCGGCCACCGCTGGTCGAGCTTGTCGAGACCCCCTGCCGCGCCAGAACCGTCAGTGCCACCTGAGACAATGAACCACTGGACGCACTCTGGCGTCATCGACGACTTCGAGAAACACTCGAGCCGCCTCTTGCATTCAAACATCTGTACTATTACAATGAAGAGATGGGAGCACCCAGCAGGCGCGACACCGCACTGACCACCATGGTCACCGCGGTCACCGACCTGACCTGCGGAGACCCAGTCGAAATAATCGACCAGATCACCGAACTCGAACGGCTCAAGAACGCCGCGGCAGCAGCCCAAGCGCGACTGACCGTCGAACTACGTGAGATACGGGAAGCCCAGGCCCGCAGCACCGGCCGCAACGTGCGTCGCGTAGCTGGGTCGGTCGCCGGTGAGATCGGGCTGGCACGGCATGAATCGCCGCACCGCGCCAACTCCCTGGTGGGGTTGGCCGGTGTGCTGGCGGCCGAAATGCCGCACACGATGGCGGCGTTCTCCACCGGTGACCTGTCCGAGTGGCGAGCCACCGTGCTGGCACGGGAAACGGCCTGTCTGTCCCGGCAACACCGCATGGTGGTCGATGCCGAGCTCGGACCGAAACTGATTGCCCTGTCGACCCGGGAGATCGCAGCCGAAGCCCGCAGGGTTGCCTACCGGCTCGACCCCGACAGCGTGGTTGAGCGGATCGGGAAAGCCGAAGCCGACCGCAACGTCACCATCCGGCCCGCAGCCGATTGCATGACACGATTCTCGGCGCTGCTGCCCGTCGCGCAGGGAGTTGCTGCTTTCGCCGCGCTCACCCAGGCGGCCGATGCCGCCCGCGCTGCCGGCGATGCCCGGTCCAGGAATCAGGTGATGGCCGACACCCTCGTCGCCCGTGTCACCGGCCAAGAAACGGCCGAGGACGTGACTGTCGAAGTGCAGGTGGTGATCACCGACGACGCCCTGCTGGGTGCCAGTGACACCCCGGCCCGGCTCACCGGCTACGGACCCATCCCGGCCGGTATCGGACGCCGGCTCGCCGCAGCCGCCGGTGAGAAGCTGCGGGCTTGGATTCGGCGTCTCTACAGTCCGCCCGGTACCGGGCGGTTGGTGGCGATGGAGTCGGGCCGGCGTCGTTTCCCTGCCGGGTTGGCTGCGTTCATCGCGGTCCGTGACGAGGTATGCCGCACCCCCTGGTGCGATGCACCCATCCGACACACCGACCACCTCACCCCCGCAGCAGCCGGCGGACCCACCACCACCAGCAACGGGCAAGGGTTATGCGAACAGTGCAACTACCTCAAAGAACACCCCGGCTGGCACCACACCATGAACGCTGACGGCACCATCACCGTCCGAACACCCACCGGGCACCAGCACCACAGCCGACCACCCACCCTCCCGCACACGTCGAAACGGGGCCGCTTCATCGTCGACCTCAACTACTTCGGAACCGCCGCCTGACGATGGTCATCGCGACCCTTCTGCGAGCTGCGTACGCAGCATCCCCACCTCGGCTTCTGCGGACGCGAGCCGTGCCGCACGAGTACGGCACGCCGTCCCTGATCCGGCGGCTCATTGGTGTAACCGCCCAGGCCGCATCGGAACGGCCGACACCCCGGCCGGGCTGGTCAGCCACCGTCCGAACCCCGGACGGCCGTCCCACGCCGGAGCACTAGACTCCCGAGCGACAAGCCGCCCGTCTCTCTGGGCGGAGCCCGCGCCCGAGATGGAGCACACCGTGATCGTCCTCATCGGATTCATGGGTGCGGGCAAGACCACCATCGGGCGGCTGCTGGCGGAACGGCTCGGCCTGCCGTTCGTCGACAGCGACCTGGTGATCGAACACCAACAACGGCGCAGCATCTCGACCCTGTTCGACGACCTCGGCGAGCCGGGCTTCCGCGCACTCGAAGAACGCGCGATCGCCGAATTGCTCGACGGCCAGGCCTGCGTGCTGTCCCTGGGCGGCGGCGCCTGCGGCTCGGCCGCGACCCGCGAAGCGCTCCGCCGGCACACCGTGATCTACCTCCACGTCGAGCTCCCCGAGGCCCTGGCCCGGGTCGGCGGGGACACCTACCGCCCGCTGCTCGGCAAGCCCGGCCTGGACGCCCTCTACACCGCCCGGCTCGACGTCTACGCCACCACGGCGTCCGTCACCTCGTTCACCACCGGACGCCGGGTCGAGGACGTCGCCTTCGAGATCCTGGCCCGGCTCACCGCAACCGCCGAACTCGACGGCAGCCCCGGCATCCTGGTCGCCCCGCCCGGCGGCAGCTACCGCGTCCACGTCGGCCACGGCGTCCTCGACGAACTGGGCCGGCTGCTGCCCGAACTGCCCGAGGTGCGCCACGTCGTGGTGATCTCCGGTCCGGGTGACGACGAGACCGGCACCCGGGTGGCGAACGCCGTAGCGGGAGGGGTATCGGACGTCCATCAGTTGCGGTTGCCCGCCGATAGCACGCCGGCCCAGGTGAAGAGCCTGGAACAGGTCGGACGCCTCGCCGGCGAGTTGGCCGAACTGGCTATCCACCGCGGCGACCTGCTGATCGGGGTCGGCGGCGAGGCCACCGTCGACCTGGTCGGCTTCCTCAGCGCGACCTACCACCGCGGCATGCGGTTCGCGCTCGTTCCCACCACCCTGGAGGCCCAGGCCGACTCGGCCATCGGCGGCAAGAACTCGATCGACCTGGCCCAGGGACCCAACCTGCTCGGGCTGGTGCACCAGCCGGTGCTGGTGATGTGTGACGCCGACCTGGCCTCCGGACGCCCCGACTACCCGGCCGGCCTGGCCGAGATCGCCAAGCACGCACTGCTAGCCGACCGCGACCTGCTCGACTTCCTGAACGAACGGGCGGCCGGTCTCGCCGCCGCCGAGCCCGCGGCCCTGCTGCACGCCGTCCGGCGCAGCGTCGAGATCAAGGCCGACATCGTCACCTCCGACGAACGCGAGCAGGGCGCCCGCGCGCATCTCAACTACGGCCACACCTTCAGCCGTGCCTTCGAGGCCGCCGCTCCCGGCCAAGTGGCCGGCGCGCTCAGCCTGGGCATGATGGCGGCCGCGCATCTGTCGCACCGGCTCGGCTGGCTGCCGAGCGACGGCGTGGACGCCCACCGCACGGTGCTGGGCGCACTCGGCCTGCCCACCCGCGCCGCCTTCTCGGTCGAGCAGCTCGAATGGTCGCTCGACCGCGACAAGAAGTTCCGTGACGGCTGGCGCTTCATCGTGCTGCGCGACCTGGGCAGCCCGATCGAGGCCCACCCGTCGCGCGAATTGGTCGAGTTGGCGTTGTCCGATCTGGCACGATGACGCCCACCGACACACACCGAAGGAAGCCCGCATGTCCATCCTGTTGATCAACGGCCCCAACCTGAACCTGCTCGGCACCCGTGAGCCGGAGATCTACGGCGCCACCACCCTGGCCGACGTGGAGGCTGCCGCCATCGCCCAGGGCGAGGCCGCCGGTCACACCGTCGAGTGCTTCCAGAGCAACCATGAGGGCGCGATCGTCGACCGGATCCACGCCGCCCGCACCGACGGCACCCGCTTCGTCGTCATCAACCCGGGCGCCTACACCCACACCAGCGTCGCCATCCGGGACGCCTTCGCCGGCGTCGAACTCCCGTTCTGCGAGGTGCACATCTCCAACGTGCACAAGCGCGAGGCGTTCCGGCACCACTCCTACCTCTCCGACATCGCCGTCGGCGTGATGGCCGGCTTCGGGGTGATGGGCTACACCCTCGCGCTGGAGTTCGTGATCGCGCAGCTGGACTCCTGACATGCAGCCCGTCCGTATCGCCGTCGTCGGCGGCGGGCTGATCGGCAAGCGGCACCTCGAAGAGGTCGACCGCAGCGAGGACACCCTGATCCACTCGATCGTCGAGCCCGGTCCGGACGGAGAGGTGCTCGCGGAGCAGTACGGCGTCCGGCTGTATGCGACGCTCGACGAGCTGCTCGGCGGCGACAAACCCGACGGGATCATCCTCGCCACGCCGAACCGGCTGCACGCCGAGGGCGGCCTGGCCTGCATCGCGGCCGGTGTCCCGGTGATCGTCGAGAAGCCGATCGCCGACACCGTGGCGAACGCGATCACGCTGGTCGAAGCCGGCGAGG
>WBZS01001413.1_pt1 | contig 14937 bp, 8 predicted proteins | sample 5204201 | NCBI WGS metagenome assembly WBZS01 (sample SAMN12344357, study PRJNA552823) | activated sludge metagenome | biome: Activated sludge suspended growth; feature: Nitrification reactor; material: Wastewater; isolation source: activated sludge from nitrification reactor of wastewater treatment...
GGCGGCAGTTGCACGACCTCGCCGAGCGCTGGCAATCGTTGAACATCGAGACCGCAGGAATCGAAGCTCGAAAAACCGAAACGCCCGCCGTTCTCCAAGCCGAGTTGACGGACCCCGATTCGCGTGTCTCTCCTTTCCGGATTGCGTGGGAAGAACGCCAAACTCGAGGGCGAGTCGAAAAAGACCGTTGGCATCGAGAAGGCGAGGATGTGCGCGGCCGTCTACGCGAGCTGGACCTGGAACTCGCACAAAACGCCGAGGCCTGTTCCAAACTCGAACCGCTAGCGCAAGCACAACGAGGCATGCGATTTTGGACCGCGAACTTTTGGCGAGCGATTCGAGAGAACGCGTCGGCACGCCTTGCGACGTTGGAAGCAACGCGAACCACGCTGATGCAAAACCGCGATGAACTTCGGTCCGCCGTCGAAACACATCAAGAGCGTGAAGCCGAAACATGTCGAGAAATCGAACGTCTCGATCAGGAAATGACCTCGGCGGAAGCGGCGCGGCGAATTCAACCGTTCGACGACCAATTGATCGAGCTGGATCGCCAGCGTGAACGTCTTCGGTCCGAGTGGGCAGGCTATGCTCGCGTTTTACCCGAGCTCGGTATCCCGGAACAGCCTTTAAACCCACCCGCTTTCGAAGGCCTTAGAAGCCAGCGAAAGAATGAAAACCAAGAAGGGGAGTTGGCGGACCAGTTTCAACGGCAATGGGTTCAATATCTCGAGGATGCCAGTTCGGGGCTGATCGATCGCTTGGCCAGTTATTCGTCCGTGGTGGCTGGGACATGGACCGCCTGGACGCGGGATCAAGCTGAAGTACCGAGTGGCGGTTTTGACGTGGTCCTGATCGACGAAGCCCAGGTTTGGCCCGAAGCCGAGCTTTCCTCAGCCGTGGCGCTCGCACGGCGCTGGATTCTCAGCGGCGACACCACGCTTCGGTCCGCGACCTGCGCCAATCCGCGGTTCTGCCGCTCGCATGGCTCCTCCACGTCGTGTTGGGCAAGGGTCTGCCAGCAATTGTGCGGCGACCTGCGTCATTTCTCCTGCGAATGGCAGCGTACGGAAGACGGGATACGTTGCCAGCTTCTCGATCTGGGCCCGGAAGACGTCGAGTTTCTGGAAAACGAAACCCTTTCCGATGCTCAGGACATCGAGTTGGCGATTTTGCATAGCCCTGGGAAAAGGCCCTCACTCGCCAGTGTGCAGTTCCCGCCGAGGTTTTCGTTTTCCGAGGCGGTGGAATTCTTTTATCGCGAGCTTCAGGAAGTACCGCTCCAACCCGAAGCACGGTCAGCCTTGTGGGAAGATACCGCGGAAGTTCATCGCTGGGTGATTGGTGCTCAAAGCGATGGAGAAATCCACCGTGTCTGCTTGGGCCATGGCATCACATCGCTTTGGGCGGAAAAAGACTCCGTTTGGACGACGGTCGCGTTGGAGTTCGCCAAAACCGACGGCTGGAATCGGGCCCGCGCTCAATCTTGGATCGCTGAGGAAACGGGATTCACGGATCATTTCCGAAACGTGATACTCTCCGAACCCGAACCTTGTTCGCGTTACGTGCCGCAACGTTCAAACGCCGTGACGCGGCAAAAGCTCGCGGAAAGCATCGTCGCGTGAACTCCACGCCGAGTAGAAACCCTTCCCAAAGCCCAGTGAGAATCATCACTGGGCTTTTTCACTCTGAACTCCCAAGTTACGTATGGAAACCTCCCGCGAACCGTCCCGTGATCGATTGGCCGAGAGGTATCTCGAGCAACTCCCATATCCCCCGTATCCGGTTCAGGAAGATGCTTTGTTGGCGTGGTTCACGTCCGATCAAGGAGTATTGGTTTGCGCTCCCACGGGCACCGGGAAAACGCTGATCGCCCAAGCTGCCCTGTACGAAGCCCTCCATACGGGATCCATCGCTTATTACACGACACCTTTGATCGCACTCACGGAACAGAAATTCCAAGAGATGCAAGAGTCGGCAACACGCTGGGGCTTCAAGGCGGAGGACGTGGGTTTGGTGACGGGAAACCGACGTGTCAATCCCGACGCGAAAATCCTCGTCGTGGTGGCGGAAATCTTGCTGAACCGACTGCTGCACACGGGTGAGTTCGATTTCTCCCGCGTCTCCGCCGTCGTCATGGACGAATTCCACAGCTTCGCGGATCAGGAACGTGGCATCGTCTGGGAACTGTCGCTCGCGATGTTGCCCGAGCATGTTCGTTTGTTGCTGCTTTCTGCGACCGTGGGCAATGCGATGGAGTTTCTGAATTGGCTCGATCGCTGTCATGGGCGAAAGTTGGAACTGGTCGAAGGCAAGGAACGCAAGGTGCCGCTCACGTACAACTGGGTTCCCGATATGTTGCTGGGAGAGCAACTCGTCGAGATGTGCAAAGGCGAAATCGGCACGCGGCACGTACCCTCATTGGTTTTTTGCTTCAATCGCGATGAATGTTGGGCGGTCGCGGAGCATCTCAAAGGCCTACCTCTCTTGCACGAAACGCAGAAAAAGCCCCTGCACGACGCCATCAACGCCCTGGAATGGACCCAAGGCGTGGGGCCCAAGATGAAACAGATGCTTCACCGTGGCGTGGGGGTGCATCATGCGGGTTTGTTGCCAAAGTATCGCCGGGTCGTTGAGGATTTGTTCGAGCGAAAATTGTTGGCGGTGTGCATCTGCACCGAGACGCTCGCTGCCGGGATCAACCTGCCCGCGCGCTCCGTCTTGCTCACGACGTTGGTGAAAGGACCCGCGGGAAAGCAAAAACTGGTCGACCCGAGTACGGCCCAACAGATTTTCGGACGTGCGGGTCGGCCTCAATTCGATGACAGAGGTTATGTCTACGCGATCGCGCACGAAGACGATGTCAAGCTTTTGCGCTGGAAGCAAAAATTCGATCAAATCCCGGAGAACACCAAGGATCCCACGCTACTCAAGGCCAAGAAAGAACTCAAGCGGAAGAAGCCGACGAAAAGCGACACGAAGACGTACTGGACCGAAGGGCAATTTCGCCAACTCATCACCGCGCCTCCGGGAAAGCTGTATAGTAAGGGACCTTTGCCCTGGAGGCTGTTGGCGTACCTCCTCAAGATTTCGCCCGAGGTTTCACGCGTCCGGTCGGTGATTCGCAAACGGCTTATGGATGAACCGCGCATTCGGTCCGCGGATCTCGCACTCGATCGAATGTTGATCACGCTGAAGAAATCAGGCTTCGTCGTCCTTCATCCTGAACCGCCGCCCGAAGACCAACCGCAACCTGAAGGCTTTCGTTATCAGGTGGAAACCGCCGAACCGACCTCGGCCCTGGACCATCTGCTGGTCTTTCGCAGCATCCATCCGCTGTATGGCGCGTACTTGCTGCAACATCTCGGGTTTGCCAATCGTGAAGAACGGTTGCAGGCCTTGGAAAGCGTCCTCGAACTACCTCGGCCCATCTTGCGGCACGTACGCGTTCCCTATCCGGAGGATCTGCCCCCGGGGCCTTTGGCGACGACGAAACTCGATGAAGAGCTATTGCGCCGTGGCTTGATCGCAGCCCCTCTACCGGAGGGAGAAGACGATGAGGACGACGAACCTGGAAGCTGGGACGAACCGAAAGAACGACCGCCCACGTTGGCGGAGAAACTGCGTCTTCTATTCGATGCGTATTACCCGGAAGTCACGGATGTGCAAACCCAACCCGTGTGGGCCGCAGGTGAGCTGTTCCGCTACGATGGTAACTTCAACAAGTTCGTGCAGTCCCGCGACTTGGTCAAACAGGAAGGGTTGTTGTTTCGCCATTTCCTACGTTTGATTTTGCTCTGTGGCGAGTTCAAGCAAGTTTGTCCGGTCGGGATCGACGAGTCGGCCTGGCGGGACGAGATGCGCGAGATCGCCGATCGGTTGACCCTCAGTTGCCGAGATGTCGATCCCACGAGTACCGACGAAGCGATTCAGCGCGCCCACGCGGCCGACATCGTCGAAGGGGAGACGGCCGCAAAATAGGCTTCTTCGTTCAAATGCGAGTTTATTGCGCCAAGCCCTTGCGCAGTTCCGATTCCAGGACTTCCCAGGGTTCACTTCCCACCGAGAGACGGATGAGTCCGTCGGTGATTCCTTGGTTTAGTCGGTCCGCGGGACTGCTCGACCGATGCGACGTCGAGGCGGGATGACTTAAGGTCGTCGACGTATGGCCCAGGGACGGGCAGAACGGGATCCCTGGAGCTTGGCGAATGAACCGATTGACCGCTTCACGCCCCTCAGCCAATTCGAAGGCCAACATATGCCCAAAGCCGTCGCGCAGGATCTGCTGAGCGATTCGATGGTCCGGATGGATGGGACATCCCGGGTATAGTACCCGCGAGACGCCCGGGGTTTGTCCAAGCCACATCGCCGCCTTCTGGGCGTTGGCGCACGCGGCATTCACGCGAAGGCGCATTGTTTCGAGGCCTCGTTCCGTCAGCCAACAATCGAACGGATTGGAGGCAAACCCCCAAATGGTCACGGTTTGGGCGAGTCGAGGCAAAAGCTCCGGATCGTTGCCCGCGATCAAGCCAAGGGTGACATCGCTGTGGCCAGAGATGATTTTCGTCAGACTTTCCATCACGAGATCGGCGCCGAGTTCAAGGGGTCGACACACCGCGGGCGACGCGAACGTGTTGTCGACGACGAGAAGGCACTCGGCGGCGCGGCACTGTTTCGCAAGCGCGGGAATGTCCACCACGCGAAGGAGCGGATTGGAGATGGTCTCGACGAGCAGGATTTTCGGACCGTGCGACAAACCGACCGCGACGGCTTCAAGATCGTTGCAGTCAACGAACTGTGTCGTCACGCCGAAGCGTGCCAACTCGAGGTTGAAAAGCTGATTGGTTCGGCCGTACAACCGATTGCTGGCCAGGATTCGATCGCCGCTTTGAAGGAAGGGGAGCATCAACGCGCTCAGGGCAGCCATTCCGGAGCTGGTGACGACGCCCCACGCCGCCCCTTCTTCCGCCGCCAACAGGGCACCGAGGCGCCGTGCGTTCGGATGTGCGTCTCGCGCGTAGATGTACCCAGGTTGGCCCGCGTAGATCGCATCGCACGCGTCCAAACTGGGAATCGAATACACCGCTGACTGGAACAGCGGAGTGACCAAGGGCGCCGAGGCGCCCAGATTCAAGCCAGTCTGCGGATCATTCATGGTAGCGCTCACTCAGCCGAAATTACCAAGCCATCGAGATGCCACGGAATCTTTCGATTACTCTATGGGCTCGAGCTAAAAGTGCGGCAAAGTAAGCAGTTTTTTTCGGTGAGACGAGCGCTACACCCTGGCCTCGCTCACGATGCGAAGCCACGCTCCCCGACGGTCGCAGGTCGTTTGGAGTTTCCTACCGAAGGAAAAATGACGAATCGAAACGCGATTACGGCTCGTTCAACACGCGTTGCACGGCAAGCCACATCGCGAGGCGCGGACCGTCCGGATCGCCTCGAAGGCCCTGGGCGCGTGCCTTGCGGCGAGCGTCCGCGTCGGGCAACACCTCGACCTGCCGATAGAAGGCATACCAAAGAGACGCGGCAAGGGAACCGTCGAGATCGTACACAAAAATCGGGTGGGACGATTCGTTTTGAACGGTTTCCAAAAAGGTTCGCAGTTTTTCCTTGTTGAGCGTTTCCGGAGAGATTTCCAACGTCAAATATTGAAGGCTGAATTTCTCGGCACGCCGACGATCGACCTGATCCGCTTCGCCGGGCTTGCGGAGAAAGAGCACCGTTCGAAAGCCGTTGCGAGGCAGCCAGTCGAAACCGTCTTCGAGTAGGGGCCTTTCGCCCGTCGCGATCTTTTCATTGACCCGCGAGAACTGCGGGATGCCGACGGGAAACGAACTCGATGGATTGCCGATCGACGCTAACGGCGGTTCGGGCGAAATCGGGGGGCTGGCGGCGACGGTCTCTTTTTTCTCTGCGGATCCGATCGGCTCGGGTCGAAAGAGCTGAACTTGAGGTTGGCTCAAGGGTGATTGGCCTGGGATGGGTTGGTTCAACCTCGGCTCGATACTGCCGTTTCCCTTCCAGTCGGATTCCAGGCGCTGGCCTGAGTCCGCGCGTGCCTCGGCGGGTTGCCAATGTTTTTCATACCCGGGATTTGCGCTTCCCAGCAACGGATCCATGACCGAGTACGAATTCGACGTGCGCGGTGGGGCTGGGATACTCATCGGTGGTAATGTCGTGCCTGGCGGTGGCACCGTCAACGCGCCGGCGGGCGGGGTCGTGACGGCGCCAGGTGGCAACGTCGGTGCCGTCGCGCCGATGGGCGGAGGCGCGTTTCCCGGAAGGATGGTGGCGCCGGGAGGTGGAGTCGTCACCGCGCCGGGCGGTAGGCTCGGCGCCCCTCCAAAAGGTCCACTCGGCCTGGGAGGCGGTGGCGGAATGAACGTCGCGGAACCCGAGGGATTCAAGCCAGGCTGATTGAAGCCAGGCGCGACGCCGGGATTCCCATCGCAAAAAGGCCGACGATGCCGACACCATGTTTGGCATCCGCTAGTGACACCCACGAGCACCACGACCATCATCCATTTCCGTGCGACCGTCATGGTATCCCTCCATTCACCAAAAAACCGAACGCGCCCTGGGCGGAAAGAAACAAACTTCAGGAAGGCACGATCCGACCAAAAGCCCTTCAAAACACACGGCGATCGATCGCGCCTTCGATGCGACGTTCAAAAACGATCCAGGTCAAGCCGTGTTAAACCTGACCATTCTCGATTTTAACGTGGATGCAAGGGAAATCTTGAGACGGCAAACGTGGAATTCGACAACTTCCGTCGCGTGGACGTGAACGTTTACCGATTACACCGATTCTGCGGACGGCGTACTACGGGACAGAGGATTGTTGCTCGGCAAGCACCGCGATTTCGGTAAGCTTCGCAGCTGTGACGCCAATCCGTTCAAAACATTCGGCCACGATGCTGTTGGAGGCGGTCAGAACCGTGATCAGAAGGTCCATGGGCGTGACGGCGTCGCGGCGATTGCGGCGAGCCCGTTGATAGGAATCACGGAGGAGACGGATGACGTTGTCGGAAAGGAACTCACGGTTCAACAGCAGCACGGCATCGCCGGAGCCCTCATCCTGGTGAAAAAGCTCCTGGAATTGGCCTAAAAGGCGATTTAGGTCCGCACCCAGGCGATCGCCCCAGATTCGAACACCGGAATCGGGGTGGGCGAGAAGGCCCATGAAGATGTGCGGACTGCGCAAACTGTCCCAGCGCGTCTCACGCGCAAGACGAATCGCTTCGCGAAGAACGCGTTGCGTTTCCTCGGTCAGGCATTCTCCGCTGAGCCGTCCACCCCGCTCAAAAATATCATCCCTGGAATGATCCGGGGTCGCCATGAAAAAGGTCCTTCGCCAACGACGTAAACCGTCGGGTTATTATGGCGCTCCGATGGTCCGTCCGCAAGATGAAGAAGCTGCGGAAAATCACGCCATCGGGCTGAAAAGGACCGAAAAAATCGAACGTTCGCTACTTGCCGACGGTGAAGGTCGAAAAGATTCCCTTCACTCCGTTTCTTGAATTTGAGAAATTTGAAACGAGGGCGAATCAGTAAAATGGCGTAGTTCGCCCCTTCGCGCGGGGTAGGTCGAGCTCATCAACGTCCAAACCCGAGCGCCAGCCAGGGGTCACTGAATCCCTCGCTGGTGTTCAGGCTCAGACGATGAGCACCTTATTCACGTCGCGGGATCATCCTACTTCGTCAACGGCAGGTTCCCGCATCCACAGAGCCTTGAAAATGGGCTCGTAATCGCTCTTGCGAATGCACGAAATCGGCGTTTGCCCGTGCATGTCGATATTGGGCGTATTCATCCACGTTTCAAGTTCTTCCGGCTTCACATGTTCGTCGATCGCCGTGAGCGCGATGACCAGAACGCAGCGGTTGCACTCCACATCTCGGATCGCATTTGGCTCAATGCGGGGCTTTTTGAGCGTGAGCATTTGGCATCCGATCGATTCCAGCGAACCGTCGAAACCATTGACGCAATCACCGTGCTTGCACGTGGGTGCGTTGACGGCACATACTTCGTCGAGGAGCCGAGTGAGTGGCGGTGAAAGGGGAATTTGCGTAAGCATGGCATCTTCCTATGAAGGTGTCGGAGAAAGATACTCCCTGCCAGGAGGGATTCGAAAAACAGCACAAGTGTTTGTGCATTTTGAATGCAAAAGGAATGCCAACCAGAAAGAGAGTGACCGGAAGCATTCGTGTCTTCCGCTTTTTTTTCGCAGGGGCACCTCGATATCCTCGCCGAACCAAGGTCACGAGATTCACGAAACGGTTCGAACCGGGCTCTTTTCCGTTGTTTAGGTAATATCGCTAACTAGCCCATACGACCCACACAATCGTCAAAGACGGAAGAATCAGAGTAACCGTTAAAGATTTCCTGATTTCACGCCAACTCCGTGCCGATAAATGCTCCAGGTTCACTCGGAGTGCGCGATGCGGCGCGGAGTTTCCCTCATTGCGTGTCGCCTTTGGCACGCGGGAACGGATTCCATGGGGTGTGCAATGATGCGATGGCTTGCTGGAGTGTCGGGATTGCTCCTGACGATGTGCCTGGCGACGGGCTGCAAGCAACAGCTATTTCTCTCCGAGGAGTGCTTCCGAGAAGCGCATTGCAACCTCCTGCCTCACCCGGAACAAGTCCAACGCGGCGCGTTGATGGATCCGTTGCAAGGTCCCATCGCTCCGCCGCCGGACGTGAACACGCCTGAAAGGCCTCCGTTCAATCTGAGCCTCGAACAAGCCTTCGCCCTCGCCCTTGAAAACGGCCTGGCCAGTGCACGTGGCGCTTCGGCACAAGGGCAGGCGGACAACACGCTCGTCCAATTCAACGGTGGCTCTCTCAACGGGCAAACCGATCGCGTGCGCGTGTTGTCGTTGGCGCCGGCGATCGCCCAGGCCGCCATCGAACAAGGTGTGGCGCGTTTCGATCCGGTCTTCGCGAGTGGCTTCAATTACGCGACGACGGACGAGCAGCCTCAGGGTCTTTCCTCGTTCCAAAACGGTTCGAGTGCGGGATATTTCTTTGGAGTTGGCAAGGCATTGGCATCCGGCGGTGTCGTCGGCATGGGGATGAACGTCGATTACCGATTGCTCGCCCAACCGCCGGCCAACAACTTCTCGGTGCTCAATCCGAACTACACCGTACGCGGAACCATCGGCATCGAACTGCCTTTGGGACGTGACAGCGGCGTGGAACTCAACCAACTTCTTGGTCGCGCTCCGACCGCAAGTTCTGGGGCGTTGCCAAACCCCCTGGCCCAGGGCTTCAACTCGATCCAATCGACCCGCAGTTTGAACGAAGGGATTCTCATCAGCCGACTCCGCTTCGATCAATCGCGGATCGAGTTTGAACGCAATATTCACAACTTGATCGTGAACGTCGAAGTCGCGTATTGGCGGTTGTACCAGGCGTATGGCCGACTTTATAGCTTCGAAGAAATCACTCGCATCGCCCTGGAATCGTGGCGCATCAACTATGCGAAGTACCAGGCCGGGGCGATTGGTGCCGCTGACTTCCAACCGATTCGAGGGCAATACGAAGAGTTTCGTGGCGAACGTTTGGCGGCATTGGCGGACGTCCTCGTTGCGGAACGCAACTTACGCGGTCTGCTCGGCATGCCGGTGGAAGACGGCACACGCCTCATCCCCGTGACGCCACCAACGTTGGCCAAGTACCACCCCGATTGGAGCATGGCTCTTAACGACGCCCTTCGTTCCCGCCCCGAACTCGCGCTGGCTCGCGAAAATATGAAATTCCACGAATACCAGGTCAGGATCGCCGAGAACTCGCTCCGCCCGGATATCCGTGCGTTTGCCAATATTCAATCCGTGGGATCGGGGACGCGTCTTGATGGCGATGGCACGCTGCAAGATGGCCAAAATATCGAACGGCCCAGCAACGCTTTTCGTTCCTTTGTCAGCGGTCACTTCGCCGACTGGACCCTGGGCGTGAACATGAATGTGCCGCTGGGGTACCGATTCGAAACGGCAGCCCTTCGCCAAAGCCGATTGGCACGGCAGCAGGCTTACTTGCTGTTACGCGATCAGGAAGAACGCGCCACCCGCGTGTTGGCGGAACAGTATCAGGAACTGGCACGGTGGCAGGAACTCATCGAGATGCGGCGAAACGAGCGTAAAGCCTACGCCGAGAGCGTCGAAGCCCGCTTCAAGAAATACGCCGCCGGCCAAACGACGATCGACGGCTTGCTCGAAGTGCAACGCCGCATGGTGTTGGCTCAGGTGAAAGAGTACGAAGCAATCGCGGAATACAACAACACGCTGGCACGCTTCGAGTTCGCTCGGGGCACGATCCTGAGGAACAACAACGTCCACATCGCCGAGGGCCCGTTGCCCGTGTGTGCCCAGGTGCGTGCGGTGGAGAACGAAAAGGACCGCACCGAAGCGTATGTGCTCCGCCATCGTCCCGATCCGTTCAATCAACCGGGTCGACTCTGCTTGAAGCAGGACTTTCCGAATGCGGATAAGTTGACGCTGGAGCGTCCCCTGCCGATGGATGTGACCAAGAGTCCAACGGTGGACCAAGACAAGACGGACCATGCGGAAAATGTGGCTCCGACGATCACGCCGAAAGTGCTCCGCGAGGATCCCAGCACGATCGTGCCGGTTGGGGTGAGCGACGCGCCCATCGGAGGTGTGGAAACGCTCGGAGCAGGTTCGACGGGCAAAGGTCCCCGCGAAGCGTTGAAGTTCCGCCAAGTGCCCGCGAAGAAGATCGAGGGCAATTTGCCGGAAGTTCCGTCGGTGGTGCCGACGCTTGAGCCCCTGCCAGCGGCGACGACGGAATCGTCGGCGAACGTGGAAACGTCCAAGTCGTTGGTGCCGGCTTCCGCCACGGTGGTTCCTTCCGGACCGATTCTGGAGAAAAAGTCGAACATCGAGATGAAGCCGGCGGAGTTGACCGCACCGGACCGGTTGGAGCCGATTCTGCCTCGAAATGATCCGAAAACCGTGTCGTTGCCGATTTCGGGAACGACGGTGGTACCGACGGGCCCGATGATGCCGTTGGAAATCGCGCCGGTGGTGTTACCCAAGAATGGCCAAATCACGCTGCCTCCGTTGCCCCAGGCGACGCAAGCGGAGACGACGACGCCTCCGCGAGCCACGGAAGCGGTTCCTCCCCGCTATCTGCCGAGCGCACCCAGCCCCATGATTCCCGTGCTGCCTGAAGCGCGGTAGAAGCAGTTCGGAAAGGTATTGCACAGGGGTCCGAGCCTGAACGCCAAAGAGGGATGCTATCGCAGCATCCCTCTTTGGCGTTCAGGCGTCCGGCAGGAAAGAATCTACCATGGGCGAGCCGCCCCTGTTAGGGGGCGGATGGGCGTAACCAAGATCCCACAGGCATCAAGTTAAGCCATCTCGCTGGTTTTCAATGAGTCAACCGAGAACGGAGAATGAAAAATGAAGAATGTGAGGAATATAGGCTGCCCATCTCCGTTCTCAGTTCTCCGTTGACGCATTGGTTCATCCGCGGAACCTTAACTTGATGCTCATGGGATGGGCGTAACCAAGATCCACCGGCGGACTTTTTCGTCGGCGATCACGAAACCCGACGCTTCACCGCGTCGGCTCGCCGGGTTGTTCACCATGTGCCGTTCGCCTTAGGCGTGGAATTCGAAGCAATCGCTATGGTCATTTGTCCATGGGATTTCGGACGTAACGGCAGTTCCTCCAAGCCTTGTTTCGTGAGCTATAGTTCCAAAAGTGGATGGAAACCGAATCCCCATTTGGAACTTTCACCTTGGCAAGCTCCACGTTGCTCCCCCATATCCCCGTGGGGGCCGAGACTGCTTCGCGACGGTCGGGTCGCTACGTCGAGGAGTTCGCCAAACTCCTTCACGCCGACCTTCCTCCGCTCGATTTTTGCCGCGAATATTTGCGACTGGTGATGGTGGCCCTGAAAGGTGTTGCCGGGGCCGTCTACGCGTGGACGCACGACGAACGCTGGGAAATCATCGCGGAAAACCAGTTGACGGCGATCGGACACGGATCACGCGAAGAACATTTTTTCACCCAGATCGCGCTTTTGGAGGAAGTGAAAGACCGCGCCGAACCCTTGGCGTTGCCCCCTCAATGCGGAAGCGACCATTTTCAGGTCTTGAATGAATCGGAATTCGGCGTTCTCTACGCGCCGATCCTGGTCGATCGTGCGGTCGCCGGCGTGGTGGAGATTTGGCTGAACCCGGCGGATTTTCATCAAGCCACCCGGTTTGGAAGCTCTTTCCTCGCCGAAACCACGGGGTTCGCGGCTGCGTATTTGTACCGATTCCGGTTCCAACAACTTCAAGAAGATGCGCAAAGTGATCAAAAGCTCAAGGTCTTCAGCGATCACGCTTATGCACATCTCGATCTCAAAAAAACGGCTCGCGCCATCGCGGAAGAAGGACGAGGCATGATTGCCTCGGATCAACTTGCCGTGGTGCAACGAAAATTCACCTTCGCACATGTATTGGCGATTGGCGGCGCTCCCGTGGTCGATCCACGCAGTCCGCTCGTCAAGGCGCTGAGCGAGGTATGTACCCAGGTCGCTCTTTGGGGGGATCCGTTGGTTTATTCGGGAGGGCGAGATGAAAGCCTTCCTCCCACGGTGTTGGCCTCGCTGGATCGTTATCTGCGCCTGTCGCCCAGCCGAGTGCTGGTGGTATATCCGCTCACCATCAAACCAAGCACCACCAAGACGCCGGCGCAGTTTCTGTTGGTGGCGGAACGGTTCGACGGTGAGGCCACCCCCGGACCGATCCTTCGAGGCCTGGATCGAATCGCCACTCCCGCTCGGAATGCGCTCACCAATGCCTGGAAATACTCGCGGATTCCGCTGATCGACGCCGTCGCCACGATGGTCGATTCGATTCAAGGAGCGGGATGGACGCGCATTAGTTTGTTGGTGTTCGTGATTTCGCTCTTGGCGTCTTTTCTATTCGCATACCCTGCCAACCTTCGCGTGGAAGCCCAGGGCCAACTCTTGCCGCGCGAGCGGCAATTCGTCTTCGCACCCTTCCTGGGCAAAATCGTGGAAATGAAGGCACGTGCTGGGGAGGACGTCGCAAAAGGGCAAGAAGTCCTCTTCGTCGAAGACCTGGAAACGCAACTAAAACTCGAGCAACTTGGAATCCAAATTCGCTCGGCGGAAAGCCAACTCACCGTGCTCAACGACCAAATTCAAAAGGCGCGCACGGAAGAGGAACGAAATTCGCTCACCCGAGAACGCATCAAGCAACAGTACGATTTGGAGCGTGCCGCGGCCGAACGGGGGATCCTCGAACGCACGAGCCGAACGCCCCAACGGACCCCCTTGCGAGCACCGCTTTCCGGAAAGGTGGTCACGTTCGATACACGCGAGGCGTTGCTAGGCAAGACGGTGAAGGCAGGCGATGCCCTCTTGCGCATCGCGCAACCGGCGGGACCGTGGGAATTGGAAATGTGGGTTCCCGAAGCGGACGTGGGCCAACTTCGATTTGGCCTGCAATCCCATTCGACGGGAGCGGTCGACGTCGATTTCTTTCTGACCAGCCATTCGAGTCAGGTTTATCACGCGAAACTCGTGAAAGAAGATTTGGGCTGGGAAACGCAAGTGAGGGACGGAAAAGTGGTTCTCCCCATTCGCGTGAAAGTGATCGATCCCGCGCTCCTGCCGCGATTGGACTCGGTCCCGGTGGGCGTGGAAATCCGCGCCAAGATCCACTGTGGCCAACGTTCACTGGGATACGTCTGGTTTCGCGACCTGATCGAAGCGTATTACCAACGTTTGCTGTTTTGAGAGGTGATTCTCACGCGTGGAGTGGACGAGCCGAGACCGTCAGAAAGCGGAAGCCTCGTCCACTGCGAATGCCAAGTTCCGTTTCCTGACGGTCACGGCTCGTTCGAGAATCCTAGGCGATGATCTCCAGGTTATCTAGGTGGTTTGTCATGCAACGCATGTTGGCCTTGTTTCTGATCCTGGCGATTATTACGGGATTTGCTTATTGGCGAATCCGTTTAGGGCACGATCCGGGGTTGCTCGAGGCGTCCGCAAACGTGAACGTTGAAAGTCGATCGGAGCCTGGTCGAGACACTTCCGCGAATCGGCAAGCATCGCCGTTACTCGTTCCCAAAATCATTTTTCACGCCAGCCAAACCTCGGACTCGGTGGAGTCGCGAACGATGACGGTTTCTTCGTGCCATGTCTTGTCGGCTGCGGAAATCGAAGTCGCGAGCCAGGTCGATGGTACGTTGCATGAGATCCACGTTCACCCCGGACAGCAGGTTCGCGCCGGCGATTCGCTGGGCAAGCTCGACGATCGGCAGCTTTTGCCTCAGATCGAATTGCTCAAAATCCGCGCCCGTAGTCTTACATCCGAGCGCATCGCGCGAACCCAATATGAAGAAGCCATCGCGAAATATGAGGCGGGAAAAGAAGCCAATCGAGCCGGCGTGAACGTGATCCCGGCCCTGGAACTTCAATCGTTCGCGCTTCAGGTGAAACGTTTCGAGCAAGAGATTCTTAAGGCGCAAGAAGACCGAAAAGCAGCCGAGAAAGAACTCGAAAAAGCCATGGTGCTTTGGGAATACCACAAGCTCGTCTCCGGCTTGGAGGGAGAAGTGGTCAAGGTATTTAAAAGGAAGGGTGAAACCGTTCGCCAAGCGGAGTCGCTTTTTCGCGTTGCGGACCACCATCGGTTGTCGATCGAAGGTTTGTGTCGCACCTCTCAGGTTGCACGATTGCGTCTTGGAATGAAGGCCATCGTCGAACCAGAGCTTCGCGCGGATGCCTCCAACCAACTGAGCGGGCACACCGCTCCCATCACTAGCTTGGCGGTTTCCGCGGATGGCCGTTATTTGGCATCCGGGTCGGAGGATCGAACGGTCATGCTGTGGAGTTTGCCCTCCGGTCGTCGAATCGGGGTGATTCCCGTTCCGTCGGAAGTCACCTGCGTG
>WBZS01001872.1_pt1 | contig 14932 bp, 10 predicted proteins | sample 5204201 | NCBI WGS metagenome assembly WBZS01 (sample SAMN12344357, study PRJNA552823) | activated sludge metagenome | biome: Activated sludge suspended growth; feature: Nitrification reactor; material: Wastewater; isolation source: activated sludge from nitrification reactor of wastewater...
GATTGTCCGCGGATTGCGAGCAAGCACTTTGTAAGGTGCACATGTTGAATGAAGGCGCGTGAATCGCTGAGTGGGAGCTTATTATGTTAAGCCCTCGGGCAATTAGTATCACTTAGCTGCACGTGTTACCACGCTTCGACCTGTGACCTATCACCAGGTAGTCTTCCTGGGCCCTTACTAATATGGGAAATCTCATCTTGAGGTGTGCTTGGCGCTTAGATGCTTTCAGCGCTTATCACGACCCGACGTGGCTACCCTGCGTCTGCGCCTGGCGGCACAACAGGTACACCAGAGGTCGGTTCACTCCGGTCCTCTCGTACTAGGAGCGACTCCTCTCAAATTTCCTACGCGCACAGTGGATAGGGACCGAACTGGCTCACGCCGTTCTGAACCCAGCTCGCGTGCCACTTTAATCCGTGAACTCCGGAACCCTTGGGACCGTGTACAGCCCCAGGATGTGACGAGCCGACATCGAGGTGCCAAACCATGCCGTCGCTGTGAGCGCTCGGGCAAGATCAGCCTGTTATCCCCGGGGTAGCTTTTATCCGTTGAACCCTAGCGTGCCCACGCACCACTAGAGGGTCACTTAGACCGACTTTCGTCCCTGCTCGACTTGTTTGTCTCACAGTCAACCACACTCTATACCTATATGCTCAACGCCTGATTTCCGACCAGGCTGAGTGTAGCTTTGTACGCCTCCGTTACTTTTTGGGAGGCGACCGCCCCAGTCAAACTACCCGCCACGGAATGTCTTCACACCAGATAATGGTGCAAGTTAGTTATTCAGATGTAGAAGGGTGGTGTTCCATTGGTGCCGAAGCTCCCACCTACGCTCTACATCTACACCCAAACAACAATCCGAAGGTGTAGTGAAGCTCCACGGGGTCTTTCCGTCCTACTGCGCGTAACCCGCATCTTCACGGGTGCTACATTTTCACCGAGCTTCTCGTTGAGACAGTTCCCAAGTCGTTACGCCTTTCATGCGGGTCGGTATTTAGCCGACAAGGAATTTCGCTACCTTAGGACCGTTAGAGTTACGGCCGCCATTCACTCGGACTTCAGTTCAATGCTTCAGGTTGCCCCTGACATCTCCCCTTAATCTACGAGCATTGGGCAGGCGTCAGCCCCTATACGTCGGCTTTCGCCTTCGCAGAGACCTGTGTTTTTGGTAAACAGTCGCCTGGGATGCTTAGCTGCGGCCCCTTGCGGGGCGCCCCTTATTCCAAAGTTACGGGGCTCATTTGCCTAGTTCCTTAACGAGAGTTCTCTCGAACGCCTTAGTCTCCTCGACTCACCTACCTGTGTCGGTTTGCAGTACGGTCAGATGTAAGTTATGCTTAGAAGCTTTTCTCGGCCCCCTTCAGTTTCAGTTCGGTTCACCCTAAGGATCCCCTTCCCCCCGGCCTTCCCCTTTGAAGAGCTATCTATTAAACAGCTGGGTTTTCCCGGTAGCCCACAACAACCAACGGTGTGGGATGAAACTTATAGAGGCGTCCCTCCATCGCACTTACACCTGGGTCGGGAATATCTACCCGATGTCCATCGGCTACGCCTTCTGGCCTGGCCTTAGGGACCGCCTAACCTCCGTCTGACGAACATGGCCGGAGAAACCTTAGGTTTTCGGCGCAGGGGATTCTCACCCCTGTTATCGCTACTTATGTCTGCATTCTCACTCGAATACGCTCCACCACGGCTTACGCTGTAGCTTCACTGCGTATACGACGCTCCCCTACCGATCACCGCTCTTGCGGGATCCCGTAGCTTCGGGAGGAAGCTTAAGCCCCCTTACATTTTCCGCGCAAATTCACATTCGGCCAGTAAGCTATTACGCACTTTTTAAAGGGTGGCTGCTTCCAAGCCAACCTCCTGGCTGTTTACGCGAATTCACATCGTTTCACACTTAGCTTCCGTTTAGGGCCCTTAGCTGACGATCTGGACTATTTTCCTTTTGACCACGGAGCTTATCCCTCGTAGTCTCACTGCTACACTAATCATACGGTATTCGGAGTTTGGTTGGGTTCAGTAAGCTGGTAGGCCCCCTAGCCCATTCAGTGCTCTACCCCCGTATGAAAACATGTAACGCTGCACCTCAATGCATTTCGGGGAGAACCAGCTATCTCTGCGTTCGATTGGCATTTCACCGGACTAACCACAGCTCATCCCGAGATTTTTCAACATCTATGAGTTCGGCCCTCCATGTTGTGTTACCAACACTTCAGCCTGGCCATGGCTAGATCACGCAGTTTCGGGTCTAATAATACCGACTTGACGCCCTATTCGGACTCGGTTTCCCTCCGGCTCCGGCTCTAAAAGCCTTAACCTTGCCAGCACTATTAACTCGCAGACTCATTCTGCAAAAGGCACGCCATCACACCTGACCAGATTGCTCTAGCCCTAGTGCTTTGACTGCTTGTAGGTATCGCGGTTTCAGGATCTATTTCACTCGCCTTCCGGCGTACTTTTCAACTTTCCCTCACGGTACTGGATTCACTATCGGTGACAAGTTGTACTTAGCCTTACCCAGTGGTCTGGGCAGATTCACACGGAATTCCTCGTGCTCCGTGCTACTCAGGTACATCTTGAATTCAAATTGATTTTCGGAATACGGGGCTGTCACCCTCTATGGCCGGCCGTTCCAGGCCTGTTCTCCTAACCAACGTTGATCTTCGTTTCAACCTCGCTTCTATCAAAGCTCGAAGCCTTGATAGAAGGAAGTTGTAGATGCCCTACAACCCCACCAGGCAAGCCTGATGGTTTAGGCTGGTCCGCGTTCGCTCGCCGCTACTTACGGAGTCTCTTCGATTTCTTTTCCTCAGGTTAATAAGATGTTTCAGTTCACCTGGTGCCCGCTCTATGCCCTATGTGTTCAGGCAAAGGCGACGGGGTATTGCCCCGCCGGGTTTCCCCATTCGGATATTCACGGATCATCGCTTCTGTGCAGCTCCCCGTGACGTTTCGTCGCTTACACGTCCTTCTTCGGCAACTTGTCCCTAGTCATTCACCGCGCACCCTTTGTAGCTTTACAATATATTTCGAGCTCTCACTCGGTGCTTTTTACGCGCGTTTCATTCAACAATATGCAACTTTCAAAATGCTCTTCGCTCTTCGCGACCGTCTATATCTTTCGACTAGCGGCAAGAGAGAACTATACCAGGCGAACCCCCGAATGTCAAGGGTTGGTCAAGAAAAAGTGCGCCGCGCTCCTTTTCCCCACTTGCCGCCATGCGGCGAAGCCGCGCCCATGGCTATGATCGGCTCCACGGCCCCTCCTAGCGCAAAAAAAGGCGGGGGCTCTATTTCTAGAGACCCCGCCTGTTTCAGAACCGGAGAAACGATTTTCTCAGATTCTTATCGTGGACTTAGTTATCGCCTGAGAGGCCGTTGTTGCCAGCCCAGAGTGCGTAGTCACTGTTTGTGATTTCGCCGTCGCCGTCAAAGTCCGCATCGGTGTTTGGAGCAACCGAGTTGCCGTTACCAAATGCCCAGATTGAGTAGTCAGCGTTCGTGATTTCGTTGTCGTCATCAGCATCGCCGACTTCAGGAGCAACCGTTCCGAAGTTGTAGTTGCCTACGGCTGCAAGATTTGCAGGATTTGGCAATGTCTTGCGGAGCCAGAAGCCCAACTTGAACGAAACTCTGTATGGTCCAACAACAGCTGCAGGAGTCGTTGTTGAGAACGCGCCTGTAACTGCATTGTAGCTAGCCGTGCCCGTAGCCACTTCGTTGTTCAAAGTATCGCGGAACGATACTGGAATCGAAGCTGGGAATGGTCCGGAGTTGTATGTTGGTCCAACGTTGCCAAAGTCAACGATACCGGTGACGGTATTGCCTTCGGGTCCGTAAAGAGCGATTGCTCGGTCCGATACAACAGTGAAGATCACAACACCTGTCGCTGTCCAAGTTGCTGGCCAAGAAGGAATTGCACCCAGGTCCGTAAACCCGGTTGGGCCTGAGCGGAAGTGAGCAGCGAGGCCAGTAACTGGAAGAGTTGGAGTGCAGCTTGCGTGGAAATGGTTCAGGTTTGATTGTGGTTGGATCTGAATCCAGTACGTACCTGCCACAAGCGGGACTGCCGCTGGAAGCTTAACTCGCATCTTTCTGGACAAATTGCAGTTGCCCTCCGTCGAACCTGAAAGGCCGTCATAGTGCTCAACTACGTTTGCGATTGGCACGGTTACCGAGTAAAACGGCACTTCTGCTGGTGGGCCGCCTGGACCCGTTTCAGCATACATTTCGACTTTATAAGCCGTTGCATCGCCGCGATCGTTGGTTACATAGGCTGCAACGCTACCGACAGTCCATCCGCCAGATGGCACGGTGAAGTTATCGCAGTGCTGTCGATCGAAGTCTGATCCCGCAACGAGTTGGCCTTGAACTGAGGAAACGCCGTTTCCGCCGGTTACACCAAGCGCGATCCGCGGTCGATCCAACAAAGCTGCAGGGGCAGCAGGTGGGACTGGGTCGCCAGCAACGCAGGTTACCTTTGAGCCAAAGTTGCCGACTGCTGGAGACGTGAAGTTGAACAAACCCCATGTGCCAGCGTTCTTCAAGACAAATGTGGTTGACGATCCGCCGACGGCAGGAAGATTGAACATCAGGGGACCAAATGCACCTGCTGCGTCAGCAATAGAGCCCGTGCGGTTCGTGACTTCGATTGTCCACGTAAAGGCACTCGGCACGGTAACGTTGGGAATCGCCCAGGTGTACGTATTGACTCCAGGAGCGTGGGGCAAGTTTACGAGGGGTGCCGTGTAGAGCAGTCCTCCGCCATTGTTCATCGGAGTGTTGTCGTAGATTCGCAACACCATGTCAGCAGCGCCAGAAGTCGTACCGTTAAGCTGGTATCGAACTTCAATGCTTGAAACTCGTCGGTCGGTGCCAGTCAGGTAGACGCGATCGCCGTGCTCAAAGCCCGAAGCAGATAAAGCTGCGACGTTGCCATAGAAGTTGGGTAGCGCAGTGACTGTGTTGTCGTAAGTGACGGTTTGCGCCAGAGCATTTGAAACTGCTCCAAGCGCTGCCGCGATAAATAAGTACTTTCTCATAAAGCCTCCAAACAGGAAAACATCAGGGCTCCGGACGTTCGCGTCCAAGGCCTCCCCTAGATTATAAAGGAAAATTCGTCCGTTTGAACCGCTAACGAAAAAATAGCACCGATATTTTTGCTAGATTGCGCTGATTTGCTCCTTCGAATAGGCTAAAGGCCCGTTTCTCAGAAAATCGAGAGGCCCGCATTATTCCAGTCGGACAGAAATCGTGTGAGCCCGGAGTCGGTCAGGGGGTGCTTGAAAAGCATCTCCATCACCTTGATCGGCATTGTCGCAATGTGGGCTCCCGCTTGGACTGCTTGCACTACGTGGAGTGGGTGCCGTACGCTCGCCACAAGGACCTCGCTCTCGAACCCAAAGGTGTCCACCATCGCCACGGTATCGGCTACCGCCGCCATACCGTCGTCGCTCATATCGTCGACTCGCCCGACGAAGTTTGAGATGAACGTGGCTCCGGCTTTTGCCGCAAGCAAGGCTTGGCTCACGGTGAACACGAGGGTCACGTTGGTCTTAATCTCTTCGTCGGTTAGAGTCCTGACCAGTTTAATGCCTGACTCGATCAGGGGGACCTTGACGACAATATTGGGATGCCAGCTCGCGATCTCGTGGGCTTCCTTGAGCATGGTGTCGTAGTCCGTGGCCACAACTTCAGCGCTGATCTCGCCCTCAGGGACCAGTTCGCAAATCTTGACAACGGTTTCTTTGAAGCCTTTGCCAGACTTTGCGATCAAGGTTGGGTTGGTCGTGACGCCGTCCAGGATTCCCCAGTCAGCGGCACGACGAACCTCTTCAGTATCCCCGGTATCAACAAAAAGCTTCATTCCCAAAGTCTACTAGGTTGAGCCTTTGACTTGGCGTACGAGCACGGTTCCTGCCATAAAGGCAACCGCGGCAGTCAGGATCGACACGACGTATCCGCGCCCGGCGACCTGGTTGTTGAGCATCGTGATGACGGAGCCCATGCCCCCAGCAATGATCTGGACGCTGGTTACGCTCGAAGACCAAACCCCCATGTCTTTGCCATTGTCGTCCTTACTGGGCATGACATCGCTCGCCAGCGCCCAGTCCGCAGAAAGATAAGCCCCATATCCGAACCCAAAGAAAACCGCGAGCCAGAAGATCGCATCAAAGCTTCGAACCAGGGCGAACGGTACAAGCACGACTGCCATGATCGTGCCGCTGATGTAGATCGTCTTTTTCCGACCGAGTTGGTCGCTGAACTTCATCGCCCACAAAGCACCGAGGGCACCCGTTAACGAGATTGCCAAAGCAATGATTAGAGCCGCCTTGCTGGCCGCCTCATTGACGTTGTTTGGATCGCCGATGCGAATGCCAAAGAGAGAAAACGACTTAATCACATCGGCCAAATAGAATTTCAGGTAAGGCTGCACTAAGTAGAAACCGAGGGCGTTCAGGAATCTCGTGAACCAGACCCAACAGAAATCGCGGTTCTTCCACGGATCGATCCAGCCTTGCAGGAATCCTTTGAAGGTCGGACGTTGGCCGCTCTGCGGTTTGGCGACGTCTGCGCCTTCAAGCGTCATGATTGTCCACGCGGCGAAGACAAGATTCACGATGGCGATCGCAAGGTAGATCAGGAGCACGTCCCCAAGGATCATGCCCGTGACAGCCGATGCAATTTGAGCCAGTAACTGCATCACGCCCATCCAGCCGCTTGCCCTTCCACGATGTTTTTCTGGAACAAGGTCAGGGATGACTGCCCCGTAAGGCCCTGTGCCGATATCATCGCTAATCTGGAGCAAGAGATAGCCGATCGTCAGAACGGCGATGCTGGGGGCCCTTGCAAGCAAGGCCAAAGCAACCACCGAAAGCGAAGCCCCAATCGCTAAGAAGGGCCTCCTGATTCCATGCTTGAGCGAGAGTCCGTCGCTGATGTAACCAAAGATCGATGGGCCAATAATCGCCCAGATCGCTCCGATCATGAAGACCATGCCCCAGGCCGCACTCTTTTCCCCGCCTGGGACTATCTTCTCTACTTGCCCAGGCAGCACCGCGACAAGCAAGATGAACCATTTGAAGCTGGTAGCGAACCAATAGGCTGAAGTCCCGGCGTACCACGATGCACGATTTTGAAAAGCACTCATAGGGCGACCTTGCGCTTGCCAGGATATTCCAGCGGGTCTGGGTTTTGCCCGTGATAGACTCGTGGTCGTGCAATCTCATTTCGACACCATCGTCGCGCCGATCACCGGGCAAGGAAAGGCCGCGGTTGGGGTGATCCGAGTGAGCGGACCGAATGCCTTTAACATTGTCAGGACTGTCTTCGAGCCGTTCCCGCTCAAGCCCAAGAATCATCAGGCAACCTACGGTAGGTTTAGCCACGGCGACGATGGACTGGCTCTGGTGTTCGAAGATGGGCACGGGTACACGGGTGAACCGAGCGTCGAGCTGAGTATCCACGGATCGCGGGCTTCAGTTCGGGGGCTGGTCGAAGCTTGTATTGCAGCTGGGGCCAGAGCAGCTGAGCCCGGAGAGTTCTCTCTGCGCGCGTTTTTGAACGGCAAAATCGATTTGACCAAAGCCGAGGGCGTGCGAGATTCCGTAGACGCCCTGACTTCAGCACAACTGAGGGCGGCGAATCGTATTCGTTCCGGCTCTCTTTTTCGAATTTTGGATTCACACCGCGACACCATAATCGGACTGCTTGCCGCCGTCGAAGCGAGCGTGGATTTCAGTGAAGAAATCGGTGACCTCGATCGGAAGTCTGCTCTAGCAACCCTTGATCTGTTGCTAGCTTCGATCGATCGCTTGCTCGCGACCGCGCAGGCGGGCCAGGTTCTTCGTCAAGGTCTCACGATTGCGATTGTCGGCTTGCCTAACGCCGGCAAGTCTTCGCTATTGAATGCGCTACTGGGATCGGACCGAGCTATCGTGACCGAAATTCCCGGAACGACTCGGGACACTCTGGAAGAGACTGTCGATATTGGCGGAATTCCCTGCAGGCTCATTGACACCGCTGGTCTTAGACCAACTGATGATGTCGTTGAGAGTATCGGGGTGGATCGGGCCTGGGAATCGGCGGGAAACTCAGATGTAATCTGGCATCTGTTCGACTCTACTCGGGGCTGGGAACTGGAAGATGAGGTGATCTCAAAAAGGCTGGGATCGCGCGCTATTCGAGTCGCATCAAAAATCGACATCGCCTCCCCGCCCGGCGACATTCTTGGAATTAGCAGCGTGACCGGAGATGGTCTGGACCTGTTGAAGGAATCAGTATCAGAACTAGCCGATCTTACAACTCTTGCTGACGAAGACCTGATTCAGGCCCGGCATGAGCCACTGCTCATTGAAGCCAAGGCAGCTTTGAGCCTAAGTAAAGAGAGCCTGAGCCAGGACATTCCTCTTGACCTGGCTGCGGTCGGGCTACAGCGCGCCATCCGTTGCATCGGCGAAATCACCGGTGCAGATGCGAGCGAGGACATCCTCGACCGCATTTTTCGGGATTTCTGCCTTGGCAAGTAAGGCTACTTCCGAACTTCAAACGGGACGCTACATTCCCAGGTGCCATACAAGGTGGCTTTCTCGGGTGAGATTCGCGAACCCTTCGCTGCCTGGTAGGAGTAAGAAGCCACAACCTCATACCTGCCAGGTGCCAAGCGGTTTTTGATTGCGCCTTTAAGAAGGCTCATGGTCTTCCCCGCGGTCAGACTCAACGGAGGAGCCGCGATCGACTTGCCAAATGGGGTCGCCACGGTTTTCATGGTCTTAAGGTTTCGGACGAAAACTGCCAACGTGAGCGTTTCTCCCGAGACCCTTTTGATGGATACCGGCGTCTTCGTGAAGTTCCTTATTGTCAGGGTGAGGCTCAGCGGCCCACCAACCTTGACCTTACTGGAATTCAACCTTAGGATCATCTGAAGCGGAATTCGAACGGAAGACGCTTGGGGGATTGCATTTGTAATGGTGGAAGCTTTCGCAATCCCAAGTGGAGGCTCCTGCCGAGGCATCGGCATGGGCGTACGGTACGGCAAAAGCAGTGTCGTGAGAACGAGTGAAGTCAACATGGTTCTTTCCTTCGAAACGGAGTAAGTTTGTTTGATAGTTCCATTCTCGGTTCAATTCTGGCAATGAAACTTTGTTTCCCAAGGTGATGTTGCAATGGGTAGACTCACTAAATATGAGTGCTAGAGACTCAAGTACATGCGAATAGACAAATTAACAATCAAAGCACAGGAAGCTTTCCAGCTTGCCCAGACCTTAGCAGAGCACCATCAACACCAAACGGTGGATGCCGAGCATTTATTTTTAGCGATGCTCGAACAGGACGGCGGGATCATCGGCCCGATCCTGGAAAAGATGAGCGTCGATCCTCGTTCTCTTGCTATTGAAACCAAGGCAAGTTTGGATAGGATTGCCAAAGTTCAAGGAGCGGCGAGCTATGGATCGTCGGTGACAGGGCGTCTGCAGCAGATCATGAACGACTCGTTCCGGATCGCCGCCGAGATGGACGATGAGTACGTTTCCACGGAGCATTTTCTGCTTGCTCTAGCGAAAGAAAAAGGGGCAATAGGTTCCCTGCTCCGGTCAAAAGGAGTCCAAGAAGATGTCCTGAAGCATGCCATAGACGACATCCGAGGCGGGCGCAGAGTCACAGATGCGGGGGCTGAAGACAAGTATCAGGCTCTTGAAAAGTACGGGATTGACCTAACAGCCAGCGCTCGCTCGGGCAAGCTTGATCCTGTCATTGGTCGCGATGAAGAGGTTCGAAGGGTCATTCAAGTCCTGAGTCGGCGGACAAAAAACAACCCGGTCTTGATCGGATCGCCGGGGGTTGGAAAGACCGCCGTGGTTGAAGGCTTAGCTCAGCGAATCGTGGCAGGCGATGTGCCTCAGGGGTTGCTCAGCAAGTCTGTTATCTCGCTTGACCTCGGTGCTTTGATCGCGGGCGCGAAGTACAAGGGCGAGTTTGAGGAGAGGCTAAAGGCCGTTCTCGAAGAAATCAAGAATGCCGATGGCGAGATCATTCTCTTTATCGATGAGCTTCACACTTTGGTCGGCGCGGGCCGCTCCGAAGGGGCGATGGATGCCGCTAACATGCTCAAGCCGATGCTGGCTCGAGGAGAACTTCGCTGCGTTGGAGCTACGACCCTGGATGAGTACCGCAAGTACATTGAGAAAGATGCCGCCTTGGAGCGGCGGTTCCAGACGGTTTTGGTCAGCGAGCCAACGGTTGAGGAGACAATTTCAATCTTGCGCGGGCTTAAAGAGCGGTACGAGATTCACCACGGGGTGCGAATCAAAGACTCGGCCCTGGTCGCTGCTGCAACTCTAAGCCAGCGTTACATCAACGACCGATTTCTGCCCGACAAAGCTATCGACCTCATGGACGAAGCTGCGAGTCGACTGAAGATCGAGATCGATTCGGTGCCGGCTGAGATCGACGAGGTCGAGCGGCAGATTCGACAGATGGAGATCGATCGGGAGGCGCTCCGCAAAGAGGAAGACACTGCGAGCAAGGAGCGATTGAACGCTCTTGAGAAGAGGCTAGCTGAGTTATCGGAAACCACCAGCGGCATGCGTGCTACCTGGCAAGCCGAGAAAGATAAGATCGAGCGCCTTAGGTCGCTGAAGCAGGAGATGGAGCAGCTGAGAAACCAGCTCCAAACCGCCGAGCGCGACCTCGACTGGGCGAAGGCCGCCGAGATTCAGCATGGGCGGATGCCTTTGATCCAAAAGGAATTGGAAGCTGAGTCGGTTGAGCTTGAGCGGCTTCAGGTTGGCGGCAAGCTGCTGAAGGAAGAAGTCGATAGCGAAGACATCGCCGACGTTGTGAGCAAGTGGACCGGCATTCCGGTGAGCAAGTTGCTTCAAGGCGAACTTGCCAAGTTGCTCACGATGGAAGATGCATTGGAGAAAAGAGTCGTCGGGCAAGACGAAGCCCTTCAGATCCTGAGCGATTCGATTCGTCGGGCTCGCAGCGGAATCGGCGACCCTCACCGACCCATCGGTTCTTTCCTTTTCCTGGGTCCCACTGGAGTAGGCAAGACCGAGACCGCCCGAGCCTTGGCTGAGTTCTTGTTTAACGACGAACGGGCGATGATTCGGATTGACATGAGTGAGTATCAGGAGCGGCACTCGGTCGCTCGGTTGATCGGCGCGCCTCCTGGATATGTCGGTTACGATGAAGGTGGGCAACTCACAGAGGCAGTTAGGCGGCGGCCCTTCTCGGTTGTCCTACTCGACGAAGTCGAGAAGGCTCATCCCGAAGTTTTCAATGTGCTGCTTCAAGTACTTGATGACGGCAGGCTCACCGACGGACAAGGTCGCACCGTGGATTTTCGCAACGCGGTTATCATCCTGACAAGCAACTTGGGATCGCACTTCTACAGCGACCCGGTGAGCCAAGAAGGCACGTTCGAAGACGTGAAGAAGAAGGTTTTGGACGAAGTCCGTATCTTTTTCCGGCCCGAGTTTGTTAATCGGCTTGACGATATCGTCGTCTTCCGCTCGCTTGGTATCTCGCAAATCAAGTCGATAGTCTCGATTCTTGTTGACAAGCTTGGCGAACGGCTTCAAGACCGCAGGATCACGCTCACTTTGAGCGAATCTGCACTGGAGCAGATTGCTTTGGAAGGGTTCGACCCAGTTTATGGAGCCAGGCCTCTGAAACGGGCGATTCAAAGGGAAATTCTCAATCCGCTTGCGAGCGCAATCCTGCGCGGCGACGTGTCCGACGGGCAGAACGTGAGCGTGGATTACCGGCAAGGGGCGTTTCATTTTGATGCTCTGAAAACCTAAACGACTTGGCTCGCGTAAACTGATTCTCGAATGAAGTACCAAGCCCAGCGCGGCACGAACGACATCTTGCCCAGCCAGACTCCAAACTGGCGACGAGTCGAACGCGCCTTCGAAGAAACTGCTCGGCGATACGGCTATCAGGAAATTCGAACTCCCATGTTCGAAGACGCTGAGTTGTTCATCCGGTCGAGCGGCGAGTCGAGCGAAGTCGTGACCAAGCAGATGTACGACTTTCGGGACAAAGGGGACCGGCACATTGCCCTGAAGCCCGAGGGCACCGCCCCCGCAATCCGGGCTTATCTGGAACACTCGCTCGGTCAGCAAGCGCAGGTCACGCGGCTTTGGTATTTCACGCCTATCTTTCGTTTTGAGCGTCCACAGAAAGGACGGTACCGACAGTCCCACCAGGCAGGGATTGAGTTGATCGGTAGCAGCCACCCGAACGCCGACGCCGAAGTGATTGAGTTCACGGTGGACTTCTATCGGACTTTGGGATTGACCGATGCCCAGGTTCGCTTGAACTCAATCGGTCGGACTGAAACGCGCGCTAGATTTGGCGAGGCGATCTTGGCGCACATGGCTGGCTGGCTTGCCGACCAGGATGAAGACGGCAAGGCAAGGGCTTTGAAGAACCCTATGCGATTGTTGGACTCCAAGGATCCAAAGATTCAGGAGGCAATTGCCGGGCTCGCTCCGATCACAAGCTTTTTGGACGATGAGTCGAAGGCGCGATTTGAGAAACTTCAAGAGTTGCTCACCGAGGCGGGAGTCGAGTTCATCCTCGACCCTGCGATAGTTCGCGGGTTGGACTATTACACTGAGACTGTCTACGAGGTTCAAAGCCCCTCGCTCGGTGCGCAAAGTGCGCTTAGCGGCGGGGGTCGATATGATAATTTGATTGCCGAACTCGGAGGACCCGCTACCCCGGCAGTTGGTTTCGCGGCTGGGCTCGAGCGCGCGCTCATTGTTATGGATGCGCTGGGTGTTCAGGCAGGAGCGAGCGGGATTGATGCTTTCCTCGTCGGGGCAAACTCAGAGTCTCAATTGCATCTTCGAAAGATCGCGCGTGCCTTACGAGCCGCAGGGTTCTCGGTGAGTTTTGACTTGGATGAACGGGATGTTAAGCGCCAACTGAAAGCCGCAGACCGGATGGCGGCGAGATTCGCCTTGATTTTTGGACACGAGGAAGTCGCATCTGGTCACGTTGCCTTCAAGCAGCTAAGCTCGGGCGAGCAAATCGACGTGCCTGAAGCGCACTTGATTTCAACCCTAAGAAAGAGACTCGTCGAATGAAGAGCTTTTTCCTTGTAGCCTGCGTTTGCTTGAGTGCAGCCGGTCTGGCTCAGACGCCGAACATCACCGTCGGGATCGACTGGCGTCCCACCTTGATCGGGGAGCGCGGGGGCAATACTCGATTTCGGTGGTACGACGCGCTTGGCCGGCCCAGCCTGCTCTTGCTCGGACTCGACTTAGAGCTTGGCTGGCGAATCAAAATTGCCGAGAGGCTGCAGAAAGTCCGCAACGAGTCTGAGCAGGAGTTGCTCGATGAGGCGTACCTCGAAGACCCTGGAGTCTGGCGGGTTGGCAAGCAAGTTCTTCCCTTTGGTCGAGGCATTCTTCGCGAGACGGTTTATGCCGCTCGCCTAAATACGCACCTCGTTATTGATCAGCTACCGATTTCGATTGCTATTGCCGACGCGGGCAAGCGACGCCAACGCGGGTTCACTGCTCGAATAGGCTCGAGGCTGGGACTGAGCCTGGCGATTGGCAACCACTTTGGAATCGCGAGCGGCTCCTTGACCTGTATTCGTCTGCCAGAAGATTCACTAGGCGCAGGACGCGGGTACCGGCAGGTCATTGGCCTTGACTATCTGGAGGGCGTAGGGGCTTGGCAGTACGGTTGCGAATTCATTTGGCTTCGGCAGCCGGACACGACTTTGGATAGAGAAGAATCTGTAAGCGACCTCAGGGTTAGCTACCGCGACCCGCTTGGGCGGTTTCGCCTGCTGGGGGGTTGGGCTAGAGCCTGGCAGGGGCGAGCTGATTTCTATCGGATTGAAGGAGAGATTCCTTTGGACAAGAACCTATGGCTCGTGCCAATCCTCAAGTTTGATCGCGGGGATTGGCGAGGACTTAGCGTCACGGCGCGGGTGCGATTTTGAAGCTATTCCGAAATCCCGTGACTATCGCCACGGCAGGCGTTGCTTTGCTCGGTGTCTTCCTGAGCAGCTGGCCCCTGGCAATCATCGGAGGCGCGGCGTTTCTTGGAACTTTGCTTTTTCTCTCGGCGAAAGAATCTCAGAGCCGCCCCGAAATGAGGCGATCTTATGATCTGAGCAATGAGAACCGCACGCTGATTCGCCCACTTGAGGAGATCAGGAAGCAGATTGAAGCCGTGGTTGAGCAGAACCGAGACATGGCAACCGTAAGCGTGATCGGGCAAGAGGCGTTGACTGAGGCAGACTCGATTATTGAGCACGGTCTCAAGCTCCTCGAAAATCGATCTCAACTTAAGAAGACTTTGCGAGGTCGATCTGAGGCTGAAGCCTCGCTGAAACAGCTTCAAACAAATTTAGCCTCTGCAACTAGCGACACGGAAAGAGGCGCACTCGAGTCCGCAATCGCGTCTCGAACAGCCGAGATAAAAAGCTACTCCCGCGTCGAGCAACTCATCGAGCTGATAGATGGCAAAATGAACGAGGCGGTTGCGGCGCTCTCCGAACTCAAAGCGCATCTTGCCACCGGTGCTGCAGGAGCAAGGGCCGACGCAATGGCTCCGGAGCAACTTAGCGAGATGGTGAGCCGTCTGAAATCACTTGGGAAGAGCTTCGACGAGGCCGAATCTACATTGGAAATGCACAACACATGAGCACAGGAAGGCGCGCTTACGACATGCTCAGAAGCTATGTGAGCCGGGAATGGGACCGCGTCCGCGACCTCGATGAACTCAACGCCCGGGCGGAGTTGGACGCGCCGACGATCCCAAAATCGCCAAGTGAACCAGTTGTCACGCTTACGGATGAGCAAAAGGCACGCAACATTCTTGCTGTCGCAGAGGATGCCAGCTTCGAAGAAATCCGTAAAGCTTTTGACCGACTCAACAAACGCGCAGACCCTTCCCGATT
>WBZS01001873.1_pt1 | contig 14911 bp, 10 predicted proteins | sample 5204201 | NCBI WGS metagenome assembly WBZS01 (sample SAMN12344357, study PRJNA552823) | activated sludge metagenome | biome: Activated sludge suspended growth; feature: Nitrification reactor; material: Wastewater; isolation source: activated sludge from nitrification reactor of wastewater...
CGGGGGTTCTCTCGTCGCGAGTTCACCGGTGGCTCCTCCTTGTTCTTCATTGTTCGGTCCTTCCTGTTCCCGTTGGAATCGGGAGCTCAGTACTGTGACCTCTGCTGACTCCTGCCTCGCCCGAATGGAATTGCTTCCACTTGTTCCAGCCTTTCAGCCGATGATGCTTACTCGCTGAAGCGAACGGCGGCTCGCAAGCCGCCTGGCAGGTCTCCCCGGATAAGGACATGAATTTCCTCTGCACAAGCTCGCCCTTTACCTGATCAGGCAACTGGGAACGGCTTCGTGATGTTGTGCTCACTCGCCTGCCCGATCCGGCCTTGTAGGACGTTTCTGTTCGTAGCCTCGCAGATTTGGCTCCAGCTTCCTCCCCACCCTGGATCGCTCCAGCGCAGTTGCCTTCGCCTCGTGCTTTGCCGATCGGAGTTTTCATTTGGTATACTGATCTCCTTGAGAATCCCAGTCTCGCACAGGGGACTCAAACCCCATAAACTCATGCCCATGACGGGCGTACACGTGTTCCACCAAAACCGCTGAGCCGAGCGGTTTTTGAATTGAGAATCGTTCGCCGCGGCTTGGTGAACACTAGCGTTATTTGCTGAAGGAGCAAGCACATAGATCGCGTTGATGTAGTCGACACTAATCCCTCTTCGTCACCCGAGAGCCGTGGTTGGCGACATCCGCTGCTACTTAGCATTTGGGTCGCACTGATCTTTGGAACGTCATGCACGGTTATTCGCCCAAACGAATTTTTCGAACTCATTGCCGGATTCACTGGGGCGGAACCAGAGTCGATGCAGCGGTTCGCTCTGTTTTGGGGCCTATCTTGGTTTGCGATTGTCAAAGGTTGGCATGTCATTGAGTTCTTCATGCTTACACTTTTTACGGTGTCTGCGGTTAAATGGTGGCGCAATGAAATCACAGATTGGTCGATAGTGGGATCAATGTTACTTTGCGTCGTTTTCGCAGCGTCTGATGAATGGCACCAATCTTTCATTCCTGATCGGTTTGGCACCTTGCAGGATGTGTTGATCGACAGCTTGGGCGTTTGTGCTGCTGGTTCGATCTTGCTGCTACGTCTCAACCGAAAAGCCGCAAATACCAAATAAGAATTTGACATCGCGGAGTGACGTGGGAACGTAGCCGATGCTCAAATTCTCTGTTCATGAGAGCTGGGAGAGTTTGTGGCGGGGTGGGGATTAGTTGGTTCTTGTCTGGGTTGAATTGCTCTTGGGATTTGGTTCGTGCTGAACCGTTGAACCCTTCTCTTTTTTGAATGCTGCCGTCGTGTTTCTTGATTGGTGCGTCAGTGTTCTTTCGCAGCGCGTTGTAATTGGTTGTTGATTTGTGTTGGGGGGTTACGATCAGCAACGCCGCCAACACTTGACTCGAAACGGTTTTTCATTCACCGCGCGGACTGGTAGTGTGACGTCCGACGCTTGAGCTACGTTCGCAATCACTGAACCGAGTTGACGCGTTTCTTGAGTGATCCACGCTTGCCGATCGACAACAACGAGACCGAGCAGTTAATGAAACAAGTGGTGGCGCAAGAACTGGCAGCTCGCCTGCAGCGTGCGCGAAGGTGAAAGAAACACCGGGGTTTTGACGCTGGTCTTGCAGTACGCACCGCAGCGATCTCGACGTCTGGGCTTATGTCAGCGAAATCCCGAAACAGTTGCAGTAGTTCGCGGACGAAAACATTGTTCAAACGGAAGCAACATCCGGACAATCTGCTCGGGCAAGAAACATGAGAGAGCGGTAGGTTTGGGCTACAAAACCGAAAAAACCCGATAACTTTGCGGATTTGAGCGATAGAGTCTCAATAGATATTCTCTCGATCCACTGGCTGGCAAGCAGGCCCAGGTTCGCGGAACGAGACGAGCGCGCCCGGCAGGACTCGAACCTGCAACCCCTGGTTCCGAAGACCAGTGCTCTATCCATTGAGCTACGGACGCGAATGAACTGTTTCCAAAAAGCCGCCAAAACTTTGAGGATTATGTCCGCTACGGGAAGAGTTGGCAAGCGGTTTTGCGTGCAATTGGGGAAGGCATTTGCAATTGAGGCGCGGAAAAATTTCTTCAACGGTTGGAAATACGCTTTGATGCACTTGCTTAATTGATAAAGACAATCGGAGATTTTTTTGCGGTACACAGAAGGGGGATGTCGAGCGAATCATGCACTGAAAATGGCAGACATAGAAGTCGCTGCCGAGATCCAACGTGATTCTTAAGTGCATGGTTGGCAAGCTTTTGCCAATAGGTTTTTGCGAAGGTGCATGTGTGTCAATTTGTACCGAAAAAGTCGCCGGGGAAAAGTTCGCGAAATTTGCGAATTTGACTGGAGAAACCGATGAAAAAGCCCGAATTAATAGGCTTTCCAGAAAAATGTTTTGAGGGTCCTTGAGTTTCCACAGGACACGGGTATATTGAGTCATCGAGTGATCGGGAGGACGAGTCGCAACTCTGTTGGCAGGCTTGGGAAAAAGTTTCCAAGTGCCCTTTACAGGTGCGGCTCAGACGATAGAATGTTCAACTCGCTGAAAACGAAATGACTCACTGCTTGAGCATTTCTATTTCAAGGTTTAGGATGGCTTTTGTTCAGTTGACTTTTTCAGTTGACATCGGCCAGGTCTCATTTTTTGACTTTGGTTGAAAAAATTGAGGGTTGGTCGCTTTCAACTGAAAGCGGTTCTGGCTAGTTCCAGAGCGAATGATCTTTGACAATTAGTTTGTGATAATCGATGGCATCTAGCAGCAATGCTGTTGGGGATGGCTTCGGCCTACCTGCGACATTGTTGTTTTACACCACTCTTATGTTAGCGTCTGTGATGAAGTTAGTCTGTTTGACTGGCTTTTGTCGCAAAGTACAAAAAGCAAAGAATGAATATATCGTTACCAAGTTGATTTAGTAGCAACAACGATTCGATTTGAGTGAGCTAGTCGCGAGAGCGAGTTTGCGAGCGAGGGTTGAATATTTGTGGTCAAGCTATTAAGGGCGCATGGGGGATGTCTAGGCATCAGAAGGCGATGAAGGGCGTGGAAGTCTGCGAAAAGCTTGGGGTAGTTGACAAACAAACATTGATCCCGAGATTCCCGAATTAGCACACACTGAATTCATAGGTGTGTTGCGGCCAACCCGGAGAACTGAAACATCTTAGTACCCGGTGGAAAAGAAAGAAAAATCGATTCCGTCAGTAGCGGCGAGCGAAGGCGGAAGAGCCCAAACCGTGGAGGTTTCCTCTGCGGGGTTGTAGGACCTTTCACATGAGAAGAGTTCTGGTTAGTGGAACGGCGTGGAAACGTCGACCATAGGGGGTGAAAGTCCCGTACACGAAAACTTCGAACCTCTCGAAAGGCACCTGAGTAAACCGAGTCACGTGAAACCTCGGTTGAATCTACGGAGACCATTCCGTAAGGCTAAATACTCTCTGATGACCGATAGTGAAACAGTAGCGCGAGCGAAAGATGAAAAGAACCCCTTTTAGGGGAGGGAAAGAACCTGAAACCATGTGCCTACAAGCTGTCGGAGCACGTTAATGTGTGACGGCGTGCCTTTTGCATAATGATCCGGCGAGTTATCGTCAACGGCTCGGTTAAGGCCTTCAGGGCCGGAGCCATAGGGAAACCGAGTGTTAATAGCGCGATTGTCGTTGGCGGTAGACGCGAAACCTTGTGATCTACCCATGGGCAGGTTGAAGCGCGGGTTAAACTGCGTGGAGGACCGAACTCACTTGGGTTGAAAACCGAGGGGATGACCTGTGGGGAGGAGTGAAAGTCTAATCAAACTGGGAGATAGCTCGTTCTCTCCGAAATATCTTGAGGGATAGCCTTGAGACAACTATACATTGGGGGTAGAGAGACTGAATCGGATGAAGGCTGTTCCAACGGTACTTCACTGAACCAAACTCCGAATACCGATGTAACTATCTCAGGAGTGAGTCTACGAGGGATAAGCTTCGTGGTCGAGAGGGAAACAACCCAGACCATCGGCTAAGGTCCCAAAGTTATACTCAGTCACTAAGGAAGTTAGATTGCTGAGACAGCCAGGATGTTGGCTTAGAAGCAGCCACCATTTAAAAAGTGCGTAATAGCTTACTGGTCGAGCAATCTTGCGCCGATAATGATCGGGAGTAAGTATAACACCGAAGCCGTGGATTTGCCGTAAGGCAAGTAGTAGGAGAGCGTTGTATGGGAGATACAAGCCGGACGGAAACGACCGGTAGCGGCCCATACAAGTGATTATGCCGGAATGAGTAACGATAAAACAGGTGAGAATCCTGTTCGCCGAAAGCCTAAGGTTTCCTGGGGAAGGTAAATCCGCTCAGGGTTAGGCGGTTCCTTAGTTCAGGCCGAAAGGCGTAGACGATGGACAGCAGGTTAATATTCCTGCCCCAACGTGTGGAGCGATGGAGGGACGGCAACCAGATTGTGAGCGTAACGACTAGAAATGTTCGTGGAGGGCACTGAGATGGAGGGATGGCAAATCCACCCTCGTAATTCAAGGTGTTCGACCGACCGGCTTGACTGGGAAGTTACATGAAGGTTGTCCAAGAAAAGCTTCTAAGCTTTGAAGCACGTTGACCGTACTAAAACTGACACAGGTAGGCGAGACGAGTAGTCTCAGGCGCTCGGGAGAACGGTGGTTAAGGAACTCTGCAAAATGGCCCCGTAAGTTCGCGATAAGGGGTGCCGGCGCAAGCCGGCCACAGTAAATCGGCATCAGCGACTGTTTATCAAAAACACAGGACTCTGCTAACTCGTAAGAGGATGTATAGAGTCTGACGCCTGCCCGGTGTTGGTAGGTTAAGGAAGAGGGTTAGTCGCAAGACAAAGCTCGCAACCGAAGCCCCAATAAACGGCGGCCGTAACTATGACGGTCCTAAGGTAGAATTTTCTGCCCTCCGATGTGGCGACACATCGGGTTGCACTTGGCTGTATGCTGAAACACCTGAGTATCCGCTGGTACTCGCTCTGGTTCGCCAGAGCAGTCAAAATCCATGCGGTGCAGGCAATCAGCAGGAAACCTCACCTTCGGGTGATGGGATCCTCAGAGACTATACGCCAGGCATCTTCCTCACCGAAGATGATGATATAGTCCGAGCTGCATGGCGACATGCAGAGGTTGACAGAAATGTTCAGCCCTACTGTGCAGCGATTGTGCTGCTTCATTTGAGTTGTCTTAATCGTTGCTTCAGTTGTAACAAGTCTGAGCGAAGTTCCTTGTCGGGTAAGTTCCGACCTGCATGAATGGCGTAACGACTGGTGCACTGTCTCAACCACCGACCCGGTGAAATTGTAGCCGTGGTGAAGATGCCACGTACCCGCGGTTAGACGGAAAGACCCCATGAACCTTTACTGTATGCTGATATTGGTCTGAGATATATCTTGTGTAGGATAGCTGGGAGACTATGAGGCCGGCACGCTAGTGTCGGCGGAGTCAACGTTGAAATACCAGCCTGGCTATGTTTTAGCTCTAACATTGACCCTTGAATCAGGGCAATGGACAGTGTCAGTTGGGCAGTTTGACTGGGGCGGTCTCCTCCAAAAGAGTAACGGAGGAGTGCATAGGTACACTCAGCCTGGTTGGCAATCAGGCGTCGAGCGCAAAGGTAGAAGTGTGCTATACTGCGAGACAAATGAGTCGAGCAGTTACGAAAGTAGGTCTTAGTGATCCTGTGGTCCCGAATGGAAGGGCCATAGCTCATCAGATAAAAGGTACTCTGGGGATAACAGGCTTATCGCATCCGAGCGTCCATAGCGGCGATGCGGTTTGGCACCTCGATGTCGGCTCATCACATCCTGGGGGTGTAGAAGCTCCCAAGGGTTTGGCTGTTCGCCAATGAAAGTGGTACGCGAGCTGGGTTCAGACCGTCGTGAGACAGGTCGGTCCCTATCTGCCGTGGGCGTACGAAACTTGAGGAGATTCTTCTTTAGTACGAGAGGATTTGGAAGGACGTAGCTCTGGTGTCCCAGTTGTCACGCTAGTGGCACGGCTGGATAGCTATCTATGGAAAGGATAAACGCTGAAAGCATCTAAGCGTGAAGCCAGCTCCAAGATTAGGTTTCGTTGCACGCAAGTGCGAAAGTCCCCTTGTAGACCACGAGGTTGATAGGCCAGATGTGGAAGCGTAGTAATACGTTAAGCTTACTGGTACTAATGGACGAATGCTTGACCACATATATTCAGGTCTCTCTGCAAGCTCGCCTTAAAACGAGCATGTGGCTCTAGCATCAAGAATGGTACGCTGTCGAAATATCACAAACTGACGTCATGAAAATTCAAGTTCGGCGGGGTGAATAAGCCCGTCGAACTTCTTCCGGTGATCTTATCGGAGTGGCCACACCTGTTCCCATCCCGAACACAGAAGTTAAGCACTCCGAGCCGATGATAGTGCCCACAAGTGCGAAAGTAGGTCTCGCCGGATTATTTGAAATTCAAAACCTTGCCGCTTCATCGCGGCAAGGTTTTTTTGTGCGCAGAGCTCAATCGAAAAATCGTTTGCCTTTGCCTAGTAAACAAGTGGCTGGACCTTCAAAAGCAGCCCTGTGATGGTGTTGCCCCAACTTGTTCGAAGAGTTTTGCACGCGAAAAATTGGTTGATAGCAGCCGAGTTAAGGCAATACGATATGCTGTGACCAAGGGCGGTTGTCGAGATACCACTTAACGCAGGCCTCCAGTCCCGCATCAAGCGAAACTGAAGGACGCCACTGAAAAAGTCGGTCTGCCTTGCTGATGTCCGCCCAAGTCGATTTGATGTCGGCCTTGTGAAATTCGCGATATTCGATTCGGGCTTTTTTGCCCAACAGTTTTTCCAGCTTTTCGATGATCAGATTGAGCGTCACGGGTTGCTTGCCGCCCCCGAGATTGACGACTTCATAACCGATTGGCTTTAGTGAAGCAATCGTCCCGCGGGCGATGTCGTCGACGTAAGTAAAGTCGCGAGACTGTTCGCCATCGCCAAATAATTCGATTGGTTCTCCGGCGTCGATCCAGCGAATGAATCGAAAGATGCACATGTCCGGTCGGCCAGCGGGACCATACACGGTGAAATAGCGCACTACAGAAACATCGATGCCGTACAGGAAGTGGTAGGCATACGCCATGACTTCGGCAGATTTTTTTGAAGCTGCATACGGGGAAATTGGCGTGTTCACTGGCAACGTTTCGACGAACGGCATTTCTTGGCCAGCGTAAAGTGAAGACGTCGATGCCAGAACATATTTCTTGATTTTCCGATCGCGCATTTCCTCAAGCAAATTTAGGCTGCCCATGGCGTTAGTTGTCATGTAGACGTGTGGATCAATCATGCTGTAGCGCACGCCAGCCCGCGCGGCCAGGTTAATCACGGCATCAAATCGATGCTTGTCAAACAGTTTCCGCACGCCATCGCGATCTTCCAAGTCCAATTTGTGGAAGGCAAACGCCCCGCCAGCCTTGTGCAAGTTTTCCAGCCGATGGTTTTTCAGCGAGATGTCGTAGTAATCATTCAAGTTGTCGAGGCCGATGACCTGGTGCCCCTGCTCCATCAAGATTGCTGCGACCCGCGACGCAATAAAGCCAGCACATCCAGTAACCAGATATTCTTTCGATTCCATGTTCATCTCTACAAAGTCTTAAAAAGGCTGTTGGAACGCCTGATCTTAGGCTTTCGAATCGATCTCGGCGAGCGGGTGCGTCAAGTCAGATCGTAACGCTACAGCCACTTTTTTTTCAATGGCTTTTGCTAAAGTTCACACTCATTACAAAAGGCCCACAGGCAATGTTGCCGTTTCGCGTTGTCCCAAGAAAATGGATCATGTGCAGAATGTGCGAACCAGCGGTCGAGGCAACCTGTCACGCCATCGACTCGCGAGATTTTTGGCCCGAACGAGTAGAGTCATGACTTTCGAAACGTCAGCGCCTATCATGTAAATCCACTATGTTTTGGATGTTTTCATGTCCAAGGATTTCAGCGGGTATTTTCACCGCTATCTGGGCCGTACTGTTTCCGTTGTCACATGGGACCATGTAAAGGTGATTGGCAACCTTTCCGAGGTGACTCAAGATTCTGTTTTGATGACCAATGTACTCGTACGGGATTCGTTTGAATCTGACGCTTGGTCGGCACATCTGGTTGTTGAAGATGTAATCGAAAATCGAGGAAATTTGTGGTCTGAAATAGTGATCCAGCGACACCTGATCAGTAGCGTAATTCTGGTGGATCCCCGGGGTGCGGTTAACCCGGAAACGCAAGCAAACGCGAGTACTCCTCAGTGTGAGCCAATAGATTCGACGGATTCTGCCGAAGCGATGTTTGCTATTCCGCAAGAGGTTCATGCTTCAATTGAATCCGACGCAGTCCAAATTGAATTGGATTGGGACCTAAATTCGCTTTTTGAGCAATCTCCGGACAACTCAAAACCCCTCAATGCTCGCGTGAAAGCAATACGAATTGACTTGGAGAAAATGCATGGATTCGAGTTGCGAGCCTTTCGAATCAATCAAAATAATTTCGACCTGGCGTCCAACCAATTTAGGCTTCTGGTTCACGGCGCAGAGATTTTTCGAACAGAGATACAACCGAACATGCGCAAACCACGGTAGTGGCGCCGCCGGACACCGTTTACGTTAATCGCCAAATCATCCGCTGCCTTTTTCTCAGTGTTCGGTAAATGGTCAAACAGACTGGTTGACTGACGATTCGCTGTGATTCGTGATAAAACTACGGGGGAACTCTTCGAATCGAATCTTTTGAGCGGATGACTTGTCATGCGAACGCAACGATCTCGCCGTATCTTCGTCCAACTCAAATCCCTGTTCTTAGTGACCACTGCCGGATTTACCATCCTATGGATGGTTGATTTTCGATTTCGAGATGAACCCACACTTTTTTTTGTCGTGCGACATGCGGACCGGGTGGACAATCAGGACGCGTTAACTGAAGCCGGCAAGGCCCGTGCTCAACAACTGAAATCGGTTTTGGGGCCTTTACGCATCAAGACCATATATTCGACGGATTTCATTCGGACAAAGGAGACCGTCCAGCCGCTCGCTGAGTCGTTGTCACTGGCGCCGGTTCTTTATGACAAGGTATCCGACGATTTCCTGAGGAAGGTGAAGTCAGAGCATTTGGGACAGTCCGTTTTAATTGTTGGCCACTCCAATACGATTGGCAAAATTGTGATGGGCCTAGGCGCCGAGCTGGAACCAGCAATCGGCGAAAAGGAGTTTGATCGTCTTTTCATTGTCGCGATTCAAAATGGGAAGACAGCGGTGATCCCTCTGCGCTATGGAGAATAGATAATCGGCGAAAATCGAAAGCAACCGAAAAGGTGGAATTTTCTTTGTGAGGTAAATGTTTGCGGTATTCCGTAGCGATTCGAGGTTAACCGGCGGATCCCTGTTGCGGTAACACCACGACAAACTGACGTTTTAATCAGCAATGTAGGTTTCTGCGTCCACGAAGTTTCCGCGAGTGTTTTGGGTGGCAAATTAACATGGTTCGAATTTTTTTGGCGATCATTGGAATGCTCTACGTAGCCTTGTCTCTTTGGTGTGCCGCCTTGCCCGAAAAGACTTCCAGTTCAATCGGTTTTGAGTTGCGCCCAGGTTCTGGACAGTCGGAGTTTTTGACCGTTTACGGTGGGTTGCAATTTGCGCTAGGAGTCTTGTTCTGTTGGCCGATGTACCGTCCCACTGAGACCTGGTTTCCGCTGTTGGCTTGCTGCGTCGTCCATGGCGGATTGGTACTATTTCGAACGATTGGCTTTGCGCTTTATTCGGGAATCAGCTCAACCACGATGTTCTTCGCAGCTATTGAATGGGCCATATTCGTCGTTTCGGCGGTCTTGGTTTCCAAACATTCCTAGCCCAAAGACTGGTCTGGAAAACTCGGTCCCACGTCGGCTTCGGTGGATCGCTGCCATTTTCTCGCGATTTTTCGCCTGACTTAACGGACCTAATTTTGGTTTTCCATGGAAAATCGAGTCTCTCCATAACGCTACTTGCGAGCATGATTGTTGTTGAGACCGACAACGACAAGGACTATACTGGAAATTCCAACTAACAAGGTTCTTCGGTATTGTCGTTTGAATTTGGAGTCTCGGATATGCGTAATCGTTCCCGAAAAGTGTCACGCAATGCTACGAAGCGAAGCAATGAACGACGCCGAAAATCTTGTCGCATGGAATATCAACTCTTGGAGACTCGCCGCGTCTTGGCGGCGGCGTTTTATCCTAACGAGCTCTTGGTGCAATATCTTCCTCAAGACATCAGCGCACGCGCTGCCATTCGTCAAAATATTGCTGGCGAAGTTTTGGAAACGGTTCTCACCAATCCCATGATTCAAAAAGGAATGGGGGCACTTGAGCGAATTCAAATCGGCAATGGAATGACCGTGGACCAAGCAGTCGCGTTGGTCAAGGCATTGCCAGGCGTAATGTACGCGGAGCCGAACTACGTTTACGAATACTTCGATGTCAGTAACGACACACACTATACCAACGGCAATATGTGGAATTTGTTTAGCGACGATTTGCCGACTGCGATCGGACCGTCGGGAACTACGAATGCGTTTGGCTCACAGGCCGAAAAAGTTTGGAACGGCGGCACCATTGGTTCGAAAGATGTGTACATCGGTATCTTTGATTCAGGCACGGACGTTACCCACCCAGACCTTGTCGACAATGTTATCAAGAATCCCTTCGATCCCATCGATGGAAATGACAACGACGGGAATGGAAAAATCGACGACTTCAATGGTTGGGATTTTGAGGACAACGATAATAGCCCCGAAGACAATGTCGGCCATGGAACTCACGTTTCGGGAACGGTGGGAGCCAAAGGGGGCAACGGTTTCGGTGTCGCCGGCATCAATTGGGATATTAATCTGATCCCCTGCAAACTTGGTGATGCCCCAACGGTGACTGCGGCTATCAGTTCGATCGACTATTTGATCGACCTCAAACAACGCCATGGGTGGAATATCGTAGCGCACAACAATTCTTGGGGAGGCGGTGGATTCTCCCAAGCCTTGTACGACGCAATCGTACGCTCGGCGGAAGCTGACATTTTGATGGTTTGTGCGGCTGGCAATGCCTCTGCGGACAACGATACGACTGCGTTCTACCCTGCCAATTACGACACGACAGCGGATGCCGGGTACGATGCTGTCATTTCGGTGGCTTCGATCGAAAGTCTGGGTGGATTGTCTAGCTTTTCAAGTTACGGAGCGACTACCGTCGATCTCGGGGCGCCGGGCTCCGATATTTGGTCGACTACTCCCAACAACAATTATGAATCCTATGACGGCACCTCCATGGCTTCGCCGATGGTGACCGGATCTTTGGGTCTATTTGCGTCCGTCAATCCAGGCGCAACTGCCCTTGAAATTCGTACTGCGTTGTTTGCTTCGGTAACGGCGACTCCGTCGCTCGCTGGGAAGGTCGCTACCGGCGGACGCTTGGACCTGTCGAAACTGGTCGTGAGTGTGGGGCCGGAAGCGTCGATCAATGATGTTTCGACGATCGAAGGAAATTCCGGGATCAAAGCGCTTCAGTTCACGGTAACGTTGGCGGAGATTTGGCCAGAACAAGTCACAATTGATTATGCTACATCCAGCGGGACGGCGACTTCTGGGGTCGACTTCCAGGCCAAAACGGGTTCGATTTCTTTCGCTCCGGGTGAGCTGTCAAAAACCATTTCCATCAACATCATTGGTGACTTGGGATATGAACCGGACGAGAATTTCCAAGTGACTTTGACGAAAGCAGTCAACGCCAAATTACTCAAGAAGGTCGGTGTTGGCACGATCGAAAACGACGACCCGCATGTCGTTGGGGAAACTGGAGTATTGGTAAATCTCAACAGCACGTGGCGAACTTTCACCTTCAAACGTCCCTATACAGATCCCGTGGTCATCATGGGGACACCATCGACTCTCCGAGGTGACTCAGTCACTATTCGCGTCAAGAACGTCAAGCCGGCCGTGGGAGCCTTTAATGGCAGCTTCGAAGCCCGGGTCGAAGAATGGGATTATCTGGACGGAATCCATGGGTTTGAAACGGTCAGCTACATGGTCTTTGAGCGCGGCAAACATGTTCTCAAGAACGGGGCTGTTCTGATGGCTGGAACTAGCAGTGCAAATCATCGTTTCGTCGATTATTCGTTTGGTGCATCGGCTAATTTCTCAGCCGTCCCTGTCGTGTTAACACAGGTAATGTCCGCCAAGGATTCGGCGGCTGTGACTCCCCGCATTAGGGACGTTTCCAAAACGGGATTTTCTCTGCGACTACAGGAAGAAGAGGCCAGCGATCGTACTCACCTTAATGAAACCTTTGGTTGGGTCGCGATTGTGCCCGGTCGCAAAACCGATAACGGCCTGGACACAGAAGTCGGCATTACACCGAATGCAGTAACTGATCAGAACTATCGCATCAACTTCAGTCCAGAATTTGAACGCCGGCCCGCATTTTTTGCCCAAATGCAAACCTATAATGGTGGTGACCCGGCGGTTGTTCGCTACCGTCAACTGAGCTATCGCTCGGCATTGATTTACCTCGAGGAAGAACGCTCGGCCGATCAGGAAATGTTACATAATGCGGAACAGGTCGGCTACTTCGCGTTTCAAGTGGGTTTGATCGTCGATGACCCAACGGGTGGTCAGATGCCTCCCTCGTTTATGACGGCCGGAGGCCAGGGTAACGAACTTGACTTCATGCTGTCACCAAACGGGATCGCCCCACCACCGACGTTTTCTCAATTGAGCGCTGCGGCATTTGCCGTGGCGCCAAATGTAGCCGGAATTCAACGTGACGAATCGTTGTTGTTGGATTCAAAGCGGGTTTCGAGCACGATTTCGACAAGCGTTACTTCGACCCTTTCGCAATCTTTGACGACGACTCCTTTGCAAACCAAGACATTGAATTCTTGGAAGCGGATTGAAACGTCGAAAACCGGGACAGAGGTCGAAGCGATCGATAAATGCTTCAAAGACCTCGACGAGCTTGTGTAGTCAAGCCGAATGGTGTGGCGAAAGTGAAATGTTGCCGTTCGCATGACGCTCCTCGGTACTGAGGGAGTCCATTTCAAGGGGTGCGATTGAATGCGCTCTTGGTTGTGTGAACAACAACCGGATTTCGCAGTATAGTAAATCATGCCCTGTCAACGAAATCAGTTTTCAATCCAACAATTGTTGGAGTTCGCAATAGTTACTGCACTTCTCATGTCGTTACAGTCTGAGATGGGTCCAGTATCGGCGGGATTATTGAGTTTGTATTTTGCCATTCTTCGACTTGGCCGAATCGTGTTCGGACTTTTTTTTCTTTGGATGGCGTTAAGTTTGGCATTGGACAACTCTGGATTTCTCGTCTGCGGCCTTGGTCTGGCTGTAACCGCATTGGCGATTGGCCTCGAAAGAGTTGGCGCGTGTGCTGAAATCAAGGACGAGGCAAAAGGAAAGGGTTGACTTTTGGGGAAAACAATATCGGCTTCAATAGATGACGCCTCTCGCAGTCACATGCGCCATTGTCTATCGTAGGCTCATTTCCGAGATCCTTTAAAGACTGGACTTGCCGATGTCTTGGATAAAATTGCTGGGGCCTGTTTTCGTATCCCTGTGGCTTTGTTTGAATTCGATAGCCGGCGCGCAAATGAAGCCAAATCTAATCGTTATCATGGCCGATGATCTCGGTTACGGCGATGTTTCGTGCTACGGAGCGAAGTCGGTGGCCACCCCAAATATCGATCAGTTGGCGGCGGGGGGAGTGCGGTTCACAAGTGGATATGCGTCAGGGTCCACCTGCACGCCGACTCGGTATTCGTTTATGACCGGCGTTTACGCCTTTCGTACTCCGAACACTGGAATTGCTCCGCCGAACGCTGCCGCGATTATCGCTGCCGGGACGCCAACGATCGCCTCGCTCTTGAAAACGGCCGGGTATCGGACAGCGGTTGTGGGCAAGTGGCACTTGGGCTTTGGAAAAGAGCGACCGAACTGGAACGGAGAATTGAAACCTGGTCCACTGGAAATTGGGTTCGATCATTGCCTTGTGTTGCCCACTACGAACGACCGGGTCCCGCAAGTGTTGGTTCAAGATCATCGAGTGAAAAATCTCGATCGAAACGATCCGCTAACAGTCAGTGATACAAAGCCATCCGCAGATCATCCCACTGGACTTAGCCATCGCGATACGCTGAAGCTGAATTGGTCGCATGGGCATAACGCCACAATTCACAACGGCATCAGCCGAATCGGTTTTTTCACGGGTGGGGAAATGGCCCGTTTTCGTGATGAAGATTTGGCCGATACGTGGGTGCAAGAATCCGTAGCGTGGATCGAAGCGAACCAGACTGCTCCCTTCTTTTTGTTTCTGGCATCTCACGATTTGCATGTTCCACGCACACCGCACGAGCGTTTCAAGGGCGCGACGAAAATGGGCTCCCGCGGCGATGCGATTGTGGAGTTCGACTGGTGCGTCGGTGAGATTACAAAGACAATCGATCGATTGGGGCTGGCAGAAAATACGCTCATCATTGTTTGCTCGGATAACGGCCCGGTACTCGACGATGGCTACCAGGACAAATCGGTCGAGTTGCTAGGTGACCATCAGCCCGCAGGTCCGTGGCGCGGCGGAAAAGGGGGAGTTTTCGAAGGGGGAACCCGCACGCCATTCATTGCTAACTGGAAAGGGAGAATTGCACCGGCAGTCTCGGATCGGCAGATCACTACGCTCGATCTTTCAGCGTCTTTGGCGTCGATCGCGGGCACGAAGTTGCCAGAAGGGGCTTGCCGCGATGCCTTTGACCTTTCAGCAACATTGCTGAATACTGCGGCGGCGAAAGGACGACCGTTCGTGGTCCAACAAGACAATGGGGCAAAAAACCTCGGCCTGCGAATGGGCGATTGGAAGCTGATTCGCCATCGTGGTTCTCA
>WBZS01001874.1_pt1 | contig 14911 bp, 13 predicted proteins | sample 5204201 | NCBI WGS metagenome assembly WBZS01 (sample SAMN12344357, study PRJNA552823) | activated sludge metagenome | biome: Activated sludge suspended growth; feature: Nitrification reactor; material: Wastewater; isolation source: activated sludge from nitrification reactor of wastewater...
GCCTGCGCTTCGACTGTCCGCGCCGATTCAAATTTGACCCACCGTGCCGATTCAAATCTGACCCGGGATCGAGAGCCAGTCATCGGGTGACCGGCTGTGCATAACTTTACCTGCGTGGCCTCCTTTGCGGTTGATGTTCACGTCGATCTCGCGTGGCAAGACGCGCAGGGCGTAGCCCGAGCGGCTTGCCACGCGCGCGGGCGTCAGGCGCCCGCGCTACGCTCGCTCTCGCGGGCCTTGATACGTCCTCTGGTACTGGCCGTGGCCTGCGCGACCCGATAGCTGTCATTGCCCGTCTCCACGATGTGGCAGTGGTGCGTGAGCCGATCCAGCAGCGCCGTGGTCATCTTCGCATCGCCAAACACCGTGCTCCATTCGGCGAAGTCCAAGTTGGTGGTGATCACCACGCTGGTGCGCTCATAGAGCTGACTGAGCAGGTGAAACAGCAAGGCCCCGCCGGCCTGGCTGAAGGGCAGATAGCCCAACTCGTCCAAGATCACGATGTCCATGCGCATCAGGCTGGCCGCGATGCGCCCGGCGCGCCCCTGGGCTTTCTCCTGCTCCAGCGCGTTGACCAAGTCCACTGTGCCGTAGAAGCGAACGCGCTGGCCGTGCTGCGTGATGCCGCTGACCGCAATGGCCGTGGCCAGATGGGTCTTGCCGGTGCCCGGCCCACCCACCAACACCACGTTGTGCGCCTGCTGGGCAAAGCCGCATTCGACCAGTTGCAGCACCAGCTTGCGATCGACCGGCGAGCAGCCGAAGTCGAACCCCGCCAGATCGCGGTGCGTGGGCAGGCGCGCTGCGCTCATCTGGTAGCGCACCGCGCGCACGACTCGATCTACGCCTTCGGCCTGCAACAGTTGCTCAAACACTGCGACGGCAGCTTCCAGAGCTTCGTGATCCTGACTTTCCAACTCGGCCCAGGCCGCGGCCATGCCGTGCAGTCGCAACGCCTTCAGTTCACTGGCCACATCACGCATGATCGGCCTCCATCCTGCGCAAGCGGTCATAGCGGGCCGTATCGGCCAGCGGTGGGGTCAAGGCGCGCAAGGCGGTTGCGGCGTTGGCAGGCCGCGCTGGCGCGTGCAGCCGCGCCAGTACGTTGACGACGTGCTCGGCGCTCACGCGCCCCGAGGGCGGTGCGCCTTCAAGCGCCAGCTCCACGGCCACCAGCACCGCCTCCAGGCCCGCCTCGGGCACCAAGGCCAGAACCTTGGCCATCAAGCGATCTCCGCCATCCTGGCGCAGCAGCGCACGTCTCAATCGCTGCAGGGGTTCGGGTAGCTCCATGAAGGGCGCACCGTTTCGCAGAGCACCCGGCTTGCGCTGAACCAGCGGGATGTAGTGCTGCCAGTCGTACGCGATGCGGCCCTTGTCTGAGAGGCGCTCATGCTCGGCCACGATGGTGTCCCCAGCGACCACCTTCACCTGCGTCGGGTACAACCGCACGCTGACCATCTGGCCGGCCAGCTCGCAGGACACCGAGTATCGATTGCGCGCCACCGAGACCAAGCAGGTGCTGGACACGCGCACGGTTTCTTCCACGTAACCATCGAAGGCAGATGGCATCGGCATCAGGTGCGCCCGCTCGTACTCCAGCAATTCGGCCACACTGAAGGCCGAATGTTCAGGATGGCGCACGTGCTGCCAGAGTTGCTTGCAGCGCTCGCCCAGCCAGGTGTTGAGTTCGGCCAAGGAGCCAAAGCGGCGTGTGCTTGCCTCGATCCAGATGCGCCGGCGGCTGTCCTGCACGTTCTTCTCGACCACGCCCTTCTCCCAGCCGGAGGCAACGTTACAGAAGTCAGGGTCAAACAGGTAGTGCGCGCACAGGTTGGCAAAGCGGGCATTGACGATGCGTCCCTTGCCCTTTTGCACCTTGTCAACGGCGGTCTTCATGTTGTCGTAGATGCCGCGGCGCGGCACGCCGCCCAGCGCCTGGAAGGCGCGGGTGTGCGCGTCGAACAGCATTTCATGGCCTTGGCTGGGGTAGGCCACCAGCCAGAAGGCACGGCTGGCACACAGCTTCAGGTGCGCCACTTGCAAGCGCCGATGAATACCGCCGATGACCAACGATTCCTCGCTCCAGTCGAACTGAAACGCCTCGCCCAGACCGAAGCTCAAGGGGACGTAGGCGTGCGCAGCACCAGCTTTGCCCGACTCCTGCCGCCAATGGCGGATGAAGTCGGTCACGCGCGAGTAGCAGCCTTCGTATCCGGCAGCCTGCAATTGCTCGAACAGCGCTCGGCCCGTGCGGCGCTCTTTCTTCGGGCGGCGCGCGTCGGCTTGCAATGCCTGGGTCAACTGCTCAACGTAGGGGCTGAGCTTGACGGGCACCAGCGGGCGCCTGTAGCGCGGCGTCTCGGCTTTGCCACGCCTGAGGTACTTTCGCACTGTGTTGCGCGACAGGCTCGTGGCCCTTGCAATTTCTCGCACCGACTTGTTGTCGCGGTGGTGCATCCGCAAGACCTTGCCAATCATGGCCATGGTGATCACTCCAAACACCCCGCTGCTCAAAAATGCAGCAGGGTAGGTTGAACACCCGGGTCAAATTTCGGTCGGCATCACACGCAAAGGTGGGTCAAATTTCGGTCGGTATCAACACGCAGAGGTGATGAATTGGCTAGCGTGTCCGTTTCCTCGGTCATCTCGTTGGCTCTTCGTAGGGTCTGCGTTGCTTGAACATCGGGATCTGAGGCGTGGCCTATCGACCTGGCAGGAGCACGCGCTCACGCAGTTGTATAGGCGCTAGTGCGCGGTACTTCTGCATGATCGATTGATAGATCGGTTCGCCCTTCTGCGTCGAGACGGTGACGATTAGCACATAGGGCAGCGGCGGCACGTCGCGGTTGTCTACCTTCAGCCCATGCTCGCGGGCGCCATGATCCACATCGAAGCAGGCGTCGAGCAGTTGATCGGCAGCGAAATTGAGTGATCGGTGCAGAACCGTTTCCCACTTATAAGCGTCCGACCGCAGGTCCTGTTCGGAGTTGTAGTTTCCAGTCGAGAAGAAGGGCAAGGCCGATCCTTCTCCGCGTGGCCTAAACACGACCGTCAGTCCGTGCCGTGTGTAGTTGATCGGGTCGGCTGGATCGACCGGAGATGCGAAGCAAAAAGTAGCTTTGATAGTGAGTCCGACGCCAAGCGCGACTGGTGGCACCGGAATGCCGATGCGCATCGTGCCACCGGCATCAATGTGACCCTGATAGACAACGCAGACTTCGTTATCGCCGCTGGTCAGAATTTCTTCTGGGGACTCAGGGAATCTGCCCCATCCGACATCGCGTGCGTCGTGCCCTGCAGCACGTTCAGCGCGGTGAATCATCAAAGCACGCAAAGTCGTGGCGCTCAGCGGAGTCGCCGAGACAGCCCTGGCGGCGGCTGCCGCGCGCAAAGCAAGCGGCGCAGCAAAGCTGGTGCCCTGAACGCCTGTCAACCCACCTGCCAGCGGATTCAACAGGACAAGCGGCTGCTGCTCGGTGCCTCCGAACGCAAGGCCGTCTGGTTTGACCAAGCCTGGCGAGCGGCCGGGACCGTAGCAACTGTATGCAGCGCGATTCCACATGAACTCGCGCGAATCGCAAGCTCCTACGGAAAGAGCGTTGACCGCGTCGGCGGGCGGCTGAATGCGTCCCATGCCCTTTTCGAGACTGCCATCGTTGCCGGCGGCGACGGTCATCAGCGTGCGGCCTAGGGCGAGATGCCCGTCCAGCATCGCCGTCCAGGCGTGCGGTTGACCGTCGTCGATGGCAAGTCGAGGCCCCAGTGAGAGGTTCGCGAAGTCGATGTCTCCGCCCTGCAAGACCGAGTCGATTCGCCGCATGCAGTCGTAAAGGTCTACATCGGCCTCGTCGTTGAGACCCAACGCGCGATAGTGCAGAACATCGAAGTACGGTCGCGGAAGCGTCTCCGTATCGTGTTCGACGGCACCGAACAGTAGGGCGGAAGTGACTTCAGTTCCGTGCGAGAGATAGTCGGCGTGAGTGGCCTCAAGTTCTGCGGGAACGAACTCTTCACACCACCGGCTGAAGTCCCGGGCGCCAAGTCCCCCATCGAAGACCACCACTTTCAACGAGTTGTCGACGGCATCTGCATCTGGCAGTGCAGGTGCTTGCACGGTCAAGCGTTGCCGAATGACCGGCCGATTCAATCGCATCGTCGGCAGCCGACGAACGGCACGCAGAGCGGTGAACGAGGCGAACTTGGCCAAGCCTGAACGTGGCGCAATGCCAGGCATGAAGACCAAGCCCGGAACACCGAGAAGCTTCTGCCGTCCAAGTAGGACGCCACAGGCGCTGGCGTAGGCCTCGAAGGAATCGAGCAACTCGGTGTCACCGCTCCCGCCGTGCAACACCACCTCTATAGGTACCTGTGAGTCGTGTCCGTCAAGGCGGACGAGCCGATCGGAAGGCTCGAGAAATCTGACGGCCTCAAGCCGACAGAACTCATCCTGGAGCGTCTTTGCGGTTGAATCGGACATCAGCATGCTGCCGAGTTGCCGAAAGGCTTCGCTCGTGCCGGTGATATACAGTTCAGCGGCCGGCTGCGGGCCATTGGGAGCGGAGACCCGCGCATCTTTGTCCGGCGTCACAATTGCGGGCCGACTTCCAACTGCTCGAAGGCCCGCACGGCGGAAGACGCCTGCTGGCATCTGCGTCTTGGCCAGGAACGCAGGGTGTACCGTGATGAGCGCAGTCCCTTCGCCTCGCGGCTTGGCGGGTTCCGGAAGCTTGTCAAGCGCTTCGGCGATTTCTTCAATGCCGTCGCGCAGACGGTCGCGAGCCTCTTGGATGGTGTAAGAGTAAGCCTTGGGGCCGCCGAACCCGCCATCGCGGGAAATGGCACCAGCGAGAACTTCGCCGTTGCCGATAAGCAGGTTAGGCCCCGCCATCGACTTCTCCCTTGAGACGCTTTAGGATTCGCACCACAGTCATGTGCGAGGTGTCGACCAGTTCGGCGATTTCGCGGGCAGATAGGCCCCGGCAGTGATGGAGGTACACGTCAAGGTCTCGCCGTCCTTTGGCGATTGCGCGCACAGATCCGCTCGCCTGAGTCATTGCCGAAGCGGCCCACGAAATCAACGCTTCCTCGAAGCCTCGCTCTTCCAGCAGTGCTTGCTTGCGAGCGGCATCGACAGCCTTGGACAACGCAGATAGCGGCAGCCCTTCGGTCACAGCCGCGACTGCCTCGGCCACGGGTCCGATGACGTTGCGAGAGCCAAGCAGCCCCGCGCGCTGCTCCCGCGCAGGCATCTCGAACTGCAAGGTCACGTCGAATCGGCGCCAGACAGCCGGGTCGAGCAGTTCGCCATGGTTCGTGGCCGCCACCAGCAGCGAGGTCGGCGTCCAGTCGTCGACCGTCTGCAGGATGACGGTGACCAAGCGCTTCAACTCGCCCACGTCTGTATCGTCATCTCGCCTCTTAGCGATCGAGTCGAACTCATCCAGGAGTAGCACGCACGGACGTTCCTGGGCGTGATTGAGGACCGACCGAACGTTCGCCCCGGTCTTGCCCAGGAAACTGCTCATTACGCTGGCCAAGTCGAGCGTGTACAGAGGAAGTTCCAGTTGCTGCGCGAGCCAGCCTGCAGTCATGGTTTTGCCCACGCCGGGAGGGCCACTCATGAGCACCGAGCGCACTGGCGTCAAGCCAGCGGCACCAAGCCTATCCGCCGAGCGGCGCTCATGCACGATTCGGTCCACTTCCGACTGCAGTGCCGGGTTGAGGAGCGGCGCTGCACGTCCCGGCATCGGATGCTCGACCCGCACGAGGGGGAGCTTGGTGTCGGCATCCACTGGCCGGGCCATCTCTGGCGACTCGCGACGAAGTGACCGAGTGCCGGTCACCAAGGGAGCGACAGCCTTCGCCAGAGCCTCATCAGAGGGGCGAACGAGGCTGGCAAACCGGCGCAGCCGCATTTCGATAGCCGCCCCGCCGACTTTCATGGCATCGCGGAACAAAATCAACAACTCATCTTGCGCCCGCTGTTCCATCATCAGATCCTTCCTCTCCATCACGAGGTGCCGTTTATTGGAACATATTTTATACGCATTTCATCAATCAATGTTCCATTCCGGGAGTAATCTTTTCTTTGGTGCATGTAAGTTATTGATTTCACTCACTTTTTCAGCCCGTCTTATGCGTGCATTTTTGGAACAGTGCAATGGGCTGTTCGAAGAGCGGGCTGCTGCCGTACGCTGTTGCGGCGCATTGATTGCTGGATCTTTGGAATCAACCGTCGTTCGTGCGCTCGTCCAGGATCACATCGTGCCTACCCCATGGGCGTACCACAGTCAGGGTACGAAGGGACGTCAAACCGCACTCAAAGGGCTTCACCCAACGTTAGTCAGCGCATATTGTTCGAGTCTGGGAGACGGACAAGCAATGAAGACCATGACTCAGTTAAGGCACCTGAAATTCCCCGCCGCGATGCTGCTTTTCACCATCGCTGCTAGCGGTTGCACCTTTGTTTCGAATCAACTGGGTGGGATGAAAGCTGCGGAGCTGCTTTCGAGAGCCAAAGTGCCGGCTGTCTGCAACGATGGCAAATCGGCTTTTGACAAAGCACCGTGTGACAGGGCGTTTTGCTTGGGGCCACTCGCAATGGAAGTGGCAGTTGCAGAAGAGCAAGTCGCGTGCTGTCCTGATGAGTCCGATGGCCGCTGTCCGAGCGCGAAATTCATTCAGCCGCCCAGTCCCATCGTACAAGTGCCTTCTCACGATAATGTGCGCTCCGTCTTGGGCGGAAAAGGCCAGGGCCTGAACTGCTCCATTCCATCGTTCGTCGAACCGCTGTTCTTCGATCCGAGCCAGTTCAATACTGAGAATGGAACGCCCGCCGCACCCTTGTCCCTGCAATTTGCCCAAGCCTGCTACGCCCACGACATGTGCTATCGCCACGGCGCCGCCACGTATGGATACGAAAAGGCGGATTGCGACGACCTACTCTTCGATCAAACCTACCGCCTGTGCACCTCCATCTACCGGTCTCGCACGAACGTAGCCCAGTCGAGCAAACAGGAGAAGGATTCCATCCAAACGTGCAAGGCACAGGCAGGCTCCGTCTATTTGGGTGTCGCGGAATTTGGAGGGCGGAGTTTTCAGCCACTGGGACAGTCAACGTTCTTTGAGTTCGATCCCATGGCTCGCGCCACCCGAGCGCCGTTTCGAGTGAGCCGATTGATTCCGCGCGGCGAGGCAGGATCACGAGAGAGTTGGGAGTTACTTCACTATCGCTTTGGTCCTGACAACGTGTCGATGCGGACGCAGAACGGTCAATGGAAGACCTTGGGCGGCATCGGAAATCGACGGCTACGGCAGATGCCCGCCCCGCGGTCCAGCGGCCGCACCGAACGATCGGATGGCGAGATCGAAAGCACCTATGTCATCGCGCAGCGTGACGTACTGCGAAACACAGGGACCCGGATCATGGTTTTGCCACAGGGTGGCACCACCGTCACTGAGCTTCAACGACCCGCAAGCAAGCCAGATGATGAGGCATTTGATTGCAACTCGGCGGTGCACCTCCCAGTCTCCTCATCTGCCGGGGTGACGATGTACACCTTCGGAATCGCAACACTGGACAACTCCCGTGAGCGGTGCCCACCGCTTATCACACAAGGATCGTCCAGCATCAAGATTTCTCCTATTCGTCTCGACGCACTTGCAAGCGCCAACTACTATCGCCTCCAGCAACTCGAACCGATGCTCGGGCGCTTTGGAATGGCCGGTGAGCCACAGCTTCTTATGCTGGCTCGCGGCACGGTTTACCCTCGGGGCAGCGGGACGGATCGCGCTGCGCAGGCGGCGTCGAGCCGAGGGGATGGCTATAAGCAGAAGGCGACAGCCTTCACCGTTTCGCTCGATGGGAAAGCGCGCGGCGCAGAAGCCGTTGACATTCCAGAGGCAGAGCTCCCAGTGGCACCGTTCTTGCGCGAATCGGCAGCGCGAGACGGGTTGCTGTCTTTGCACGCCGCCGCATCAAACGGCGTGGAAGCGACGCTTTGGCAGCGAACAGACGCCGGAGAAGAAGGAGGATGGAATGTCACTAGGTCTCGAATCCCGGATCTGACAACTTCTTGGCTCGAGATGCCTGCTCAAGTATTGGCTGGCCAGCATGGCGATCGCGTCATCCTGACGCGTATCGACCTAAACAGCAACCAAGCTGTTCATTCAACATCGCCGCGCATAGTAAACCTCCAGTTCCAAGCTCTATCGCTAGACAAAGGCGGCTCGTGGAGACGAGTTGCCTGTTCCAAGAAATCGGTCGCCATTGGGCCGCTGCCCGACAGCGAGTCAAAGGTTTTTCGGATCCAGCCAGAAGCGGCATGGCGCAATGCGCAAGCCATACCGTTCTGGAAATCTGCCGAAACGATTTCGGTGTTCTTCGTGCCACATCCGGGCGAAGAACAGCAACAGTTGTTGGACGGCCAGTTGGGAGACGGCCTTGAGCCGGTCGAGTGCGATTTCACCTGACTAGCGAACAAGCAAGTCATTTTGTGCAGCGATTCTTTGGCTGATGAGCGCGCGAAAGCCGACGCTGATATAAGCCGTGCAATAGTCCGCTCCGTGCCTTAAAGCGACTTTGCGCCGACTGCTGCCGAAGCCGAATCATGTCCTTCACACCACATCGATTCAGGTGGCACCGACAGACGACTCCGACGCTCAGCGTCCATCTCACCAGCCGCGACGACACGGCCGTCGAGGTCGCAGATGCCTGGCAATCCGACGCCGAAAGCCTTGAAGCCAATGCGATCGAAAGCGGCTGCGTAGTCCAGCCGGTCGTGGTGATGACCGTGGAAGCTTCGCCCCACACCCATCAGTTGCGCCAGCTCGGTGATGGCAGCGAAGCCATGCGGATGCACGTCTGGGGCCTCGTAGGTCACGAGCAGTTCGGCCGATTGCTCTGCGAGCGCATACCACTCGCTCGGAAAGATGGTGCTGCGCATCCGCAGCGGCAGGCCACCGCGCCACCGGCTGCCATGACCTGAGCGCAGGCAGAACTCCTCCGGCGATTCATAGTGAGCCGGTTGTGGCGGCTGCCAGACGCGTCCACGGAAGATGCCACCCAGTCCCACGATGCGCATGCCCGCGACCTCTACCACGCGGCCGTGCAAGTTGCGATGAGCCAAGGCGGAGTCCAGCAAATGGTCGTAATCGGCCTCCGTGTCCGTGTCGTGGTTGCCATGGATGAACCACACTTCCGTGCGCTCCTCCACCAACTCGCCAAGCTCCTGCTCCAGCGGCCGTGATGACTGTACGTCGCCCAGCAGGATCACGGACTTCGGACGGTGCAGGTCGACCGCACGCCTTAAGTGCTCGAAGCGTCCGTGCGTGTCACCGCAGAACCAGATTGCGGCGGGCTCTTGTCCCGACAATGCTCAGCCTCCTGATCCATCCCTTGGTGGGCATGGGCTGGACTCAGTGGGTTTTTCATTGAACACGGGAGCGACTGAACGCATGTCGCCGCCCCTACGATGAGGACGCTATTCTGGACCAAGATGGCCAGAATGCAAGGGCTCAGGGAAGGCCGAAACAGCCGACGATTCGAGTGCGCGCGGGACGGTCCGACTCAGTGGCGACGGCCACCTGCGGATGCCTTCGCAGTCTTCGTCCTGGTCTGCAGCGGTGCGGCATCGCCGTCGTCGTCGGGTTCCTGGTCAAACACGGCGAAGAACTGCGCATGGCTCATCTCAAGCCCGCCGATGACCTTGAGGATGTTCAAGAGCGTCACGTTATGCGACCCGCGCTCGACGCCGCCGGTGTATCCGCGGTCCAGCCCCACGGCGTCAGCAAAGCCTTCCTGCGAATACCCCAACTCCTTTCTTCGCGCGCGCACGGCATTGCCGAACCGAACGAGATCAGGGTGCTTTTCTTTCTTCGGTACTGCCGTGCTCATGCGGGCGATGATTCCCGCTTGACCGATTTCGCGCCACGCTGTACATTGCCACGGCATATGCTTCCCATTGTCGTCACCACCTTTCACTGCGCAAGCTCTGTCAGCAAGCTGACCTGGGCCGTCATGCCCGGCTTACCCGCGCCTGCTGGCTCGCGCCAGTCCAATGCGCGGCATCAGCACGTAATCCGAATGCGGCGCTGACGCGCCCATTCTTCAATTTCTGCGCCTCGTTCTTCCTGCTGGTTTCGGGGCGTCTGTCTGTCCTTGGTGGCTCAGTGCCGCTCTCTGTCTATTCGATTCCGGAGGCTGTGATGAAAGGTATTCGTGCGCGCCGTATTGCGCGCAATTCGTGGGGGGCGTCGGCCCTGTTGGTCGTGGGATTGCTGCTTGCAGGCTGTAGCGGCGAGCCCTCCTCTGATGACATCGCGAAAGCGGTCGAGAAGAGCTACGCGACCGAGTCGGCTGCACTACAGAAGATTTCGGGGTCGATGGCCAACCGGTTGCTGCCGCAATTGCATTCGGCACGCAAATTGGCGTGCACCAAGGTTACCGACGCATCCTTCAAATGTGATGTCGAGCTGGAGGTGACCGCCCCAGGCGCCGCTCAGCGCAGCAAGGCTCCGGCGAACTTCACCTTCACCAAAGGCAGCGAAGGCTGGACGACCAACCTTCGTTAAGGCCTGCACGCGAACCAACCTGAGTGAACACAATGAACAAGAAACACTTGAACCAACTGGCAGTACTGACTGCGTTGTGCGTGGCCGTCAGCTTGACGGGCTGCGGGGGCGGCGATGAAGCGACGACGCCGGCACCGGCACCAAGCCCAACACCGTCTCCTGCGCCGAGTCCCGCACCCGCTCCATCGCCTGCGCCTACACCGGCACCGAGTCCGGCACCGGCTCCTGCGTCCGCGGATTCAGGCGCCTGCTTCAACGATGCGATGGCCGCACCGGGGGCGCGGTGGGAAGTCACTTTCAGAGACCGAGGGTTGGGCGGCGACGCTGACGGGATCGTTCGTCTAACCGAGCTGCTGGGAACGAAGACATTCAACGGGCATGCGGCAAACGAATACCGCCTGACCACGTCGCAACCCGGCAAGCCGACCACCGTGCAGTGGAGCTATTCGCAGCTCACTTCGCAGAACTTCGTGCAGTTCGGGTGGCGATTCGCAGGCGGCGTCGAGTCTTACATCGAATCTGGCCTGGCGACACCGCGTGTGCTGCAGGCCGGCCAGTCGTCCACCAGCACGTTCACGACACGGATGTCCGATGGCTCGGCGCCTGCGGCCACCACGCGGCTGACGACGACCTACCTCGGACGCGAAACGCTCACTGTGCCTGCAGGCAGCTTCGAAACCTGCAAGGCCAAATTCGTTGACCAGAACGGGGCTACGTCTCTCACATGGACGGTGGCCGCTGGCCCGTACCGCGGCATTGACATCCGCTTTGCGACGCTGAACGCGCTGAACGGCTCTACGCTGTGGTTCAGCGAGGCCACGAGCATTGAAGCCAACCTTCAGTAAGCAGGGACGAGACCATGGATCAACATTCAGATTCTTGGCGCGTGCGGTCGACCGTCGTTGGCCGAGTCGGCTCGCTACTTGTGTGGCTGGCCTTGCTGTCGACTTCGAGCGTGCATGCGCAACTCAAGTCGACCGACGTTGGCGGGTTTCAGCTTGGCCAGACGGTCGAACAGGTTGAAGAGACGCTGCGAACGAAGTACCCGAAGTTCCAGACGGCAAAGGTGGTTTTTCGAGGGCCGGACGGGAAAGCATCATCCAACGTCGCTCTGATGATGGCGGGAATCAAGGATCCGACCGATTCGTCGATCACGGGCAACGGCCGGCATCCTGACGCGTTTTCTCTGGCATTTAGCCGCGTCGACGGCAAGCTGATGCACGTCACCCGTTACGTGTTCAACCGCAGCGGTGTTGTGGGTGAAGAACTCCGGAGCGCGCTGATTGAGAAATACGGGCCGGAAGATGTCTGGGCACCAAAGCCGTTCATTGCGCCACCGCCTGGAACCCCACCGCCACCGAAGCTCGCGACGTATCGGCGAGCGCTCACAGACTCAGGGCAGTTGGCACCTGCTCCATCGTGTGAGGCGGCCTTACCGCCCGCCTGGGGTCAACGAGCCGAACGCGCGGCTGAGGCAGGCTGTGGGGCGGCGGTTCGGGCCTTCTGGCTGGATCCTGTGGCGCCGGGCGTGTTCCAATCCTACAAGCTGACCCTCTACGATCACGCCCGAAACCGTGCTGATCTGGAGGCCGCGCAAGCCGACGCCCGCGCGGCGCGCGACGCGACCACCAGGCGAGCAACAGGTGGTGCGGCGAAGCCCGCGCTGTGACGCTGGCGTGGCAGTGCTAGTCAAAGTCATCGGAGGGTAGCCAGGGGTTTAGAGCTTCCAGGTACTGCGTCCACCGCACATACCTGCGGATGCTCATGCGCACATCCATAGAATGCGCGTCGGCCCCTGGCGGTAGATCAGCCCATCGATGAAAGACGGGCCAGAGGTATTCCGGCACCTGCGCCAGACCCACTGACTGATCGAACAGAACAAAGTGTTCGCGTTGCTGAAGCACGGACGCGATGTGCTCGCGCAGCATCGGAACCGCCGCGCACCGTGCGCAGAGCGTGCCCACATAGTCGTCACCGATAGAGCGAACACGACCTCGTCGGCCGCACTGATTGCAGGTGCAGCGCGAGCGCGCGGTGGCCTTGCGCAAGATGCCCCGCAGCACCGGGTCGGACACCGTGCGAAGCTTGAAGTCCAGCTCCTGATCCGTGATGATCACCGTGATGCTGTCAGCGGCCCTGCGACGCACAGGACACTCGCAGATCGTTGCAATCAACTTGTAGTGTGTGCTGGTCAACAAGTCGCGCCAGCCTGGCGGGACCTGCGCAGCCGCGCGATTCAACGATACGACACACACGGGCATCGGCGACGCTGTGTTCGGCCCGTATCTTGCCGATGCGGGACCATCTTGGTCGACATCATCGTCCGGAATGTCGGCACTCATGAAGGCGCGCCGCAGGGACTGCAGTTGGGCAGCGGTGGGTTCCATGGCGTCTCCTTTGCGTCAAGGTCAAGTGAATCCAATGGGTCGACGATCGCTCGCAGGCGGCGGATCAAAGTCCGCAGTCGACAGAGCGCTTCGGCCGGCCTGAGCGGCGCGAGCACAGGCGCTGTGCAGGGCCCGGGCTAGATCGCGCGGCGTGTGGCGGGCCAGGGCGGCCAACACCGGCTCCGGTAGCGCAGGCTCGAAGTAGACGCCCCAAGGGTGTTCACGCAGCAACTGCGCGTACTGCCGCACCGCGATGCCGCGCACCTGCTGCGGCGTTGGTGCCTGGACGCGAAACAGCTTGAAGCGCGAGCGCAAGGCCGGATCGAGGCGCTCCGCGTTGTTCGTCGTCGCGAGCCAACGGACACGACTGAGGTCCATTTTGATTTTCAATCCGTCGTCGCAAAACTCTCGCGCGGTTCGCGGCTCCAGGAGATCGAACAGAGGGCCGAGCGGATCAGAATTCGATTGCTCTGGCGCGCGATCAATCTCGTCGAGCAGGATCACTGGATCGGCATGCTTGCCGAGACCAATCTTTCGCGTCAACAGGCCCGGGCCGCCACCGACATAGCCTGCATCGAGGCCGCCCAAGTCAAACGAAGCGGTGGAATGACCCATGGCCAGGTGCCAATGTTCTGTGCCTAGCGTCGATGCCAAGGCCAGCGAGAACGCCGTCTTGCCAATGCCTGGTGGACCGTCCAACAAAATCGGCGGGATCGCCAATGGACTGCGTGGGCGCAGCCGGCTTAAGGTGTTGAGCTCTTCGACGAAGCTGACAACAGCCTGGAAGTTCGGGAACTGCTCCGCCAACGCACGCAGTGCGGCGGGCTCCGGCGGTGGCGCGAGTTGGCGCCACTCGGACTGCTTGCCGAGAGCCTTCAGGAAGCTGATGCTGGCGCGCGCTTCTTTGTCACCGTACAGCGCGAGCGTTGATTGAACTTCAGCGGGGTCGAACAAGCGAACTCGGAACGCTTCCGAGGGCGCTGGTTCGTCCCACTCCAAAGTCAATTGTTGAGCTTCCATGGCGCGCCTGAGCGCCGCCTCCATGTAGCCCAGCAGTTGCGCTGTGTCATCGCTAGGGCGGCTGGTGAATCTCATGAGGTGGCCTGGATGTTGTTGGTGACGGGCGCGAGTTGCACCGTGCTAGCGAGGCTCGTGGTGGCGGCGGCAGGTTTGCCTCGCGGTTTGAGTGAGCGCAAGAGTTCGTAGTAGCGCTGCCGCGTCTCGATTTCCGCGGGCGAGTGCGGCACCTTGCGGGTGTGCCAACGCTTCTTCTGTGCGAGCGTGACATGGCGCGCGAAAGCGATCCCGTATTCGGCTTCGGTGCGCTTGCGGATGAGGTAGGGCCGCAGCAGGCGCAAAAGGCGCAGCGCGTTCTGGCTGCGGTATGTGAGGTAGTAGACGTCGCTTTTGACGCGAGCCGTGCCGCTATGAATGCGGGAGCGCCCACAGTCAATACCGAGGATCTCCTTGAAGTGTTCCAAGGTCTCGATGCAGTTTTGGCTGATCGTGATTTCCAAGGAATACACCGGGTTCGACGGGTTCTTGCGTTTGGCAATCCTGATGCAGCCTTCGCCATCTACGAAGCCTGCAGCCCAAGCCAGCACAATCGGGTTCAGACACTTTCCTTTCATCACACTCTCCATTGAAGTTAAGGTGATCGCATCTTATAAGACGCGTTCACATCTTGCAAGTTATGTGATGTGCAAATTGCAAAAAAGCTACAATTGCGTCTTCTTTGGAGTGTTCATGATCAGATTCCGGCTCAAAGAGCGCATGGCGGATCTGACGTTCAGGCGCGGAACTCGAGTCACGATTGATGAGCTCGCCGCCGCCACCGGGCTGTCCGCCATCACGATTTCGAGGGTTGCAAATAGACGCGGGTACAACTGCACCACGGACGTCTTGGACAAGCTGTGCGCGTTTTTTGAATGCAGGCTGGATGAGCTTGC
>WBZS01001876.1_pt1 | contig 14860 bp, 10 predicted proteins | sample 5204201 | NCBI WGS metagenome assembly WBZS01 (sample SAMN12344357, study PRJNA552823) | activated sludge metagenome | biome: Activated sludge suspended growth; feature: Nitrification reactor; material: Wastewater; isolation source: activated sludge from nitrification reactor of wastewater...
CCTACATCCGTATATCGTTCTTAGAGCGGGAGGGTGTAGCCAAACGCGATGCCGCTTCGGCCTATCTCAGAGAGCTTGAGCGTATTGGACTCGTGGTTCGGATGAAGCGCGGTCGCGAAATGCTCTTCATCAATCAAGAACTGCTTTCCATTCTTTCCAGCTAAATCGAGTCGAAACCTAACACTCGACTTAAACCTCGCAACATTTACGTCCAGTACCGTTCGGGGCCTTGCCAACAATCGATTTGTGCAGGGATGGGCCGTGTGGTCTTGTTCTCAGCATCTGGAAAACACATGCCGCTTTTTGCATACACCGCATTGGATTCGACCGGGCGCACGATCAAGAGCACTCTGGAAGCCGAGAACGAAGGATTCGTTCTCGCGAAGCTTCGCGACCAATCGATGCATTGCCTGGATATCAAGGCAATCAAGAAAAAGAAGAACTACCGGGCAGGCAAGAAGAAGGTCAAGCCCAAGTCGCTTGTCGTTTTCTCGCGTCAGTTTGCAACGATGATCGATGCCGGTATCCCGATTCTGCGCTGCCTCGATATTTTGACGGCGCAGACAAAAGACCCGGCACTCAAACTCGCGCTGGACCAGGTGACGACGGACGTAAAGGGCGGACTCACCTTGAACGAGGCCCTCGCCAAGCACCCGACGGTGTTCAACAAGCTTTACGTGAACATGGTGCGAGCGGCGGAAGTCGGGGGAATCCTCGACAAAATCCTGGACCGGCTCAGCGGCTTCTTGGAATACGAAGCGGACATCAAGGGCAAGATCAAGGGCGCAATGATGTATCCAATGCTCGTTCTGGGCTTTTCGGTCATCATGCTCTTCGTCCTGTTCAGCTTCGTATTGCCGAAGTTTAAAGAGATTTTCAACGGCATGAACGTTGAGCTCCCCGCGATCACGGCTGCCCTGTTTAAGATGGGGGACTTTATGAACAAGTCCTGGTACGTGATCATTATCGTGGTGGTCGGGATGTTCATGGGAGTCAAGAGTTGGGGCAAGACTCCTCGGGGTCGTTACAAGCTCGACTACATGAAGCTCCGGGTCCCGGTGGTCGGGGAGCTTGCGCTCAAGATGAGCGTCGCACGTTTCTCGCGAACCTTTGGAACCCTGATCAGCTCAGGCGTTCCGATGATGCGGAGTCTTGAGATCGTCGGGGAAACCCTTGGCAATGTGGTTCTCACCCATGCCGTCGAACAGACCCGAATTAGTATTCGCGAAGGAAACAAGCTCAGCGTGCCACTTGCGGCAAGCGGGTTGTTCCCGAGCATGGTAACCCACATGATCGACATCGGCGAAGAGTCAGGACGACTCTCGGAGATGCTGGTCAAGGTTGGGGATTTTTACGATACCGAAGTCGAATCGACGGTCAAAGGTTTGACCTCAATGATCGAGCCCGCGCTGATCATGATCATGGGTGGCATTGTCGGATTTATTGCCATCTCGGTCATGAGCCCCGTGTTCTCGATTGTCAATAGCGTGAACAACTAAAGAGCGGTCCCTTATTTGGTTCTGCGCATTCAGGATGAATGCGCAGAACCCGGTCGACTAGGATGGTTGGCTGATCGGAAATTTATTTAATCAACGGAGTGATGAACATGTCGCAAGCATTAGCGTTTCAATCTGATCCAGAAGGGTTGGTACTTCGGTACCTCGAAAACCCAAGGCCCGATTTGGCGGACCTTATTCTTGTTCACTATGCAGGCATGGTGGAGCGCCTCGCCCGGCGATTTGCGGGCATCGAGCCGTTCGAAGATTTAGTGCAAGTGGGCTTCATCGGGATGCTCAATGCACTTTCGAAATTCGATCCTGAAGCAGGTGTTCGATTCAATACTTACGCCACGCACCTCGTTGCGGGCGAGATCAAGCACTACCTTCGCGACCGGTCGCAGATCATCCGCCTTCCGGCTTGGATGCAAGAACTGCGGGCGAAAGTCAGCAAGGCAACCATTCAGCTGCAAGCTCAGCTCATGCGGATTCCGACACCGCGAGAGGTCGCTGATTCGCTTTCGATGACCGAGGCAGCGATCTTGGAAGTCTGGCAAACCCAGGATCTAATCAAGGTTGGCTCACTCGATCAGCCAATGAACGAAGACGACAGCAGCGATGGCGAGATGCTTGATGCTGCGGAGTATTGCCCAGGGCAACTTTCGGTCGAGGACCGAGTTGTGCTGGAAGAAGCCATGACGCAGCTCCGCGATCTTGAGCGGCAAGTACTCGTGCTTTTCCACTTTGACTCACTGAATCAAACCGAGATTGCGAACCGGCTCGGAATCTCTTGCAACTACGTCTCCCACATCTTGCGCCAATCTCTCACTAAGCTGCGGCGTATATTAGTGAACGAGGATGCCCGCGACATTAAGCTCCGGGAATCCGAACCGACTAGTGCGGCGGGAGTGATCGATCCGATTACTGGAATTTACACGCAGGAGTTTCTCTTCAATCGCCTAGCGGAAGAGGCTCACCGAGCCTCAAGCGAAGAGGGTGTGGTTTCCGCTCTACTCATCCAATTTGATGGGCTTGATCGACTGGCCTCGATCTACGGTGAGGCATCAGTCAATGACTTCCTTGCCGACGCGGCCGACTTCTTGAAGGAAAATGTACGTCGTCTGGACATCGTTTGTCGGCACGGCAACTCTGGGTTTGGCATCGTGCTTCCGAGCACGGGGCCCGCGCTTAATGTTGTGGCTTCGCGCATTCATGACCTGTGCAACTCATTCCTGAGCACCCGCCTCGCTCCGGTTGGCACGATGCAAGTCAGCATCCAGTCGGCCGCGTTTCCAGTGGACATCTTGAGCGTGAACGAGTTCGTCGAGTTCGCCAAATCCAATGTGACGATGGTCACTTTTAGCAACCCCGAATCAGATTCCCGGCAGCCCGCAAAGCGAAAAGCAGCCTGATCAAATTGCGCAACAAAGCGCACGTTCGGTACGTTCTGAAAGGTCTAGCCGGAAAAACGGCCAAACTTGGAGGAACGAAATGAGTGACGTAGCAACAGAGACAAGCAACGAGGGCATGGCCACAAGGCCGGTGAAAGAGCACGAGTGGCTAAAGAAGCTTCTCGGCACCTGGAGATCGGAGGCTGAGTTTAAGATGGGGCCCGACGGCCCGGTCCAAAAGTCCACGGGTAAAGAAACGGTGCGGAGCCTTGGCGGGCTTTGGGCGTTGAGCGAAGGCACGGGGAGCATGCCCGACGGGAACGAATTCGAGATGATTTTTGCGTTGGGCTATGACGTCAATGTCAATGCGTATAAAGGCTGCTGGTTCGCGTCCATGTCCTCGCACCTGTGGAAGTACGACGGCGAGTTGAGCGCCGACGGCAAGACAATGACCCTAAACTGTGTTGGCCCGAACATGGAGAAAGAGGGCGAAACCGCGAACTACCGCGACATCATCGAGTTCATCGACGACAACCACCGCACGCTGACCTCGACTGGCCAACAGCCAGACGGCTCATGGCAAGAGTTCATGAAGGTGCACTACTACAAAGAGTAGGCGAAATGACCGAGCTTGTGAATTTCGCAAGCTCGGTCAATCTGACCTGAAGAGGTCTAGATAGCTCTGATAGGCAAAAGTCCTGCCATATTCCACGGACTCATCGATTTGAACTAGGATTCCAGCGTTAACAAATTTTGCGACCAAGCTGTTCGCATTGGTGCGAGAGAGGCCTGTCCTTTCCTGGACGATCTTTACGGAGACTATTGGGCTCCCATATAGGTACCGGAGTAGCTCCATCGCTGTGGCTTGATTTCTTCCAAAGCCAGCCACCAGAGGGATGTCTTGGTCCCGAAGTCGATTAACACTCCGCACTGTTTGAATGGCTTCATCGGCGACAGTGCGGACGCCTTCGAGGAAAAATTCCAGCCACCCATTAATGTCTGCCGAGTCGTGATACGCCTGCAACCGATCAAAGTAAGAGTCTCGGTTTCTTTTTAAGTACTCGGACAGATAGAGTACTGGGCGATGGAGGACCTTATTGTCACAGAGCATAAAAGTAACAAGGAGTCTTCCAGTTCGCCCATTTCCATCTACGAACGGATGCACGGTTTCGAACTGGGCATGGGCTAGCCCTGCCTTAATCAAGATCGGAACGTCATCAGCCGTATGAATGAATTTTTCGATATCCCCCAGAAGTTGTCCGAGACGATCGGGTGGGGGCGGAACAAATCGGGCAGTCGTTGGTGATCCTCCTCCGATCCAGTTTTGGCTTCTCCGGAATTCCCCTGGATATGCGTGTCCATGCGATCTCCCCCCTGACGAGAGAAGCGCCTCGTGGACCTCCCGTACTAGACGCAACGATAGCGGGATTTCTTTGAGGAGGCTAAGGCCATGATTCATGGCTTGGATGTAACGAAGGATGTCGTCAACGTCCTCTGGAAGGCCCGATGTCATATGGGCTTCCGCCCTCAAGGCGTCTACCATGGTTGCTTGCGTGCCTTCAAGTTGGCTGGAGAGGGTCGCTTCCTTCCTGATGTACATTAGGATGAAGAAGTCGAGGTCAGGCAGCAATTCTGTAATGCCATCGAGTCGCCCTAAGCTCAAATTCGCCGACTCAAGACTTGCATAGACTCTGTCCGATAGGTCCAGAGGAGGTGGGAATGGGCCGGGCTCGAATGCCTTAAATCCGCCAGGCTGACTTATGTAGCGTCCGATCATTTATCCGTTACATCTCCCAGCGAGATGTAACGGATAATGCCGTTATCCGTTACATCTTCCGCCAACATGTAACGGCAGACGCCCATTCTCGCGCAAAAGTTTCAAACCACGCGGGTGCGTGCAGGCTGTTTGTTAAGATTCGGTGAACCTCCCGGAGCGAAAGGTAACCTTGTACTCTGGAAAACCGGGGGCATCATGAATCTGAAATCGACTGGAATCACCACTTTACTCATCGCTTTGAGCTTGCTGGGGGGTTGTAAATCCGATACCTCCGCCGATAACGGCGGGTCGACGGACGGAACCAAGAACCCGGGCGGAATGTCTTCATCAGGGTCTATTGACGCTCAGGGTTCGACCTTTGTCCAGGCGTTTTTGAGCCGGGCGTTCGACGAGTTCAAAAAGAAAGAGAACTTCCAAATCAATTACACCGGTGGCGGCAGTTCCCAGGGGATCCAAAACGTTAGTTCTGGACTCACCCTATTCGGCGCATCGGATGCGCCCATGAGTGATGAAGAGCTATCCGCCGCGAAGTCCAAAGTTCTTAACCTCCCCATCGTTCTCGGCAACGTTGCTATTGCCTACAACGCGCCCGGTGTTCCGAATGGCTTGAAGCTCGACGGACCCGTAATCGCAGAGATCTTTATGCTTAAGATCAAGAAGTGGAACGATCCTAAGATCGCCGCGATGAATCCAGATGTGAAGCTTCCAGACTCCTTAATCGCCGTGCAGGTGCGCGCCGACGGAAGCGGCACGACCTATGTGTTTAGCGACTTCCTCAGCGCGGTCAGCCCGGAATGGAACACGGCAATGGGCAAAAGCAAGAAGCTCAACTGGCCCTCCGGAGTATTTGCCTGGCCGAAGTCCGATGGCGTTGCGATCAATACTCAGAAGACTCCTGGATCGATTGCATACATGGAGCTTTCCTGGGCTAAGCAGTCGAACCTAAGCTATGCCGCGGTTAAGAACGCAGCAGGAAAATTCGTGCTCCCCGAGCCAGCGGGCGCGACTGCCGCGGCGGAAGCAACAGTCGGTTCGATGCCCGCGGATTTCCGCATGAGCATCGTTAACGCTGCCGGTGATGCGAGCTATCCGATTGCAAGCTATGTGTTTGGACTTATTCCTGAAGACTTGAAATCCAAACCCCAAGGCGACAACGTTCTCAAGGCGTTCGAGTACCTGGTCGGCGACGCTCAGAACTTTGCTGAAGAACTTCACTATGCAAAACTGCCGACTGAAGTAGCCGCGAAAGTGAAAGCCGCTTTGCAATCTGCGGTTAAATAGAGACCCCGTGGCGTCGATACCAGTCACCCCTCAATCCCAGTCCGTCCCAACGAAAAAGAGTTTTCGTTGGGACGATGCTCTCTTTCGGGCTCTTACAACCGCTTCGGCTGGCATCGTCTTGGCGATGGTTATTCTGATTGGGTACCAACTCCTGAATGGCAGCGCCCCCGTTCTAAAAAAGGAAGGCTTAGGATTTCTGACGGGGCGAGTTTGGGATGTTGGTCACGGCACCTTTGGGGCGTTGCCGTTTCTGTGGGGGACCTTCATTTCGTCGATCATCGCGCTCATCCTTGGCGGAAGCATCGGCGTTACTCTGAGTGCTTACCTTGTCGAACTCGCTCCGAAATGGCTGCTTAAACCGGTTGGCTTCTTAGTCGATTTGCTCGCCGCGATCCCTTCGATCATCTATGGACTCTGGGGGATTTTGGTGCTGATTCCCTGGCTTCGCACGAGCATCTATCCTCAGCTTTCGGATGTCTTTGGCTGGACGGGGTTGTTCGGCAGCAAGGACTCGCCGACCGTCGGCACCGGATTGCTAACAGCAGGCATCGTCTTGGCGATCATGATCATTCCCACGGTGGCGGCAATCACTCGCGAGGTCTTGTTGGTCGTTCCCAGGAATATGAGAGACGGGTCCCTGGCGCTTGGAGCGAACAAGACTGAGGCGATGAAAACCGTTATGCTGCCCTATGCAAGCGGCGGAATCTTGGGTGCCTTGATCCTCGGGCTCGGCCGCGCGCTGGGCGAGACTATGGCGGTCGCGATGGTGATTGGCAACATGCCTGGAATTCAGATCGACCTCTTCCGTCCCGCGGCATCTCTTGCAAGCAACATCGCGACCGAGTTCGGCGAGGCTGAGCCGTTGCAAAAATCCGCCCTCATTGGGCTAGGACTCATCCTCTTTATTTTGACCCTGTGCCTAAACTTTGCCGCGCGCTCACTCGTCAACCGAGTTCGCCGGCGAAGCGGGGTGTCCTAGTTTCATGATCAGGTCGCTTGTCATTGGGATTCCCATCGCTATCGCTGTTTATTACTTAGTGTTAGCGTTGGTCCCTTTTGCCACAAAGCGCAAGATTCGGCACGGCGCAACCTATGGCCTTGGGCTTGTCGCAATCGTCCTCGCGCTCACTCCGCTTGTCCTGCTCATTACCTACTTAGCCCGCGAAGGTTGGAGCGGGCTTACGCTCGATTTCTTTACTCACGATCAAAAGCCCCTTGGGATGCCGGGGAGCGGGATGCGTCATGCAATCTTGGGATCGCTTGTCATTCTTGGGATGGCCTCGATCATCGGGATTCCGATTGGCGTGCTTGCTGGGATTTATCTGGCTGAGGTTGGCAAAGGCAAATTAGCGAGTGCGATACGGTTCTTGTCGGAGGTTTTGACAGGTTTGCCTTCAATCGTCGCAGGCATTTTGGGCTTCACATTGATCGTCACTTATTACGGTCGGGCAAGCGCTCTTGCTGGCTCGGTTGCACTCGCGGTTCTAATGATTCCTGTCATCACGCGGGTTACTGAGGAAGCAATTCGCCTCGTGCCAAAAGCAATTCGGGAAGCAAGCTTTGGACTCGGAGGCTCGCAAGCTCAGACGGTAATCAAGGTGGTGTTGCCCGCGTCGAGAAGTGCAATCCTCACCGGAATCGTGTTGGCGGTTGCCCGGGTTGGCGGCGAAACTGCGCCACTCCTCTTTACTGCAGTCGGACAAAGCACGCTCTCCTGGGACCCGACGCATTCGATGGCGGCATTGCCGTTATCGATTTATCTGAATGCAAATCAGCCGTTTGAGTCCAGCCAAAAACTGGCCATCACCGGCGCCCTCTTCCTGGTTCTGTGGATTGCGGTAGTTAACCTTGTGGTTAGAGCCATCGCTTCGCGGACCCAACCCCGGTTAAGTTAGTTTTTCCAATCGGCGACAAAGATGTTAGTCTCGCCTTTGACTTTGCCGTTACGGTTGGAAGCCCACACGATCTTCTTTCCATCTCGCGTCACCATGGGAAATCCATCAAATTCTGGAGTGTAGGTGATTCTTCTCAGTCCCGTGCCGTCAAGATTAATCATCCATAAATCAAACTCGCGTCCCTGCTTATCCCCATAATTTGAACTAAAAACCAGCTTCTTTCCGCCCGGCAGAATAAACGGAGCGAAGGATGCCGCGCCGAGTCTTGTGACCTGCTTTTTGTTTCGGCCATCCGCATCCATGACCCAGATTTCGAGCTTGTTCGGGCGCACAAGGTGCTGCTTTAACAAGTCTCGGTATTCCTCAGTTTGCTGGTCGCCATCGAGGGTCGAGCGTCGATAGGCAATCTTCTTACTGTCCCAACTTACGAATGGGCCGCCATCGTATCCGTACTCTTTGGTTAGCCTCTTGACTCCCGAGCCGTCCAGATTCGCGCGATAAATATCGAGGTCGCCGTCGAAGTCTCCTGTAAAGGTTATGTATTTTCCGTTTGGCGCTATAGTGGTTTCAGCCACATAGCCTCGGCGGTCAATGAGGGTCTCCAGTTGTTCTGGCGGACGTCTTGTGATGCCCTGTTCAATCCCGGCGACCTTGGTGCGATACATCACGAAATTCGGATTGACCATCCAGACATAGCCTTTGCTCATGTCCACTGGCGCCTGGCCTTCTGGAGCTCGCTTATGCGTCGAGCTGAAGTAAATCCATTCACCATCTGGTGAGAAATAGCTGCATGTGCATCGCCCTAGTCCGGTGCTGACAAGCGTTTTACCGCTGCCATCTGCCGACATCACAAAGATTTGCTCATCAGGGAAGCCTGGTTGACGGGTTTGGTAGACGAGCTTGGTGCCGTCTGCATTCCAATAGGCTTCTGCGTTTTGACCGCCGAAGGTAAGTTGGCGCGCATTGCTGAGATGCTTTTCTCGAGGGTCAAGAACAGCTTGCTCGCCTTGGAATCCACCCAACAACACAGAAGCGACGGCTACGATCAACATCAGTCGTAATTGTGTAGAAATCCATGGATGCCCGTCGCGCGAACCTTAACGTTTGTTTGTGCTTTTTATTGGAATGCAATCTGGAGCCTATGCCGACCTGACTATGGGTAGCATCGTTGCATGGCAACATCACAGGTCTTTTCGTGGAGCGAAGTCGAGTCTGATTCACCGATTCCACACCTCCACCGCAAGCGCGTTTACGGCGAAAAGATGCTTGTGGCGAATGTCTTTCTGGATAAGGGCTGCGACGTCCAAGGCCATCGCCACGAAGGCGAGCAGATGGCTTGCGTCATCAGCGGCAAAGTGCGATTTCATCTTGGAGAGCCACACACCGACGACTACCGAACCGTCGAGGTCTCAGGCGGGCAGATCGTGTTTCTGCCCAGTAATTTCTGGCACGCGGTCTATGCCTTGGAAGACACCCACATCATCGATATCTTGAGCCCGATCAGCGAGATGGGAGTGGACAGCCAAGGTTCATAGCCCGACCCAGCCGATGGCATCGCCGGCATCGCGAAACGTCCGAATGCCTTGCGGCAGATTCCCGAGAATCGCTTCGCCATAGTTCTTGCTCGTAAGGCGTGGGTCGAGCAAGGCGATCACGCCTTTGTCATCAGACTGCCGGATCAGCCGACCAAATCCCTGCCGAATCATCATCTTTGCCGCGGGCAGAGTTTGCTCTGCAAAGGGATCCATGCCCTTTGAGCGCAGGTACGCGTGGCGCGCAATCTGCGGTGGATCGACCGGGACTTCGAACGGGACCCGAACCAAGATAACGACGCTCAGCGTTTCGCCCGGTGCATCAAACCCCGTCCAGAAAGAACGCACAGCAAAGAGCGAACTTGAGATTTCGTTCCGGAACCGATCTCCAACCCCGGCTGCGCTGCCGGTTTGAACGTGAAGTTGGAGATGAGATGGGATAGCGACGCGCTCGAATACCGCATTCATCTCTTTCCGGGAATGGAACAGTGCCAAGGTCCGCCCCTGGGCAAGATCGATAATCGCCCCGATTTCGCGGGCAAGGGCGTCGTAGTACTCGGGCTCGGTTCCGTCTCGTCGGGCAATCGATGGATCGGGGACGGCGCCCGCTTCGGGAAGATAGATCGCAGCCTGGGTCGAGAAATCGAAGGGGCTCGACAAGACCTCGGAGAACACTGGTTCGAATCCCGTTGAACGACAAAAGTAGTCGAATTGTCCGTCAATCGCCAAAGTTGCCGAGAGGGCGACGGTCGGAGTTTTCTCGAAGACCAAAGTTCGTAGTGGGGTGGAAAAGACGATTGGCTCTTGTCGAACCGCGGCTTCTCCGGCCGTCCGGAGGAACGTCACCGACTCGTCTTGCGGGTGCATGAGCAGTCGGCATTGGATGACAAATTCAGTCAAGAATCGAATGTAGTTGTGTGCCGATTCCCGGGCGTCGCGCAGCCGCTCGGTCGAGAAGCGTTCCTGCTCTTTCCACTCTTCGAACAAATGTTCGGTGATCCGGATTAGGTTCTGGACCGTATCGGCCGCAGCCTCGGAGACATCGTAAACTTTGTCCTTTTGCGCTTCGGCTTGAGCCTGAAGTACCGCAGGATGGTCCTTGAGTTCGTCGGGATTGATCTCCAAGATGCCTGCCCGCTGCACTCCTTGTCCGAATCGGTAGAGGCCCTCGCGCACTCGGTCCAGTTCAAGTTGAAAGTCTCGTTCGGCCCGTTTCCATACACCATATTCAGGAGTGGATTCGGCGAGAAAATTAATCCCGCTAATCAATTTGCTCGCCATCGAAGCAATGACATTGAGTTTGGAATCGCTAAGCTCAAACTCCAACGCACCGGCGGCGGCGTTGACGAAGTCGTGGGCCTCATCGAGAACCAGGAAATCCGGCTTGCCATAGAGCCCGCTCTCACCATCGGTCGTGCTCATCAAGATCGCGTGTTGGAGAACGACCGCATGGTTCGTGATGACGATCGGAGCTTTCTCGGCCCGCTTCCGCGCGCTGAAATAGAAGCAGTCTTCATAGAGCGGGCAGAAGCGACCGGCGCAGACTGGTGGCACGGTCGACTTGCCCCAAACCGCTCGCATGCCGCTGCCTCCCACGCCGGTCATGTTGCGAAATTCGGTCTCGATTCCCAGCTTTGCGCTCGAGCCAAATCGATCGAGCATTGTGCGGGTCGTGGCGTTGACTTGCAACTCTTCCATGCTGACTTTGCAGGCGTATCGGCTCTTGCCCATGAGGAGCTCGTGGCCGGGCGGGGTCTCATCGAAAAGGCTCAAAGCGAGGGGCAGGTCCTTGAACCAGTACTGCTCGGCGAGAACGTTGGTGTAGGTCGCGATCACCGTCCGACGCCCCTCGTGGGCGTGAGCAATGGCAGGGATAAGGCAGGCGAGGGATTTGCCGAGGCCAGTTGGGGCTTCGAACGCGCCACTTTGACCGGAGTCGAGGCAGTCGCCGATTAGGTCGGACAGTTGACGCTGGTCCGCCCGGGATGTGAATCCCGGGCGCTCGGCGAGCCGCTGGAAAGCAAGTTCGATCCGATCCCGCGCGGCTTTAGACATGCTCTGATCAGTTTACGCGGGATTGAAATTTATCCCCGGGGATATGGCGACGGATTTTCAGGTGGTTTAGAATCACCGTCGTCAACCTTTGGCTTTCTTCTAAAGATAACTCGCGACACCCAGATGCTGAGGTCATCAATGATGGTGTACGAACAAGGGATCACGAGCAGAGTGAGCAGCGTCGAAAGAATCATGCCGCCGATAATGACGATGCCAATTGTCTCGCGGAATTCGGAACCTCGACCCAGAGCTAATGCGACGGGCAGAAGCCCAAGAATAACGGCAAGAGTCGTCATCATGATCGGGCGAAGTCTTACGGGTCCAGCTTGAACGATCGCGTCGTGACGGTTGACGCCTCGAGCCCGAAGCGTGTTCGTATAATCAACAAGCAAGATGGCATTTTTGCCAACAAGTCCCACCAGACAGATGAGTCCAATAAAGGCAACAATGTTCATCGGCTTATCGGTTATGATGAGCGCGAGTAATGCACCGGCCATAGCTTGTGGCTGTGCGAGTTGGATGATGAGTGGGTAAAGCAAGTTATCATATAGCGAAGCAAGCAACATGTATACAAGAACAATCCCAAGTCCGAGCGCGCTCATCAGGAATCCCATCTCCCGAGCTTGGGCATCGGCTTGGCCGAGCGGCTTATAGATAACGCCTTCAGGGATGAGTTGCTTTTCTTTCATCCATTTGTCAATTGCTGCTTGAACAGAACCTGCTTGCTTGCCACCCGTTAAGTCGGCAGTGATTCGAATTTCCTCGGCTCGGTCTCTGCGTTCGATTTTATCGATACCCGTACCCGGTGTGATTGTTGCAACTTGCGACAGGTAGATGGGCTTGCCTTGGTCAAAGGTAACAGGAACCCGCTCAACCATATAAGGATCATCCCGGTCTTCGAGATTCATCATTACGCGGATATCGTATTCTTGCCCCTTCACGCGGAATTTTGTATCATTGTTGCCTTCATAAAGAATGCGCATTGAGTTCGCAACATCCGCGGCGGTAATACCAGCATCTGCTAGAGCTTCACGCTTAGGGTACGCACGAATCTCTGGCCTTCCTGGTCTTGAGCTAATGTCGGCATTGATAACGCCAGGAATCTCTCCATCCCTCAACCGGTTGCGAATATTTTCAACTGTGCGAACCAAAAGCGCGCGGTCATCTGCGGCAAAGGACATTTGGATCGCGGAACCAAAGCCTTGTTGCTCTATTGCAGAAAACTTGACGTCCGCGCCGGGCACTTTTCCTACTTTTGCGAGAAGATCGCCGGCAACTGAGTCAGCCGTTCTTGTTCTAAGGTGTCCGCCAGTATGCCCTCCAATTCCCAGGCGATCCATCATAGCCGCCTTGTCGTGCAAACTCACAGAAATTTTTGCGGTATTCGATCCTCTTGATGATCCCGCAAAGCCACCTGCGCTGGCAGTACCAACAGTTGTCAAGATGTACTTGATATCCGGATCATCCTTGATTCCTTGTGTGACGCGGTCAACAACTTCTCTTGTGCGAGCAAGGCTCGCTCCCGGTGGAAGCAGGATATCAACGCCGACCTGCCCTGAGTCTGTTGGAGGCACGAAGACAAAGGTAAAGACATCACCCTTCTTCCAAGTCTTCCATTGATATCCGCCGACCATTGCAAGAGGAAAGACAAGGCCAAACAGCGCACCATAAAGAATGAGTTGGGGCCTGAACTTCATCTTTATCCAGTTGATGCCAAAGACCACTACTCCCAGAATCGTCGAGATAACAAACAGCGGCGTTCCGCCCTTTATGGCGTCCCCCACCGTTGGCATAAAGCTGCCGCCGATGATCATGAAGACCGACAGCAATACGACAAAGCCGGAGATAAAGATGAACCAGCGATGGGAAAGAGCCCATTCCAGTGCGCGCCGGTAGCGCTCCTGAAGTCGCTCGAATCCTTTGTCAAAACTCCGAGCGAACCAGCCTGCGCCGTGTTCCATATCCTCACCCTTGCGATACCATCGGGCGGCAAGCATGGGCGTAACCGTGAAGCTGACGAAGAGCGAAAGGGTGACGCAAACAACAAATGTCAGTGCAAGCGGCTTAAAGAACTGACCCGAAATTCCGCCAGCAAAAGCGATGGGCAAAAAGACAACAACATCGGCAAAGGTAATGGCAATCGCTGCAAGTCCGATTTCGCCTCGTCCATTGAGTGCAGCTTCGACCGGGTCTTCACCCATCTTAAGGTGACGATAGATGTTCTCCAGCACAACAATTGCATCATCGACAAGAACACCAACGGCAAGCGAGAGCGCCAACATCGTCAGGTTGTTTAGCGTGAACCCCATTGCCTTGACGATGATAAAAGTTGCAAAAATACAAATGGGTATTGCGATGGCGACGATCAGAGTGCCGCGAAGGTTGTGTAAGAAGATGTAGACAATAAGCGTGACAAGGACAATTCCAAAGATGATTGCAAGCTGAACATCGGCCAGGGACTCGCTGATTTGCACCGCACTATCGCGTGTAACCGTTAGATCAATTCCGAATTTTGTTTGCAGCTGTTTAATGAGTTCATGAGCAGCTTTCGAAATTTCGACGGCATTGCCCTCGCGCGCTTTTTGCAAGGCGATGACGATTGTGTCTTCTCCGTTGAGAAGACCGTACTCTCGTCGCTCGCGTACCGAATCCTTGATATCGGCGATGTCGCTCAGCTTGACAAGCTTGCCCTTCGCCATCTGGTTTTTCGGGTCATTCAGGCTCAAAACCATTGACTTTACTTGGTCAATATTTTCAAACTCTGCCTGGACCCGAACACTGTACTCCTTGGCACCATCGACGACTCGTCCGCTAGGTACATTTAGAGTGGCGCTTCGGAGTGCGTTATAAACCTGCTGGATTCCTATTCCATACGCGAGTAGTTTATCGCGCTTAACTTGAATTTGGATTTCGCGAATGTCACCCCCCGTGATGCCCACGCTTGCCACGCCTTTGATTCGGGCAAACTTATCTTTCAGCGAGTTTTCTGCGAGGTCGCGGAGTTGTTGACTATTCAGCGACTTACTGCTTAGAGCCATGTAAAGCACCGGCTCGCTGGTCGTGTCCACTTTACTGATAATCGGCTTTTCTACACCGGTGGGGAGCTTGCCTACTGCCTGGTCAACTTTTGACCTCGTATCGTTTAGCGCGTTGTCGATAGGCGTTCCAAGTTCAAACGTTACGACAACGGATGAAACCCCTTCTTGCGATGTCGAGGAAACTTCTCGAATACCATTAACACCGCTAACTGCTTCTTCGAGCTTACGAGATATGAGCTCGTTTACTTCTTCGGGTCCAGCACCTGGATAGACCGTCGTGATATTGAGGATTGGGAAGCTGACTTCGGGATTCAGCTCCACACGCATCGAGCGCAATGAGATCGTACCCATCAGCATCGCGACCAGCATCAACATCAAGATGAACACCGGTCGCG
>WBZS01001653.1_pt1 | contig 14847 bp, 18 predicted proteins | sample 5204201 | NCBI WGS metagenome assembly WBZS01 (sample SAMN12344357, study PRJNA552823) | activated sludge metagenome | biome: Activated sludge suspended growth; feature: Nitrification reactor; material: Wastewater; isolation source: activated sludge from nitrification reactor of wastewater...
CTGGAAGCGCTGGTGTCTGAGCAGTTTAAAGGAAAAGAAAAATTAATCGCACCCAATATCAACGCCTTGCAACTGGGTGTAAAATATATACAGGAACATTACAGCTATCCTTTAAACATTCGCGTAGAGCGAAGAGATTTACTGAAAGATAAAATCTTGCTGAATGGAAATAAAGCAGCCGGCATCGGTGCTGTTTATGGCGGTGCTACGGTGGCTTCCTGGTATCCGATTACACCTTCTACTTCTTTAGTGGAAGGCTATGAAAAGTATGCAGAGAAATACAGAATAGATAAAGAAACGGGTAAGAAAAACTTTGCGATTGTGCAGGCAGAAGATGAACTGTCAGCGATAGGAATGGCGATTGGTGCTAACTGGAATGGCGCACGTTCTTTTACAGCGACCAGCGGTCCGGGTTTATCTTTAATGAATGAGTTTTTAGGCCTGGCCTACTTCTCGGAAATACCGGTAGTATTGGTAGATGTGCAACGTTCGGGTCCTTCCACAGGCATGCCGACGCGTACACAACAATCGGATTTGCTGATGGCGGCTTATGCTTCTCACGGAGACACGAAACATGTGCTGTTAATTCCGGCAACTCCTGCAGAATGTTTTGAGATGATGGCAGATGCCTTTGATTTGGCAGAAGAATTACAAACTCCGGTGATGATGTTAACGGATTTGGATTTAGGAATGAACGATCATATATCCGAGCCCTTAAAATGGAATCCGGACAGAAAATATAAGCGAGGTAAAGTATTGACGGCAGAACAGCTGGATAAACTCGACCGATTCGGAAGATACCTGGATTCAGATAATGACGGTATTCCGTACCGCACGATTCCGGGCACGCATCCAAGCAAAGGTTCTTTCTTTACGCGCGGTTCCTCACATGATGAGTACGCCGTATATTCGGAAGACTCTCCAACTTATGTGCGTATCATGGACAGATTGCTGAAGAAATTTGAAACAGCAAAAAGTTTAGTGCCTGCACCTCATTTTTATCAAAAAGAAAATAGCAGTAAAAACGCGTTATTGTTTTTTGGAACGAGCACACAATCTGCAGAAGAGGCAATGGATTTATTCAAAGAACAGGGAATTGAATTTGATGCTATTCAGCTAAAAGCATTTCCGTTTAATAACGATGTAAGTGAATTTATAGAAGCACATGAAACGGTTTTTGTTATTGAGCAAAACCGCGATGCACAAATGCGTACCCTGCTGGTGAATGAACTGGAAGTAGATCCAAAGAAATTAAAGAAAGTATTGAATTTTGACGGCACACCGATTACGGCAGATTTTATCGTAAATCATATTTTATCGCAGTTGCCGAAATCGTATTTAAAAAACAAAGAAGCAGTAGCAATATGACCTATATAAAATCCAAATTTGCACATCCGCATTTACCTAAAAACAAACTTGGTTATACCAGAAAAGAATACGAAGGTTCTTTAACGACTTTGTGTGCCGGCTGCGGTCACGACTCCATTGGCGCTGCCATTGTGGAGGCTTGCTGGGAAATGAGTATAGAGCCGCATAAAGTGGCGAAGCTTTCCGGTATCGGTTGTTCTTCTAAAACGCCTGCCTATTTCTTAAGTAATTCTCACGGATTTAATTCTGTGCATGGCCGTATGCCATCGGTAGCTACCGGTGCTAACTTAGCCAATAAAGACTTGATTTATCTGGGTGTTTCCGGAGACGGAGATTCCGCATCTATCGGGATGGGACAGTTTGTGCATGTGATACGCAGAAACCTCAACATGACCTACATCGTAATGAATAACGGATGTTACGGATTGACGAAAGGACAGGATTCTGCTACGGCTGATGCGGGTTCTAAAAGTAAAGCAGGACATGTCAATATGTTTGAAGGAATCGACCTTTGCGGATTGGCCATTGAACTGGGCGCAACTTTTGTGGCCCAAAGTTTCAGCGGTGATAAAACACAGTTGGTGCCTTTAATTCAGGCGGCTATTTCTCATCCGGGATTTGCCTTGATTAATGTGTTGTCGCCCTGCGTGACCTTCAATAATAACGTGGGTTCTACCAAATCGTACGATTATGTGCGCGAACACGTGGAAGCCACCGGAACGGTAGATTATGTGCCGCCGATGACTGAAATTACCACGACTTACACAGACGATGAAACGAAGATGGTGGAAATGCACGATGGTTCCTGGCTGCGTTTGCACAAACTTTCACAAACCTGGAATCCGGATGACAAAATTTCTGCGATCAATGCCTTGCAGCATGCGCATGTCAACAATGAAATCTTAACCGGTTTGTTGTACATCAATACGGCAACCAAAGATTTACATAATTTACTGGATACAACAGATGTTCCGCTGAATAAGCTGGATGAAGCTGCTTTATGTCCTGGTGTGGAGACGCTGGAGAAAATCAACAGTGACTTCCGTTGATTTGTTTGGCTGATTTCTGATAAAATACACTAACTTTATCCAAAATTAACGGATGAAAAAATCAATTTTATTTTCCTTGTTTGCGTTGGTGGTGTTAACCTTTTCTTCCTGTAAAGTAGAAGACGATCCGACCAATGACAATCCAAATGTAACATCCGTGCAGGTGGATTCTACCCTTAAAAGTTTTTATGCAAATTCCACTCCCGGCCTTGAAGGAATTTACGGATATGACTTCAGCAGCTCTCCCTTGTTTACGGATTGCGTGTTGTTAATCAATTTATACTGGTATAATCCGGCATCTTCTAACGGTATCTACCTTCACTTTAATAATTCAAAAGGCGATGTGCTGACAGACAACAATGGTTTTATCAAATCTTTTGATTCCGGTGTTAAAATTGATTCCACTTTGGCAGGTACCTGGAGCGGCTATAACGATGGAGTTTTTTCGTATGATTATATTGCCAATCCATCCGCAAATAAAGGCAATCTGGCGGGGCAGGGAGATAAGTATATTGTGTTCAGAGCATTTTCCGGGGCACTTCCTCAACAGAAATATTACGGATGGATGCGTGTTTCTGTAACAGCAAATGGCAGAACGTTAAAAGTGATTGCCATCGGTTTCCAAAACAATGCAAATACGAGTTTACGCACGGGAGAGTTGTAAGCAAATAATTACAACATAATTCATAATTCAAAACTCATAATTCAAAATGGCTTTACCAAGTTTATACGACAAGTCTGTAGCGGATGATATCATCGGCAGAATCAATAAGCTGACACCTGAGACGCAACCCCAGTGGGGCAAAATGGATGTGGCGCGCATGCTGGCACATTGCTGTGTAACGTATGAATATATTTTTGACGAACGAAATGACAAACCGAATTTCCTGATGAAACTGATGCTGAAATCCTTTGTGAAAGGCAAAGTAGTTTCCGAAGAACCGTATGCACACAACAGTCCTACGGGGCCGGCATTTATCATTGCAGATGCAAAAAGTTTTGAAAATGAAAAAGCAAGACTGATTGCATACATCAACAAAGTAATAGAAAAGGGTGCGGCATTTTTTCAGGGCAAAAAATCGGTTTCCTTTGATGAATTAACGCCAACAGAATGGAACAACATGATGTATAAACATTTGAATCACCATTTGACACAGTTTGGTGTATAGAAAATAAAGTGTATCAAATAAATCAGCCATTCCGAACTATGTTGGAATGGCTGATTTTCTTTTTTGATACATTAATTAACGGGTCCCATGATAAGCTGCTGTCCGCTTGGCAGCGTTAAACGCAATGCACTTCTGTTGTCTGTAACAAAATAAGTGACATCACCTTCTTCGTTGAGTTGATTTTTAATACGAATCACTCCTGCACTTTTTACAAACCAGGTGAAAGAAGTAACTTTCTCGTTAGATATTTCGGTAGCACCGTCATCTAAACGAAACGTGCGTTCAGAGCCTGTTCCGTCTGCGTTAAATATTTCCTGAATGACTGAAACATTATTACCCAGGAAAGTTTGCTTTTCCCATTTTCCAACTAAGTTCTGGTCGATGTTGCTGCTTCCGTTTGGATTGATTGCTTTGTCTTTACTGCAAGAGGTAGTGCCTGTTAAGGTGAAGCATAAAATGCATAGTGCGATGATTGCTTTTGCGAATTTAGTTGTTGTTTTCATTGTTGTTATTTTATTGATGAATAATTTGATGATGTAAAATTCTACAAAATCAATTAGTGAAACATCAATAGAAACAATGAAGAAAAAAGTTCAGGGTTTTCCGCTATATATGAACTTAGTTAGCGGAATCAAAAATTAACTCATTCACTTTTAATGATAGCGTTTGAGCAAAATAATTTTAAATCACTAAAATTATTTGACTTAATTATTTTTTTAGGAATAATCAGATTGCCGTTTTTGTTGAAAATAAAATAAATAAATTCGTCTTCTATTCTATACACAGAAATGTCTTTCATGTCATAAATTGTAATTTCATTATCTATGTTTAATTCTAAACAGTAAGAACCTAGAATCTTTAATTTTACAGATTTATATGACAATAATTCTTTGTAATATTCTTCTGAATAATTCCAACTAAAAGTTTTAAATGATCTTTTTGTTCTAAAATATTTGACAACTTTACTTATTGTGTAAATAATAATAAATATTGCCTTTATAACATAAAAGATGAAAAATAATTTCGAATCAAAAAACACAAATGGAAATAAAAGGATTAAAATAAGTAAAGGAATCTCTTTTAGGATTTGATTAAATTCCTCTTTTGATTCATCAAATATCTCTTTACCAAGATTGATAAACAATTCTTCGTAATATTCACGTTTGCATTCTAATTCAAATTCCAATAATGAATTCTAATTTGCTTTTTAATAATTCTATGAATGCAAGGACCTATTCTCTGTAGCAGCCAGCGCCGCTTCTTTCAGGGCTTCTGTATACGTTGGATGTGCATGTGAAATTCTGCCAATGTCTTCCGCACTTGCGCGGAACTCCATCGCTACCACCGCTTCTGCAATTATATCTGCCGCACGTGCACCGATGATGTGTACACCTAAGATTTCATCCGTTGTTGCATCGGCCAGCACTTTTGCCAAACCGTCAATATCCCCGCTGGCACGCGCTCTTCCCAAGGCACGGAACGGAAAGCTGCCCACTTTGTACGCAATGCCTTTTTCTTTTAATTGATTTTCGGTTTGTCCTACCGCAGCCACTTCCGGCCAGGTATACACCACACCGGGAATTAAATTATAATTGATATGCGGTTTTTGTCCGGCAATTACTTCCGCTACAAACACGCCTTCTTCTTCTGCTTTATGTGCCAGCATCGCACCTTGTATCACATCGCCGATGGCATAGATGCCTTCCGCAGTAGTTTGCAAATGCGCATCCACCGAAATTTGTTTACGCTCGTTTACGGTGACACCAATATTTTCCAAGCCTAAATTATCTGTGTAAGGCCTTCTTCCAATTGCTACTAAACAATAATCCGCGTCTATTTTTACTTCCTGTTCTTTTTTATCTAAGGCAGAAACGGTGACTGAATCGCCGTTGTTGACAGCGCCGGTTACTTTGTGCGACAAATAAAATTTCATGCCTAGTTTTTTCAGACTGCGTTGTAATTCTTTTCCCATATCATCATCCATCGTCGGAATGATTTTATCCATAAATTCTATCACAGAAACCTGCGTGCCGAGACGCTGATACACAGAACCTAATTCCAACCCAATCACACCACCGCCAATAATCACCATCGATTTTGGTAATTCTTTTAACGATAACGCTTCTGTAGAAGTAATGATTCTTGTTTTGTCGATTGGTAAAAAAGGCAATGCAGTTGGCTTTGAACCTGTCGCTATAATAGTTTTAGATGTTTCGATTTGTTCTTCTGTGCCATCTTGTTTTTTGATAGAAATAGTAGTTGCATTTACAAATGAACCATGTCCGTTATACACCGTAATTTTATTTTTCTTCATCAGGTAATCGATGCCTGCAGTGTTGGCATCCACTACTTTTCCTTTACGCGCAATCATTTGCGTGAAGTTCACGGTTGGTGTTTCTGATAAATCGATTCCGTGTTCTTTAAAGGCATGCGTGGCATTATGATAATGTTCGGAAGAATCCAGCAATGCTTTGGATGGAATGCAGCCAACATTTAAGCAAGTGCCGCCAAGCGTGTTGTATCTTTCAATGATAGCTGTTTTAAAACCTAATTGTGATAAGCGTATTGCGGCAACATATCCACCAGGACCTGAGCCAATAACTGTAACGTCGTATTTTTCCATGATAATTTGATTCTATTAGTTTGAACAACAAAAATAGGCTATAAAAGATTCAAAAAAAAGAAAGATTTAATGTGTTAATTATATAGATACATAGGATTAATAGATGAATAATTGAATTCTGATTATTGTTTTTCTATTTTATCATCAAATAACAGCACAATAGTAAATCCTTTGCCAGGAGCTGTTGAGAAATTAAGCGTGCAATGAATTACTTTGGTTAGGTCGTTCACAATCTGTAGCCCTAAACCATTTTTTTGACTGAGTGTCTGGTTAACCGTTAACAAATCTTTTAATTTTTGTTCATCCATGCCCGGACCGTTATCGCTGATTTGAATTCTGATGCCCTCATCGGTTTGTATGGCACTCCATTTTATAACCGGTTCTTGTGTAGTTTTTAATGCTTTGATGGCATTAGAGGTAAGATTCTGCATAATTACCTGTAAAAAGAGTTCATCCGAAAAAATTTCTAAATTTTGCGGATTACTGAATTGTATGGAAATCTGCTTTTCATGTTCAAAGAATCGTTCAATGTATCTGAATAATTCCGAAACAGAAATCGTATGATAGTTTGGTTGAAAATTTTGCATCTGACCTTTGCTCCATAATAATAATGTTTCCATGTTCTCCAGCAGTTGCTCTGCGCTTTGAATCACATTGTTGGTGTAACCCTGTTCATCTTTTTTATTCTCAAATACTCCGTCTTTCTTCAGATGTAACAACGTAATTAAATTTGCAATAGGGCTTCTGAGGTCATGGCTTAATATTCCAAATAACTTTGCTTTTATCTCATTGGCGCTGGATAATTCTTTGTTTAACTGATTAAGGATAATATTATTCTTTTTTCTGTTAAGTGCCAGAAAATACAGTTATATTCCAATTACAGAAAGTAATACTATACCTGTAATCAGTGCAATTGCCAAGCGTTTCTGCGATGTTAACTGGATTTGTTTTAATGCTATTTCCTGATTCTTTTTTTCAATTTCTAATGCGCTTTCTTTTTCAGCCAGTTCATTTTTTACATCCTGTGAATAGACGGAATCTGTTATTTCGTAATACAATTTAAAATTGGTTAATGCATTTTTATAATCACCATCTACTTCCTGCAATTCGGATAGAATACCGGTATAATAGGCTTCATCTGTTTTGTTACCGGATTCTCTGGCAAGTGCAATGGCATCCAGAATAAAAGTATATCCTTTTTGGATGCATAATTTTCTTGCAGAAGGAATATAAGCGGATAGTTTCGATAAACTGTCGTATATGCTAAACCTTACAATGTCTTTGTAAAAATTACCGATATTTCCCTGATTGATATAATACTTACTATCTCTGTATGTGCCGAAATAATTTTTAGCGGCATAGGCGTACTCAAGTGATTTTACTTTGTCTGTTTCATAATATGTTATGCTTAAATTAGCATACAGAGAGGCCATTCGCAGGGAATCGGTTTTTTTAGATTTTTTGTATAATTTCTCGGCTATTGCATAATAGAACTGAGCAGAATCATGAATAAGCTGTGAAGCATAAGCATCTCCTTTACGTTTATTGTAATCGCCTTCCGTTAATGGATTTTTTTTGGATAATTTAAAAGCCAAATTGTTATAGTATTCACTTTTTGTATAGTTCTTCTGATAAAAAAATATTCTGCTTATCTGGTTGTAGCATATCATTTTCAGGCTGTCTTGCTGCTCATTATTACATAAGTTTAAAGCTTTTAAAAAATAATCCAATGCCAGTGTATGGTTATTTGATTCAATGTAGTATAGTCCTGATTGCGTTAAGAGTTCTGCCTTTTTTGTATCGGAAATACTCGTGCTTATCAGAAAATTTAATGAGTCAATTTCCTTTTGATAGGAATTCCCCGACATTAATAAGGGAAGCAGCAAATACAGCAGAATAGTTATTCGTTTCACAGATTTTGTAATTGCAATTTATACGTTCTCCCAACAGGAATGGTAAATTGATTTATGATCACCTCATTGGAGTTTAATTTTTTTATATAATGTTTGGGAACGGCAAAGCTCCTGTGGATTCTTATAAAAGAAGAGAATGCATTTTCCAGTAACAAACCGGATAAACTGGATAAAACAAAATGTGATTTATGTGCAGTAACAATCTTAGTATAGTCTTTCAACGCTTCCAGAAATAAAATTTCATGTGTATTTATTTTAATCTTTTCATCTCCTTCTTTGATGAAGATACTATCCGCACCGATGTTTTCATCCAGTAAACTTGCTTTCTCCTTAATCAGAAGATATTGTTTCGCTCTTAAGATGCATTGCTCAAATCGTTCTTTCTTTAACGGTTTCGTCAAGAAATCCAACGCATTTTGTTCAAAACCATCGATGGCATATTCAGGATGGCTTGTAATAAATATACAAACCGGAATTTCCGGAAGCATGCTTCTTAAGGTGATGCCGCTCATGGCACCCATATCAACATCTAAAAAAATAATCTGAGGTTTATTTTCTTTAATTGGCTTAAGTGCTTCTTCAGCAGAAGTATATTCGCCAGCACACTCAAAATCAGCATAATTTTTTAGGAGAACTTTCAGGGATAGCCTGTCTAAATCGTTGTCTTCTACTATGATGTAAGAGAGTTTCATAATTTATACTAAAATAAGGAATAAATGTTGTTTGTCGATAAAAAATGTCGTTAGTCGATTCGTCCTTACTTTTCTTACAGTTTTATTACAACTTAGCATTGGATTTAAGGTGCAGGATATTGGAAGATTGAATATAGTTGTCTCAAGATAAAGAAGCAGTAAAAATTTTGGACCGAATAAATTCCGAAGAGATCAAAATAACCATAAATCCCGACTTAACTATTTACAAATTAAATTATTTCTTAAATCTATGAAAATGAAATACAAATTAATCCCGGCTTTTTTAATGATGTTGTTAAATATTTCCTGTTCCAAAGAGCAATCATCAGATAAAAACCACCTTAGCTTTAAAATTGATGGAACATACTGGGAATCTGATGCTGATGAAATTTTCGGAAGCTATCATCTTTCAGAAGCGATAGGTCCAAAGATTATCAATATAGCAGGAGCCAAAGGTAGCGGTGCAACGCAGCAGGCATTTAATATCAATCTGTTCAATACAGACAAAGAGGGTGCTTATACCGTCAATATACCGAATGGAAGTACGGCAGGCACCAACCAGAATGTGGCACAGTTAGCCAACCTTACAGCATCCAACTACTTGTGTGGCGGAACACTGCAAGGTAATCAGTTAACTATTTCAATTACTAAAGTTTCAAAAAGCCCTCAAATCGTAGAAGCTACATTTAGCGGAACTATGCAATGTGTGGAAGGTAATATTATCAGTGTTACAGAAGGAAAATTCAGATACCAAGAATAAAACTTAATTACTATGAAAAAGAAAATATCAATTGTTTTAGTGCTGAGCATGTCTTTACTTGCTTGCAAAAAAGAAGAACCGGACAATCCGAACATCAATCATCGGACTGTTAATCTTGAAATGAAAGTAAGTTCTTATAATGCCGAATCAGACATGAGTATTGATATTAATGATGACGGTATGCTGGATTTTGAGTTAGAATTGGAATTAGATAATGATGCTGCAGACGATTATTTTTACGAATTGTGGTTAGATTATTATCAAACTGGAAATGAATATTTGACACAAGAAATTAATTCTGATGAATTTATTAAACCACTTAATAAAAACGATTTAATAAGTGGTGGCTCTTCAACCTGGTATCGTTATTGTAATTACTTTGTAGATGTAAAATCGCCAGGTAATCCTGAAGAAAAATATGGTTTTGCCGGAAAAGGAGATCTGTTAGTTGGTGTACGATTTATGATTGGCTCACAACTGCATTATGGCTGGATGAAAGTTAATGCTTCAACGGATTATAAAACCATAATTGTGAAAGAAGTGGCGTATGATATTCGACCAAATGTAGAAGTAAGAGCTGGAGAAAAATAACTTATTAAACTATGAAATTCTAAAAAATGAAAATAATTAAATCAATCGTATCCGTATGTATTCTTGTCATTCTGACGTCCTGTTCATCCTGTTCAAAAGATAAAAAAGCAACCACCGGAAAAAATCATCTAAGTTTTAAAATTGACGGTGTTTATTGGGAATCTGATGTAAATGAAGTGTTTGGAAGTTATCATTTTTCTGATGCATTGGGTCCTAAATTAATTAACATTGCAGGAGTCAAAGGTACTGGCGCAGCACAACAGGCATTTAATATTAATCTGTACAATACAGATGCAGAAGGCAGCTATACCGTGAATGTGCCTAATGGAAGTACCGCAAGTACTTATCAGAATGTGGCACAATTTGCCAATCTTACAGCTTCCAATTATTTATGCGGTGGCTTATTACAAGGAAGTCAGCTGACCATCTCCGTCTCCAAAGTTTCCAAGAGCCCTCAAATCGTTGAAGTAACGTTCAGCGGAACCATGCAATGTGTGGAAGGTAATATAGTAAGTATAACAGAAGGTAAATTTTCTTATCACGAATAATCCATAAAACTATGAAAATGAAATTTGCAATCATACTTATGCTATGCATGTCATCGCTTGCTTGTAAAAAAGAAGAAACCGGCAGCAATGAAATTGTTCATCAAAATTTGAATCTAGAAATCAAAGCCACTTTCAGCTTTTTGTTTGATACAACAGTACTCATAAATTTTAATAAGGATACTGACAATGATTTCTTTTTAAAAATGCGTTATTCAGAGTCACCAAGAGGCATCAATCACGATCTGTTTTTTGCCAGTGATGATTCCAGAAACCAGTGGCTGATATATGAAAGCGGTGAAGATGCAATAGCCAGCCTGCTAAATAGTAATTCTAAAATTGATAGTACAAGCTCTATCTGGAGTGGCAGCGGAATTTTGTATCGTAAGACTTTATCTGAAAACCTTACAGCAGCGGTAGGTTCAGGAGATGTATTGGTAGGCATTCGCTTTGTAATTGATTCAAAGTATCATTACGGTTGGATGAAACTATTTGTCAGTTCAGATTTTAAAAGTGTTATACTAAAAGAAGTCGCTTACAAAATCAGACCAAATGTAGAAATAAGAGCTGGTGAGAAATAAACTAAATCCTAAAAATAATTATGAATACACTAAAATTATTTATTGTAACGATTGGATTGATTGCAGTTGTAAGTTGCAATAACAAGAAAAACCTTAATCCGGAAAGTACACATCCATTTGCCGGGACAGTAAGGTTATATGAAACAAAGAGAAATTTAAAATTGAACTATTACAATAATGGTGCTAATGCACAATTTTCTATAAACTTAGGCACGGATGCTCTGATTGAATTTTTGCCGGGCACTCAGAAAAATCAATATTATATACGACCTAAAGATCATCCGGAATGGTGCTTAGATGTCCAGGCCAAAAACGAATATTACGCAAAACTATACAGTTATTTTGGTAATAACAGTCAGTTATTTAATGTAATAGATATAGGTGATAATAAAATTAAGATTCAATCCACAGCAGATACATCCCTGTATTTGCTGAACGATTCAGATGATATCTCTGTAACATTCAGCACATACTTAAAACCAAGAAATTACGATGCCGGTGCGCTTGATTTTTGGGTAATAGAAAAATTGTAATAAAAAATGTAGCAATGAAATACAATATTTTATTCTTGTCATACATCAGTGTAGTTGTGTTTTCAGCCTGTTCTAGCAATAACACACCTGCACCACAACCATCTCCATCCAATAATTCATCAAAAACCGTATTATATGATGTGAATAATATTGGTGATCCTGATGATGATGACTATTGCTTTATGTTGCTGGGTGCAGATAACTCAGGCCAAAAAAAATATTTCAAAGCAAAAATGATAGATATCGTTAAGGATTCTATGGAAATCATAAGTGGCCCTTATACTTTAGATAGTTTGATTGATGTGAGTACATTTCCAGCTTATATAAAATCTGCAAATTCAGGAAGTTATCTTACAGATTTTGTGTTTTCAGACAGTATTCGTGTACGCCAGACAGGATTAAATGCTAACGGGAAAAGAGTTTTTGCGCAATTGCCTTGGGCTGGAAATGGCTCAAACTACGTAAAACCTTATACCCAAGGAGCTCAAATTGAAGGGACTATAGGAGCATTAAATTATTTCAAAAAACCTACTGCCTCAGGAAGTTTTGAAGGATATTTGATGCATTTCTTTTTCAAGAAAGGTACCTGTATAGTGTATTCGAAATCTAGTGCATCCGGAACAGGAATGTCGGTATCTGGTTTTCCCGAAGATATTAGTTCTGTCATAGGTGCACCTTATGATTGGGAAAGCATAGATAATTATTTTAATGTAACTACAGGTGTCGGTACTTCTTCACATTATTTTATTGACTATAAAAACTGGCGTTATTTCCGAATTAAAGAGTCTAAAACCAGCGTACCTGGTACACCGGGAGGACAGCATGCCATAGAATACGGTGCCTACAAAAGCCTGGATAAATTATTAAACTGGCCGGACGACTGGAAAAAATAAAAAACGTAACCAAATGAAAAATATAGTTCTCTTTTGTACGTTGTTCTTGTTAAACAACACATTCGCACAAAACATTGTTGGTAAATGGAAATGCATTGCCACTTATTCCAGTTTTGACAATAAGAAAACCAATATGCAAGCCGCACTGCATCAATCAAGACCATGTACCAAAAATACCGTTTTCGACTTTCAGTCAAATGGAAAGATTGTCACAAATTACAGTGCCTGTGATGCAAAATATATAGAAACGCAGAATAAATTCTGGAAAGATCAGAAATGGAAACTAGATGGCAATAATTTGAAAACATCCGTAACTGATTTTAGCCTTTTTAATGAATATACGATAACATTTTCTGGTAATAAAATGACCTGGACAAATAAGGATGAAACAATTGTTTATCAAAAATTATAATTTTATTTTAAAACTAAAACCATAATTATGAAAAAACTATTTTATCTCATTTGCTTTATCACTTTATTTAGTAGTTGTATTCCAACTGGCGGCGGTGGCACACCAACACCAAATAATCCAACCATTACTGTTAAAGGTAAACATATCATTGCACCATGTGGAGATACAATAGTACCTAAAGGTGTAAACTATGCAGTTTATGGCTGGGGCTGGAATACTTCAGAAAATCTATTTCCGGAAATTGCAAAAAGCGGAGCAAATTGTGTGCGTATTGTTTGGTATAAAAATAACAGCGCTCCTGCATATTCCAACTTAACGCTGCTGGATTCTGCATTGTCACGCTGCATTCAGCAAAAAATGATTCCGATGCTGGAATTGCATGATGTAACTTGTAATAACGACACGACAGCTATTATCAACACGGCAAATTGGTTCACACAAACGAACGTAAAAACTATTTTATTAAAATACCAAAAGTGGCTGATGCTAAATCCTGTGAACGAAGCTGGCTATGTGATGTGGAACAGCAACAATGAAACACGCTTTAGGTTAATGTACCAAACTATTATTTCTAATTTAAGAAATGCAGGATTAAACATGCCTTTGGTATTAGATGCTTCTGATTGCGGACAACATCTAAACCTTTGGAAAAGCATAGGAACATCTTTGCAAAATTTTGACCCAAAACACAATTTGATTTTTTCTGCACACACTTATTGGACAAGTTATGCCAATTCAACAACAGCTATCACTAATCTGTTAAATGATGCTGCCACCTGGAACATACCGGTCGTATTAGGAGAGATTGCCAATAAACAAGATGATAATACCGGAAACTGTATCTATACTTTAGATGTGGCAGCAGTCATGCAGGCAGCACATAACAATAACATTGGTTATCTGGCCTGGGTTTGGACTCAGGATAACTGCGGTGCACGACAAATGACAACCAATGGAAATTCTAACACATTAACAAGTTATGGTAACACCATAATAAATACGGCAACGACAGGCATCAAATATGCTAAAAAGCCAAGATGTTGGTAATGTAACAGGTCATAAAAAAAACGACACATGGGTGTCGTTTTTTTTATTTAGAATGATATTTTAGATTTTCAGCAACGCTTTCACTGGATCCGTTCCGTACAACATCTTCTCCGGATTTTCCAGCATGTCTTTTACCATTACTAAAAATCCAACACTTTCTTTTCCATCCACAATTCTGTGGTCGTAAGATAATGCTAAGTACATCATCGGTCGTATTTCTACTTTACCGTTGATGGCCATGGGTCTGTCCTGAATTTTATGCATTCCTAAAATAGCACTTTGCGGTGCATTGATAATTGGAGTACTCAATAAAGAACCAAATACGCCACCATTAGTGATGGTGAACGTGCCGCCTTCCATATCTTCCATTGTAAGATTTCCGTCTCTGCCTAATAATGCTAATCGTTTCACTTCTTTTTCAATTTCAGCAAACGTTAAGCTTTCCGCATTTCTTACTACCGGAACCACTAAGCCTTTTGGCGTAGAAACTGCAATAGAAATATCTACGAAATCGTGATAGATAATATTTTCATCATCGATATAGGCATTGATAGCAGGAAATTTTTGTAATGCAATGGCACATGCTTTGGTAAAAAACGACATGAAGCCTAAGCCAACACCATTTTTTTCTTCAAATGGCTTTTTATATTGTTCACGTATTTGATAAATAC
>WBZS01000630.1_pt2 | contig 14827 bp, 13 predicted proteins | sample 5204201 | NCBI WGS metagenome assembly WBZS01 (sample SAMN12344357, study PRJNA552823) | activated sludge metagenome | biome: Activated sludge suspended growth; feature: Nitrification reactor; material: Wastewater; isolation source: activated sludge from nitrification reactor of wastewater...
GTAGCCGGCGATGACGGAGTCGATGGCCTTGGTGGCTTGTTGTCCGGTGGCTTCCGAGGAGGCCAGGACGCTGGCGTTACGGGCCACGTTGGGACCCGAGTAAGGAGCCGGACCCGCCACCGGAGTCTGAGCCATGGCGAGGGGAGCCGTGTACTGGCGTTCATTCCACTGCGCGTTGACCCCACTGGGGCAGGGCGTCGATCCACCGCAGAGGGCGGCGTCGTGATCGGCGTAGCTGAGGAGCGCGGCGGTCTTGCGATTCAGGTCGGCCCCAGTCACATTCGCCGGATCCGCGGTCACGCCGTAGCCCCGGTAAGCACGAACCGTTCCCGTGAAACCGACAAGAGCCTCCAGGGCGAACTGGCCCGCCGTGGTGTGGTCAGAGTGGTCGCCTTGGCCCATTCGCGCATCCTGGACCAGCACGATGTTCGGCTGCGTGGCCGAGACTATCGCCGACAGGGTAGTCACCAGCCCCGAGCGGGTGTAACTGGCCGAGGAGTCGATCGCGCCCAGGGAACTGATGTGGCCGTCCCACAACAGTTCCAACGATCGGTTGCCTGTGGTGGTGAATCCGTCGCCCTGGAGGCCGCCGTCAGGAAGGCGAAGGTAGTAGAGCTTTGCGGTGCCGCCGCTCGGGCTAGTGGCGGTGCGAATGGTGTGGCCCGAGACCGTCTCCTGGTTAATCTGCCAGCTACTGCTGGCGGAGAGTCCGAGCATCGTCGAATACGCGGCCTGGGGGCCGAGTTCACGCTCGTGCCAGTAGTCGCTGCCGCTCCCGGCATCACCTGCCGTGAGGAACACGGTCGTGACACAGGCGCCCCCACGCACCTCGTTCAAGAGGTCCGGGTTCATGAACAACAGATCATCGTCCTCGTGGGCGACGATCGACATCACCGTTCGAGAACACGTCGCCGCGATCGCCGGCGTGGCCCGAGCCGCGAAACTCACAGCAACCAAAGCGACAACTAGCGCCAAGCGTGCAAGCCCAACTTTAGAAAACCCAAACACAGTACATCCCCCCGATGTCCTTGACGAGGCGGGTGGAACTTCCGCCAAGCTCGGACCAACCACACCCCCATGCGGTCTGTCCCCCAGGCGATAGTATGGACCATGGGAGGTTGTGTGTGCTACCTGTGGCGGCGTCTTGAGCTACTCTTGAGGGTCCCTGAACACGCTCACCTGGGTGGACGGCGCTTTGGAACGGCTGCCGATTCAACGTCACTGACCTAGTCGCGCCGATGTCCCGTCGACGGTGGAATAGTGATCCAGTCGAAACTCACCTGCCGGTCGGCGACCATCGGTGACGTGTCGATGACGGTTCCAACCGCGAAGCCTGGAGGAGACGTGAACACTGCTGACTATCTGCTGCGAGGAGCAGCCGACAACTCGATCGCGATAGTGGACTCGTCCGGCCGGCATACCTACGCCGAGCTCAGGGGGGTGGTTGCTCGCCAGGTCTGCGCTCTGGAGTCCTCCGGGCAGAGCGCGGCCGCGCCGGTTGCGATCATTGCTCCGAACGGATTCGGCTGGGTTGCCTCATACCTCGCTGCACTGGCCGCGGGGATGGTCGCCGTACCGGTGCCGAACACGCTGATGCCGCAGGAGATCGCCGCCCGCCTCGAATGGATCGGGGCCGGGGCGGCCTTCGTCGGCGCGCGCGAGGCCAAACATCTCCAAGGTCGGTGTCACGGTACAGCGATGCTGAGTGCGGACTTCAGCGAGCCCGCCAGTGAAGGGCACGCGCTCCGGTTCGCCCCGACAGCGGCCGACGATGACGCGGTGTACGCCTTCACGTCAGGAACTACGGGTCAACCGCGAGCTGTTCGGCACACCCACGCCAACATTCAAGCGAACACTGACTCAATTCTCGAGTATCTGCAATTGACCGCTGATGAGCGAACCCTTGTGGTTCTTCCGTTCAGCTACGTGTTCGGGGCCTCACTGCTGCACACCCATCTTCGCATCGGTGGAACCCTGGTGATCCAGCCGAATGCGGTATTCCCGCAGTCGATCGTCGAGCGCCTCGCCGCCGAGCGGTGCACAGGGTTTGCAGGCGTCCCCTCGACGTTCCACGTCATGCTGCGGAACAGCACATTCGGAAGTCGACCGCTGCCGGACCTTCGCACTATCCAGCAAGCTGGCGGCAAGCTAGCTCCCATTCTGCTTGACGAGCTGATAGCTGCACAGCGACAGGCCCGCGTCTTCGTGATGTATGGCCAGACCGAGGCCACCGCGCGACTGTCGTACCTGCCACCCGAGGCCCTCAGCAGCAAGTTGGGGTCGATCGGCCGCGGGATCCCGGGAGTTACCCTCCGAGTAGTGGGCCCTGACGGCTTGGAAATTGATCCAGGAGAGGTCGGCGAGATCTGGGCGCGCGGAGACAATATCTCGCCCGGATACCTCCGGGACCCCCTTGAGAGCGCCCGAAAGATGCCGGATGGAGAACTGCACACCGGCGACCTGGCCACTGTCGACGATGATGGATACATCTACATCGTCGATCGGCAGGAGGACTTCATCAAGTCGTGGGGCTTCCGGATCGCCAGTCAGGACGTGGAGTCTTCCGCGATTCAGCTGACCGATCTGATTGCCGTCGCCGTCGTCGGTGTGCCGGACGAAGCGGCCGGGGAGCGAGTCGAACTCGTCGCGGTCCGGCGCCCTGGAGCCTCGCTGGGCGTAGAGGACGTCCTCCGCCACTGTCGGGCACACCTGGCGAAGCACATGGTGCCGGCGCAGGTCCACTTCGTAGCTCGGCTACCATTGAACGCCAATGGCAAGGTGTCGAAGGCGGCAGTGCGGGAACTCTGCCTCAGCTTGGCGTCCGGCAACGGCTAGGGGGACGGGTATGAAGTCGCGGATCAGACTCTTCTTTGTGGCGGGTGCGCTATTGTCGTTGATCGCCGGTGTGGCGCTCTGGTCGTGGGATGGAAAGCGGGCAGCTGTGACAGGTTCACTCAGAGTCAGCGAGCCGAGCACTGACGAGCTTCGGACCTTCGCAGCCAAGAAGGTGTTCTTCGGACATCAGTCCGTCGGCGCAAACGTCATCAACGGAGTCACTTTGACGTTCTCCGCGCTCGGGCTCTCTGCTCCAAGCGTTGTCGAAACCCGCGAACACGTCGCAGTAGACGGCGGCTTCGTGGCACACGCGCACGTCGGCGTCAACGGTGACCCTAACGGAAAATTCGCCGACTTCGTTGCCGTCATGGGCGGACCCCTCGGGGACCAGGTAGACGTTGCAATGGTGAAGCTCTGCTACGCCGATATCGTGGCGGGCACCGATGTGAACGCCGTCTTCTATGCCTACTCAGCGATGATGGACGACCTGGCACGGAGCCATCCATCGGTGGAGCTCCTGTACACCACGGTGCCGCTATCCACCGATCGGGGATGGAAGGCCACGATCAAGTCTTGGATCGGCCAGAACGACCAGATGGGGCCCGCCGACAACGAGGCTCGCCAGCGCTACAACGAACTCATCCGTGCCCGGTTCGGGGCTTCCGGACGACTGTTTGACATCGCGGCCATCGAAGCAACGGTCTCGAGTTCACCGACCGAGCGCACTCTCGACGGAAAAAAGTACTTCGTTCTGAATAGCGCGCTTGCGGCCGACCCGGGGCATTTGAACGACCTGGGGTCCAGGCTGGTGGCGGCTGATTTCATCAGACTGGTGGCCCGCGGCGGCGGTCCTAGGTGAGCATTTGCGGCGTTGGTATTGACATCGCCGATATTACGCGTATCGGGGCGATTCTGGAACGCTATGGCGCCCGTTTCGAGAATCGATGGTTTCATCCCGACGAACTGGGTCAAAGCCAAGAGGGTGACCGACGGGTCATTGCGACTCGTTGTTTCGCGGTCAAGGAGGCGGTCTGGAAGGCGCTTGGCAGTCGGTCAATCGGTCCACTGCCGTGGCGGGACATTCATGCAGTGCCAATCGGCACCGCCGATGGCGTCCGGGTCCGGCTGATAGGCGCGCTGGCTCGCGATCGGTCGGCTGACCGCGTCCGCGCCATCACGGCGACCGCAACCGTCCACGGCAATCTCGTGGTCGCACTAGCGGTGATTGAGACGTGGTAGCCGGCCGAGACCGGCTCCCACTGGCCGCCACCCAGGCCCTCAAACGGATAGCAACGCCGGATAGCGCGCCAATCTCGACGCCAGCCAGGCTTAGCCGTGCCCGATCTCGGGAACCTCTCCGACCAGCACCGGCGGCTCGTGCAGATAGGCGGTGGTTCGCCGCTTCTGCTCAATGTCGCGGAACACCCGTCCAACCTGCTCATCTGTTAGCCCGGCGGCAACGGCGATTTCGTCCACCGGCACCCCCGTGTTAAGGCCGAAGAGGCATAGATCCATCCGGTCGTAGGGGAGACTGAAGTAGAATTCCTCCTGCGACTGCGGCAGTGAATAGGTGTCAGTGGTTGGCGGTCGCGTCCGGATCGACTCGGGAACTCCCAGGTGTGCGGCGAGCCGATACACCTGCGACTTGTAGAGGTGGGCGATCGGCTTCAGGTCGGCCGACCCGTCGCCGAGCTTCACGAAGAAGCCTTGGTCATACTCAAGGCGATTGGGCGTGCCGGTCACGAAGTAGTTGAGGCGGTCCGCGTGGAAGTACTCCAGTGTCTTGCGCGTGCGCTGCTTGAAGTTGGTGGAGGCGACGATCTCCAGGTACGCGTCAGTGGTCAACCTGCGGGTCACCAGTGACCCGTCCGGGGACTGTATGACGACCGAGTAGATTCGATAGCTGTCGGAGTCGATGACGCTCGGCAGAACTATCTTCGACTTGTAGCCTGGCCCGTAGTCGGGAAAAACTCGACGGATCGCGTCGTCGCGCCGGCGGTAGCAGCCGAAGGCCCGAAGCATCGGTGAAATGTCCTCGTAAGTCGAATCGATTCCGAGAGAGTCAATCAACTCGGAACTGATCGCCCGAGTCTCATCGGCTGACTCCGCCTCGGGCATCTGCAATGCGAAGACCCGCTTCGGCCCTAGAGCGTAGACGCAAAGAGCTGCGACGACACTGGAATCGATGCCACCTGACACCGCTACCACCGCGCCCTTGCGTCGAGTCCGGCGCATGTAGTTGCGAATCCTATCGGCTATCCGCTCGACCTCTTCGCCTTCGTCGATGCGCAAGCTGTCTGGGCCAAATCCCGTCATGTTCGTACCGTACTCCTCGTAGTAAAGTCGAAAACGGCCATCGGCTTCGGCGGCGCCGATGACGGTCGGTCCGTGCGTGAGACCTGGCTGCTGAGCAGTTGGGTCGAGACTACAGCCACGAGACGCATGTTGTCGGTGTTGCTCAGACCCCTTCCACGGTTCCGGCGCGCCTTCTGCAGCAGGCGAGCCACCACGGCTGGGCGAAACAGTCCCGTGCGACTCACAGCGCTTTCGGACGTGACATCGTCCAGCCAGTCCGGGCTCCCCTGGGCAAAGAAGCTGGACGCGTCAGGCGCACGGTAGGGCTGCTTGGGACGGTTCCGGATCTCTGCTGGTATCAGGTCCGCGAAGGCCCGCTTCAGTAGATGCTTCTCGTCGAGACCGAGGATCTTCTGCCGCGCCGGCATCCTACTGGCGTAACTGCCCACATTCACGTCTAGGAACGGGAATCGCCCCTCGATCGAGTTGCCCATGAGCATCCTGTCGCCCTGGGAGGACAAAATGTAACCGGGCAATAAGGTCGTCATCTCGAGCCACTGCGCGCGCGCCAGGAGGTTCCAGTCCTCGCTGCGGTCGGGAAACGCTGCGATGAGGTCATCGCTGGCGTCGGGCGTCGCACTGGCACGGGCCGAGTCCGTCAGCATCGACTTAAGAACTGCCGTCGAGTCCCATCGTGGCCGGTGCGACATGGCCGGGTCATCGAGGCTCAGGTTGCGGCCAAAGAACCCGGCGCTGAACGCCGGAGCCAGGTTTGGAGACCGCGCCATCCATGGATAAAGCAATTCGACTGCGCGACCGCGCACTGCCGAGTCGGGATTGCGAGCCCAGAACTGTCTGACTTTGGCCTCTCGGAATATGTCGTAGCCGGCAAGAACCTCGTCAGCACCCTCGCCCGTGACCACCACTTTGTAGCCGGATTCCCGAACCAGTCGCGACAATAGGAACATAGGCGCTGGAGCTGTCCTCAGCAGCGGGCTCTCAGCGTGCCAGACAACCTCCGGAAAAACATTGGCGATGTCGCTCTCGCTGACGGTGATGTCATGGTGATTGGTGCCGAGCGAAGCGACGAGTCGTCGCTGATAGGATCCCTCGTCGAATTCTGTGTCGCTAAATCTCAGTGAAAAGGTGTGCAGGTCCACATCGGTAAACGAGGCAATAATTGAGGCGGTAATCGAGGAATCCAATCCGCCGGAAAGATATGCCCCCACCGGCACGTCGCTTCGCTCGAACCGGAGCTTAGTGGCCTCGATCAGCCGTTCCCGAAGCCCCTGGGCGTGCTCGTCCAGGCTGCCCCTACTCTCCGAGCCGGGTTCTGGGAAGGTGGGCATCCAGTATCGGACAAGTTCGTGTCCGCCATCCTTCACCGTCAGGTAGCTTCCCGGCGGCAGTTGGCTGACGCCCGCGAACGGAGTGCGCGGAGCAACCGGCGACCAGAAGGTGAAGGTCTGGTCAAGGCCAACCGGGTCGAACTCATGACTAACGGCTGGATCTACAAACAATGCCTTCATTTCAGAAGCGAAAACTAGTCGATCGCCGACGGTTGTGTAGAATAGTGGTCGCACGCCGTAACGGTCACGACACAGCACGAGAGTGCCGGTTACTCGATCCCACAGCGCGAACGCCCACTGCCCGTTGAAGCGGTCGAACGCTTCCGTCCCCCACTCTTCCCAGGCGTGAACAATAACCTCGGTGTCACAGTGAGTGCGAAATATGTGCCCACGGTCCACCAGCTGGGCGCGTAACTCGACGTGATTGAAGATTTCGCCGTTGAACGTGACCCAGATTTGCTCGTTTTCGTTGCACATTGGCTGTTCGCCGTGGGCAGTGTCGACGATCGCAAGTCGGGTGTGTCCCAGGATCACGCGGTCGTCTCGGTAATAGCCGCTCCCGTCAGGGCCACGATGACTGAGCGCGCCGATCATGTGATGCGCGAGTTCGATGTCCGGCTGGGTGGTCGGCGAGAGGACGCCGCAGATCCCGCACATTCAGTGCCCCTTGAGGGCGATGCCTATGGTGGCTGCGACCGCCGCCGGGTTGCCGAGGTGGGCATCATCGAGATCGGCGTCCGGAAGTACGATGTCCATGACCTCCTCGATGTGGATCGCGACTTCCAGGGCGCGCAGCACGGGATCGGTTACGTCCATGCCGACCTCCGACACCTCGGTGGCTTGGAGTCGACCAACCGGAGTAGTCACGGGACCTCCTCTGCGTTGTGTGGCGCGGCCTCTGCGTTGTGTGGCGCGGCGTCGCCGAGCAAGGACGATAGTGTATGGGCTGCGGTCCCGCGACAGCGCGTGTGTCCGCCGTGTAGCGTGTGAGCCGGTTGATCGACTGGAAGGGAGAAGACAGTGGAGCTTGTGCGCGAGCGCATTGTGGAGTTCATCGTGAACGATCTGTTGTTGGGGGACGACACGCGTTTGCCGTCCGCGGATGCGTCGCTGCTCGAGACCGGTGTCATCGACTCCACCGGCATCCTCGAGCTGATCGAGTTCTTGGAGGACGAGTTCGGCGTTCACGTTGAGGATCACGAGACGGTACCCGAGAACCTGGACGGGATCGACCGCGTGGCCGATTATGTTCAGCGGAAGCAGTCCGCAGGCGTCTGAAGATGCGCGACTCGTTGCCACCCTCCGACTCCGCGCGGCAGGATTTTGCTGTCGATCTCGCGAAGGCTTACACCATCGTCTTGTCCGGCGTAGACGCGCCGTGGTCTGAGAAACTCCCTTACATTCTTGGAAATTCGGAGTTCCACTGCGTCGCTGCCTACCGTTTCGGTCAACACGCGAATGCACTTCGATCACGCAATCGGATTCGGGGAACGTTAGCGGTGGTTGCGCACAGGTTAGCGAATCGCTGGATCACCCACATCGACCACGCCGAGATCAGTCGGCACGCCCGTATCGGCGCGGGAATGCTGCTCATGCATCGTCACGGCGTGATGATTGGACCGGCGATAATCGGCAAGAACTGCGTCATCCATCAGAACGTTACCATCGGACAACGCGTCGCAGGCGGCGATCAGGGGATGCCGCGACTAGGGGACAACATCTGGATTGGTCCCGGAGCGGTGATCACCGGCGCTATCACGGTCGGAGACGGCGTCACGATTTCGGCAGGTACGGTGCTGTCGAAGGATGTGCCGGCGGGTTGTCTGGTGGCCGGAAACCCCGGCCGTGTGGTTGCGCGGGACTACGACAACGGCGGCATGATCAACTTCACACCCCCCAGTTGAGCCAGTATCCAACCGGAGGCTTTGAGCGCTACCATCGTCGTACCTGACCCACTCCGGAACTGAGCCCCCATGCCACATCCTCTATTGCGTCTGATCCTTGGCCCTCTCACGTTGGCGCTGATGGCCCCAGTGGCACTTCCGGCCACGCCCGCGGCTGCCGCCGCGCCGACTGTAACCGTCGAACGACTCGTGGATGGCTTGCAGATCCCCTGGGACGTCTCTTGGATCGGGGACTTGATGCTGTTCGACGAACGAGCAGGGCGACTGTGGTCCAAGCGTCCTGGTCAGGATCCTCGGGAGGTAGCTCTTCCGCTACCACCGATCCTCCGCCAAGGCGAGGGTGGTCTGCTGGGCCTCGTGGCGGATCCATCAGCCGCAAAGAACGGCTACTTTTATACTTGCATGTCGGTGGCCAGCGAGTCCGGAGAGGCCGTGGACGTCGAGGTGTGGAAATGGCGCCTGACTAGCGACGTCACTGCGGAGAAGGTGGGTTCCCCCTTGGTCAAGGGTATCCCAGTTGGATATGGCCAGCACAATGGATGCCGATTGAGATTCCGCTCATCGCGATATCTCTACATCGGAACCGGCGATGCGACGGACGGCGCCGCACCCCAGAGCCTTAGTTCGCTCGGCGGAAAGGTGCTCCGGGTTCGCAGCGACGGATATATTCCCAAGAGTAACCCCTTCTACAGCCGGGGTGGCAACGCTCGATACGTGTGGAACTACGGCCATCGAAACATTCAGGGCTTGGCAAAGCGTCCGGGGGTCAGCGAAATGTGGTCGGTGGAGCACGGGCCGGACCGCGACGACGAAATAAACCTCGTTGGAAAGGGAGGCAACTATGGTTGGAACCCGGTTCCGGGCTACAATCAAAGTGTCGCCATGACAGATCTGAAGCGCTATCCCAAGGCCATCCGCGCTAAATGGACGTCAGGGCGCCCGACCGTCGCTACCAGCGGTGCTACCTTCCTGTCCGGAACGAAGTGGGGAAGTTGGAACGGCGCGCTCGCCGTCGGTATGCTGACCGGCCAAGGAATCCAACTGTTCACGATCAACAAGGATAAACAAGTCAAGAAGCTGACTGAGATCGCCAACACGTACGGTCGCATCCGGACGGTACAGCAGGGTCCGGACGGCGCGCTGTACTTCACTACGTCGAACGGTAGCAACGATGCGATCTACCGTCTCACTCCGGTGGCACGTTGAGGCTGGACTCTTGTGGCCAGCTTGGCAGTCGCCGTCGCCCGCCCGACGGGGTGGACTCCCGTGTTGATGAGGGCACCTGAGCGTGCGCGTTGGCACGTTGAGGCCGCGACGCCAACGAACTCCCGCGAGGTCCTGCGAATGACCAAGTCGGCCAGCGGCCGGAAGTATGGCCGATCAGTGGGGCGGGGTGTTGCGTGAGTAGATCTGGTGGGCCACATAGCGCTGGTACATCTCTTCTGTGACACCACGATTGGCGGCGATCTCGGCGAAGAACCGGCCCGATTCGTGCATCGTTCGCCGTTGGGTCTCGTAGTCGACGCTGATCAGTCCGAATCGTGCCGACTCACCCTCGAGCCACTCCCAGTTGTCCATGAAGGACCAGTGGTAGTAGCGCTCGATCGGCAGGCCCGAGTGGGCGATCTCGGCGAGGTGCTCGTAGATGAAGCGGCTGCGGAATCCGTCATCGGAGTTCGCGGTGCCGTTCTCGGTGACGTAAAGCGGTCCGGGGTGTGCGTCGTGGAGCCAGTTCGCGACCTCGATCAGCCCCTGGGGGTAGATCTCCCAACCGAGGTCGTTGATGGGCACGTCCGCGCCGACGCCGTCGTCCAACCGGCTGACCGTGCTGCGCGAGTAGTAGTTGATGCCGTGGAAGTCGTAGTACTTCCCGGGGTGGATGCCGGCCGGCTGGGACAGGGGGGCCAGGAACCGGCCCTTGCACATCGCCTTGGTGATCACCCGCTGGAACAGCCACTCCATCATCTGGGCGGACGCCCAATGGCCCGGATGCCACGCGATCCGGGGGCGGAACACGCGCAGGTGCTGGGCGACGCCCACGCGGGCGTCCGGCTGCAGCTCGTGGATCAGGCGGTAGGCGTCGATGTGGGCCGCGGCGAGGTTGGTGTAGACGTGGGTGAGCGTCTTGAGCGACTTGACGCCGGGCGGCCAAACCCCGAAGTAGTAGGCGTGGGTGGCGTAGATGTTGGGCTCGTTGATCGTGATCCACTCGTCCACCAGGTCGCCGAGGGCGGACACCATGCGTTGCGTGTACTGCTGGAAGACCTGCGTGCCTTCGGGGTTCAGGAAGGCGCCGGCGTCCTCGAACCAGACCGGGTTGTTGAAGTGGTGCAGCGTGACCAGTGGCTTGATCCCGGCGTCGCGCAGGCGGCCGAGTTCGTCGCGGTAGTGATCGATCGCCGCCGAGTCGAACTCGCCCGGGGTCGGCTCCACCCTGGCCCACTCCAGCCCCATCCGGTAGTGCTGAACGTGAAGGGTCTTGAGCAGTTCGATGTCTTCGGCGACCCGGTTCCAGTGGTCGCACGCGCGGGCCGGGGTGGAGCCGTCCTTGATCCGGCCGGGTTCCTCCGCCCAGCGATGCCAGTTGGTGCCGGCGTGTCCCCCCTCGATCTGGGTGGCTGCGGTGGCGACGCCCAACTCGCAGTGGCTGAGGCTGAAGGCGTGCACACCATCCCTTTCGCTTGCTCCGTAGCCATCGTCGGCGGTGTGGCAAGGGGTGTCAATCCGGCGCACCAGCGGACATCGCGCATCCCAGTGCCATCACGCTCAAGCCCACCTCGATCAGTCCGATCACCGCCGGCCGCACGGGTCCGGTGCTCGCGATGCCCGTCAGGGCGATGGTTCGGATGGTGGCGAGGGCGAACAGAGCCGTCCATGCCCACGAACTCGTCAGTCCCAGGGCGGGGATCGTGGCGGCCGTCCAGACCAGGTGCCAGCCGACGGACGCCGCCCGGACCCTGGCGTTCCCGCGTTCGCGGATCAGGCTCTTCACATGCAGCACGGTGCCGAAGAAGTAGCCGAACAGGGCGAGGCTGGTCACTGCGGCCGCCCGTGAGGCGGGCCAGTCCGCGAGCACCGCGGCGGGAGAGTCGTGCGTGAGCACGAGCGTCATGAGGCAGGCGGCGGCGGTGGTCAGCGCGCCCCCGGTCAGGGCGCGTTCTTTGCGCCGCCGGGCCAGCCACAACGCCGGGATCAGGAGCGCCGCGAACGCGGGGATCCAGCCGAGCAGCGCCGGGCCGATCAGGACGAGCGCGAGGACGCCGAGCAGCGCGGCGGTCGCGGCATAGACAAGTAGCGGCGGCAGGTGACGGCCGCGGCGGCCGGGCGGGCTCTTCAGCCATTGGGAGGCGGCGAAGAACCCGAAGTACCCGGCGACGAAGCAGCCTCCGAGAAGCACCGAGAGCGTGGCGCCCGGCGGCGTGCGGAGCGCCGAGCCGGCGAGCAGCGGCACCGCGAGCATCGCCCACGCGCCGTGCTGATTGGGAAGCCAGGATCCGGCTCGGCGGGACACCTTTCGACCATAGGGGGCCGGCTCTCCCGGCATGGCGGGTTCGGAGACTTCACCGAACCCGAGATCCGCTCGCCTCTCGACGCCGAGAGGTTCAGCGACCGCCGGTCCTCGCGCTCGACCGGACCGACCTCGTGACCACGTAGGCCCGGTCGCGCGCCACGATCGTGGTCGGGCCGATCGCGCGCCGCAGCCAGGGCAGGTACGGCAGGTGCGCGTTGTACACGCACCAGAGCTCGCCGCCGTCGGCCAGGACGTCCCCGGCCTGGGTGAACAGCTCCCGGGTCGGGGAGGTGTCCTTCGCGGCCCGGACGTGGAACGGGGGATTGGTGACCACCAGATCCACCGGCTCGGTCGAGCCGGCCAAGCCGTCGCGACGCCGGACCTCGACCTCGATGCCGTTCGCGGCGGCCGTCCGGCGGGTGGCGTCGCAGGCGCTCCAGGCGACGTCGACCGCGCCCACCCGCAGTCCCCGACGCGCCAGCAGCGTCGCCAGGATTCCGCTGCCGCAGCCCAGGTCGATCGCCGCGGACGCCGCCGGCAGCCGGTCGAGGGAAGCCACCAGCAAGGCCGTCCCGCGGTCCAGCCGGTTGGTGCCGAACGTCGCCCCGTGCGCCACCACGTCCAGGTCGAGCGTCTCCAGGTGGGCGGTTCGCGGCCAGGACGGCGCGAGCGTCCGTGGCCCGGAGGCCAGCAGCGCCCGCGCCTTGCGATGGCCGAGCGACGCCGTGACCGAGTCGAAACTCCTGGCCAGAGCGGTGTTCATCGAGCGGGAGAGGTGCTTGTCGCGTTCCGCCGCGATCACCCGGACGCCGGGGTCGGCGTGCCGCGCGATCAGCTCGGCGTACTCCTCGACGGCACCCACGGCCCGCGGAAGCCGCCACAGCACGGTTCGCGCGCCCGTCACCGCCTGGCGCGGCGTCGCACGACGGGACGCCTCCGGCACGGCCCCCTCCGACCGGACGTCGTCGCACCACACCGCGGCGGTCCGGCCGCGCTCGGCCAGCGCCCGGGTGAGCGCACCGTCGACGTCGTCCAGGACGGCGACCGGGGCAGCCAGATCGTCGCCGGCCTGGGCGAGGATCAGCTCGGTGACCGCGTCGAGCCCGGCGGCCGGTACGTCGTCCATGGGGCCAGGTAATCATCTGCGTCGCCGGTTGCGCGCACCGAACCGGTTCTGGTCGGGGATCGGACGGTCCGACGCGCCGCGGCGCGGCGTCCGGGGCCGGGGGACTCGGCGGGCTCGACGGCCGGTGGTCCTGCTCATCTGATTGTCGCGGGGCGCTCGATCCGCCGCGCGGTACCCATCGGGTGGTGCGAGTCGATACGCTCGGAACAGTTGACCGGTTCCCGAATCCCGCTCCGTCGGGGGCCGGCAGGCAGAGCCGCCGCCATCGGCGTCCATGCAATGGAGCATCCGAAGGAGATTCATCACACGATGACCACCAAGTATGTCTATGAGTTCAGCGAGGCCGACGGTTCCATGCGGAATCTGTTGGGTGGCAAGGGTGCCAACCTCGCGGAGATGACCGGGCTGGGCATGCCGGTACCGCAGGGCTTCACGATCAGCACCGAGGCGTGCACGCGCTACTACTCCGATGGTGAGCAGATCGGCGACGACATCCGCGAGCAGATCGTCGACTACATCGGCAAGCTGGAGGAGTTGACCGGGAAGAAGTTCGGTGATCCGGACAACCCGCTGCTGGTGTCGGTGCGGTCGGGTTCGCGGGCGTCCATGCCGGGCATGATGGACACCATTTTGAACCTCGGCCTGAACGAGACCGTGGTGGAGGCGTTCGCCGCGAAGACGGGCAATCCGCGGTTCGTCTACGACTCGTACCGGCGCTTCATCCAGATGTACTCCGATGTGGTGATGGAGGTGGGCAAGGCCTACTTCGAGGAGCTCATCGACGAGATGAAGGAGCGCAAGGGGGTCAAGAACGACCTCGACCTCGACGCCGACGACCTGAAGCAGCTGGCCGAGGAGTTCAAGGCCGAGTACTTCAACAAGATCGGTTCGGACTTCCCGACCGATCCGATCGAGCAGCTGTTCGGGGCGATCCGGGCCGTGTTCCGTTCGTGGGACAACCCGCGCGCCGTCTACTACCGCCGCCTCAACGACATTCCGTCCGATTGGGGGACGGCGGTCAACGTCCAGTCGATGGTGTTCGGCAACCTGGGCGACACCTCCGGCACCGGCGTGGCCTTCTCGCGCAACCCGGCCACCGGTGACCCGGGCCTGTACGGCGAGTTCCTGATGAACGCCCAGGGTGAGGACGTCGTTGCCGGCATCCGGACGCCGCTGACGATCGATCAGCTGAAGGCGCAGAACCCGGCGCTGTACGACGAGTTCCAGGAGATCGTCACCCGGCTGGAGAACCACTACCGCGACATGCAGGACATGGAGTTCACCATCGAAGAGGGCAAGCTCTTCATGCTCCAGACCCGCAACGGCAAGCGCACCGCGGCGGCCGCGTTCAAGATCGCCTGCGACCTGGTCGACGAGGGCATGATCGACCCGAAGAAGGCGGTGTCGATGATCGACCCGAAGCAGATCGACGCGCTGCTGCACCCGCAGTTCGACGCCGACGAGCTTGCCGGCGCCACCCCGATCGGCAAGGGCCTACCGGCCTCGCCGGGCGCGGCGTGCGGCCAGGTCGTGTTCACCTCCGAGGAGGCCGCGGAGCGCGGCCAGCGCGGCGAGGCGGTCGTGTTGGTCCGGTTGGAGACCACGCCGGAGGACATCGAGGGCATGCACTACGCGAAGGGCATCCTGACCGCCCGTGGCGGCATGACCTCGCACGCCGCCGTGGTGGCGCGCGGCATGGGCACCTGTTGCGTGTCCGGTTTGGGCGACATCACCTTCGGGGTGAAGAGCTTCACCCTCGGGGACAAGACCTACACCGAGGGCGACTGGATCTCGCTGGACGGCTCGA
>WBZS01001877.1_pt1 | contig 14821 bp, 13 predicted proteins | sample 5204201 | NCBI WGS metagenome assembly WBZS01 (sample SAMN12344357, study PRJNA552823) | activated sludge metagenome | biome: Activated sludge suspended growth; feature: Nitrification reactor; material: Wastewater; isolation source: activated sludge from nitrification reactor of wastewater...
GTGATCCGTGCCATATCCGTGAACATCCGTGTACCGGTCCGGCCTGTTCCGGGGCTCCTGACAACGTGCGATCGGGTTCGCCAACAGCATCAACTTGCCCGTGCACACCGGGAGGCGCGTGTTCCCGCTGTTGCCTCTGCGCGTGGTATTCTCGCTCACCGGCCGGATCGCACGGGCGACCGGCGCAAGGAGAAACCGCCAGTGCCGTTCTCGCCTTCCTCGATCGACACGCACGCGTTGGCAGACCTGCAGCGCGCGATCCGCGCCTGCCGCAAATGCCTCGAGGCCGGGCACGCCATCACGCCCCCGCCGGTCGTGCACGGCTCGGCCGGCGCGCAGGTGATGACGATCGGCCAGGCGCCGGGCCCGACCGAGGTGGTCGCCCAACGGCCGTTCAACGCAGGCAGCGGGAGACGGCTGTTTCAATGGCTCGGGCAGGCGGGTTTCGACGAGGCCACATTTCGCGCGACGCAGGCGATGGTGGCTGTGACTCGTTGCTATCCGGGCAAAGGGAAGGGCGGTCATGGCGATCGTGTGCCCGGCAAAGAGGAGCAGGCGCTGTGTCGACCGTGGCTCGATCAGGAGCTGGCGCTTATTCAACCGCGCCTGATCATCCCGATCGGCAAACTGGCGATCGGGCTCTTCTTCGATCCCGCGCTCGCGCTCGAGGACGTGATCGGCACGCGCCATGAGATCGACGGCCGCGTGGTGATCCCCTTGCCGCACCCAAGCGGCGCCAGCACCTGGCCCAACAAGCCCGAGAATGCCGAACGCATCAAGCACGCGATCGCGCTGATCGCCAAAGAGCGCGCGTTGCTGTTTGGAGACTGAGGAAAGAGAACCGCGAAGACGCGTAGCACGCCAAGAAAGAATCTTGGCGTGCTACGCGTCTTCGCGGTTCGTCACTGCCAAAGCCGAGACTACGCGCCCAGGCTCCAGGTGGCCTCGGTCGTGCTTGTCTTGAACTTGAGGTCGAACCCGGCGTGTTGCTCCGGCACCTCGAAGACCACGACGCCCGTGAGCCTGGCGCCCGGCTCGCTCAGGTTGAACGGCTTGGTGATGTAGTCGTCGGCGCCGCGTTCGAACCCTAGCAGCACGTCCATCTCGCGGTCGTGAGCCGTCAGGAAGATGACGGGCAGGCCGGGCCAGGCGGCGCGGAGGGAACGGCACAGCTGCAGACCGTCCTGGTCGGGCAGGCCGATGTCCAGGAGCGCCAGGTCGGCGCGTTGCGTCTGTGCCCAGCGCAGCGCCTCGGCCGCGGTCGTGACGGCCTCGGCCCGATAGCCGTTGCGCTCGAGGGTGTAAGCGACGGCTTCGTTCAGCAGCGCGTCATCGTCGACCAGCAGGATCAGTTCGGCCATAAGCGGTCAATCCCCAGCGCCCCGGCGCTCAAGCAGCGGGCGTCGGGCTGGATCCGGTTTCAGAGGTCAGAGCATCGAGGGTGTTATACGTCGGCCGACCGGCGCCGGCTTGAGCGTTGCCTACAAAACGGATGAGCGGCGACCAAGAATCGACGCACCCACGGCGCCGCAACCCGGCCGAAATGGCTATTCCCGACAAGTCATAGCTAATTTATGACGCCCGTCATTGTCGCCGATAGCCCGGGGGGCCTACCATTCAATCCATGTTGAACGATCCGATGCGGGCGGTTGACTCACGCACCACCTCACCCGAGCAACTGAGCGCATTGGCCGACCGTCTGCGGGCGCTGGCTGAGCCGCGCCGGCTGCGGATCCTGGAGTTGCTCCAGGACGGCGTATGCTGCAACGATCGGATCGGCGATGCCCTCGGGATCGCGCCCAACCTGGTCTCGCATCATCTGGGCGCATTGCGTCGGGCCGGTTTTGTCGGGCTCGAGCGCGACCCGGCCGATTCGCGCCGTCTGGTTTACCGCATCGACCATGCCTCCTTGCGCCAGGTGCTGGCAGTTCTGCACGCGCTGGTGGGCACGATCGACTCGGTAGCCTGAGCCATTGGAGAACACACGATGCTTGATCTCAACGTCCCGGTCTTCAGCAATCCGATCAGCACGGCACCCCGCGTGCAGTGGGCCGAGGTCGACGAGCAGGGTCGACTGGTGCTGCCGCCCGAGGTCGCGGCGCAGTTCGGGTTGACGCCCGGAGCGCGGGCGCGGATCGACACGATCCAGAACGGGTTGCGGCTGCATCGTCCGGCCACGCATCTGACCAAGGTGTACGTCGAGCCGACCATCGACTGCAACCTCGACTGCATCACGTGCTTTCGGCACGGCTGGGCCGAGCCGCAGGGCAAGATGACCGAGGCCACGTTCGCCGCGATCCTGGCCGGGCTGGCCGAGCTCGAAGACAAGCCCACCGTCTATTTCGGCGGCATCGGCGAGCCGCTGGTCAACCGGCACACGGTCGAATGGATCGGGCAGGCCAAGGCGCTCGGCGCGCGCGTCGAGATGATCACCAACGGCACCCTGCTGACCGAGCGGCGTTCGCGCGAGTTGATCGAAGCCGGGCTCGACGTGCTCTGGGTCTCGATCGACGGCGCCTCGCCCGAGAGCTACGCCGACGTGCGTCTGGGCGCCGAGCTGCCGCGCGTGCTCGAGAACCTGCGTCGCTTCAGGCGCATGCGCAAGGGCGGGCACTACCCCAAACCCGAGATCGGTATCACGTTCGTGGCCATGCGCCGCAACATCGCCGACCTGCCCAGGGTGTTGCAGATGGGCAAGGAGCTCGGCGCCATGCACTTCAACGTCAGCAACGTGCTGCCGGTCACCGAGGCCCTTCAGGCCGACACGCTTTACAACCGCACGTTGCGCAACCTGGCTTACTTGCCGGGGCGGGTCACGCCGCGGCTCAGCCTGCCCAAAATGGAATTCAATGAGCTGACGCGTGAAGCGCTGATGCAGGCTTTCCAGGCCGGATACAGCGTCAACTACGCCGGCAACAGCTGGGGCGACGCCAACGACGCCTGCAACTACGTCGAAAGCGGCACGCTCTCGATCGCCTGGAACGGCGACGTCAGCCCGTGCTGGCCGCTGATGCACACGCACACCACGTATCTCAACGCCAAGCCGCGCGAGAACCACAAACACGTCATCGGCAACGTCTGCGAGCGGAGCGTGCACGACCTGTGGCTCGACCCCGCTTACGTGGCTTACCGCGAAAAAGTCCAGAGCTTTGCGTTTGCGCCGTGCACGTATTGCGGCGGCTGCGAGATGTCCGAGGCCAACCTCGAGGATTGTTACGGCAACACCGCCCCGGCCTGCGGCGGCTGCGTCTGGGCTCAGGGCGTGGTTCAGTGCCCGTGAAGGGCTGAAGAGGGAAGAGCGAGGAGGGAGGAGGGAAGGAAGGCGTCCCTCCTCCCTCCTCCGTGTTAATGTGTCAGCAAGTACCGCAAATCATTCGCCAGATCCGCCCCGGCGACTCCGAAGGGCAGGATCAGGCGCGCGTAGCCGTCGCGATCGACGGCGGTCAGGGTCGCCGTGTGGTCGATGAGATAGCCGGTGGCGTCCGAGCCGGCGTGCTTTTCGTACACGACCCCGAAGGCGGTTGTGATCCGGGTGAGCGTGTCGGGATCTCCCGTGAGGCCGAGAAAACGCGGATCGAACTGATCGACGTAGGTCTGCACCTCGGCCGGCGTGTCGCGCTCGGGATCGACCGAGACCATGATCATCTGCACGCGGTCGGCGTCGCCGCCAAGCTGTGCCAGCGCCTCCTTGACCTGCGCGAGCGTGGCGGGGCAGACGTCGGGGCAGAAGGTGTAGCCGAAGTACAGGAGCACCACTTTGCCGCGATAGTCGCTGAGCTTGATGGTCCGGCCGTCGGCGTGGGTCAGCGAAAAGTCGAAGGCTCGCTCATGGGCCTGGAGCATCATGCCGTGCAGGTTCGGCGGTCGCAGCCAGTTCCAGGCGAGGTCGGCCACCGCGGTGACGGCCAGGCCCAGCGCGATCATGACCGCGATGACGACCCAGGGTTTCTTCACAAGGCCTCCTGAACGGGTCTGCGCCATGGATCGGTCTCAGCGCACCCGGAGATCGGGCACCGGCTCCGGCGCCGGTGCGATGCGCACGATCTGGCCCGGCTGCAGCGTCGTCTGTTCATGCTGCAACACCTGGATGTAGTCGCCGCGCGCCGAGATCGCGCCAAACCAGATCCGGGCCGGCCCGGCCGAGACCGGGACCTCGGCATAGATCGGCGCTGCCAGCCCGGCCGTCAACGACTTCGGATCGATCGTTCGCATCCACACGACCTTGCCATTGATGATCACGGTCAGGCTGAGCAGCGTTTCTTTTTCGCTCGGGGGCAGCGGGATCTGCTGTGCAGGATCAAGCAACACGATCTGGGCGACAGCGCCCTGGCCGGTGCCGAGCATGTAGGGCACGCGGGTCAGGATCGCCTGACCCAGCAGGATCACGGCCAAAAAAGCAAAGGCGGCCGCGTAGTGCCGCGGCGTCAGACGCTTGATCATGGCCAGCCCACGCGGAAGTTTATCGGGCTCTGGGCCGTTGCCCCACGGCGCCGAGCCCGCGATCTCGGCCGTCGTGCGGCTGACGCAGTTGGCGAAGTCATCGGGGGCGGGGAAGGAAGCGGCGATCGCGGCGCCGGCGTACTCACGCCGCAGACGCGGCAGCCGCTCGCGGGTCAGGCGGTTGTGCGCCCACAGGTTGCCGTCACGTTGCGCGCAATCTTCGAGCGGGCAGCCGATCAACTTGGTCTCGGCGGCGCCAAGCTCAAGGGTTTGCATCAGGTCGTTGGGCTGCAGACTCCCGACGCACGGCACCGCGATCACGCTGATCAGTTTGCCGTCGACTTCGCGGGTCTGATCGATGAAGCTGCGCGCGCCCTGGGCCGCATGGCGCTCGCATGTGAACACGATCTTGACCGGCTGCTCGGGCGCGGTCTTGCGGATCTGCTTCAGGCGATAGGCGACCAATTGGGGCAGAGTCTCGGCGGTCTGCGTGCCGAGCGTCAACGCTTCGTATTCGCAGGCCGCCAGGCACAACCCGCACGACACGCACAACTCCGGCTTGACGACCGCCACAAATTTGTGATGTTGATCGTCCGTGCGCGGCGCCATTTGAATCGCCTTGTAAGGGCAATCAACCGCGCACAGCGTGCAGCCCGTGCACTTCGCCGGAGTCACCACGACCGGCGGCGCGATCTGCTGGCGCGGGCCGAACCACGGGATCGCGGCGACCGCGATCAGGACGGCCGCGATCGCGGCCCAGATCCAGAGCGGTTGGCCGCCCAGGGCCGCGGGGAGCCAGAACAGGAAGAGCGGGTCGAGGTCGATCGGCCCCGGCTGAACCTGGGGGTTGGCGGCCGGCAGCAGACCGGCCGGAACCAGTGCGGCCGCGACGATCATCAACGCCGCTACGGCCGCAAGCCAGTACACGGCCGGGATCAGCTTCGGTCGATTGAGCCGCAACACATGCACCCAGAGCGCGCCGACCAGGATCAAGAACAGCAGGAGGTGCGCGGCGAAAAGCGCGAACATGATCCCCACGCTCTGGCCGCTCAGCTCGATGCTGACGAGGTATGCCGCCGCCGCCTCGCCCCACGACGCGCTGAGCGCTGAGAGCGTGCTGAGCGCCGCTTGGGTGAGCAGTTGTGCCCGTTGATCCATCACCAGCCAGTAGCCCGTCACGCCGGCCAGGAACACCATCAGGGTTCCGGCCACGCCTGAGACCCAGGCCAGCCAGCGCGGCCCGCGCGATCGCCCCATGAAGAAGAGACGATATGCGTGGATCAGGCTGGTCAACAGAAGGGCGCCAGAGGCGTACCGATGTACCGCTCGGATCGTTCGCCCGGTGAGCAGGCCCTCGACGATCGAGACCGACCGGTATGATTCACGTATCCCGTATCCAAAGAAGAAGAAAAGATACACGCCGGTGACTGCCACAACCGCCAGCAGCAGGATGCTCAGCGTGCCCGAGTAGTACAGGGGGTTGAGTTGCGGTGCCGCGATCCAGCGCTCGAGCGGGCCCTCAACCAGGAGCGCCAGGCGTTCCAGCACACGCTCGAGCGAAGAGCGTTGATGGCGGAAGGCCTCCAGGTCAACCGGCGGGAGGTCTTCTTGGGCCAGGGTGTTGGCGTCATCAGAAGGGAGAACTGAGGTCATAAAATGTGGATCGACTGGATCGAAATAGGGAGCACCGACTGGTGGGGAGTTTAGCATCGGCCGTCATACACCAGCGGTGAATAAGCAAGCCAATTGCCTGTGACATTTGTCACTAGCTATTCCTCTTAGAATTTATTAACTTTGATAAACTTGGACACTTCGTACCCAACTTGTCGTGAGTGAGCGGGCATCATGATTACCCGACAGGCGGACTACGCCGTGCGCTCGGTTCTGGACCTAACTTTGCGGCCAGACGAGCAGGCGGCGTTTTCGCGTGATATCGCCGAACGACAGAGCATCCCGCCGAGCTTTGTCGCCAAGATCCTGACGCGGCTGGCGCGACAAGGTATTGTGCAAACGCAACGCGGGGTGACGGGCGGAGTGCGTTTGAGTCGACCGGCTGACGAGATCTCGTTGCTTGAGGTGATCGAGGCCATTGACGGACCTGTGTCGTTGAATCTTTGCGTGCGCGGACCCGAACTTTGCCCGCTTGAAGAGAATTGTCGCGTGCACCCGATCTGGGATCTGCTCAACGTGGATCTGCGGCAGCGCCTGAGCAAGATCACGTTCGATCAGCTGGCCCAGGGCACCTGGACGACAGGCCTGGCAGGTGAGGGATGACGCGCTGGGTTGTTCGCGCGGTGTACGTGATCGTGGGTGTGATGGCTTTCAGCACGCTGGCGTTTGCGGTCTTCAAGCCCATCAAGGTCTTGCCGCGGATCGGGTTGAGCCCCGGGATCCTGCTCACCGATCAAGACGGCCAATCGCTCTCGAGCGACAGCTTGCGCGGCAAGATCGTGTTGTACAGCTTTGGCTATAGCGGGTGTACGACGCCATGCCAGGGCGCGCGAACGGTGATGCAGGCGGTGCAGCGCGAGCTCAAGGGCAAGGCGAGCGCGGTGCCCGTGAAACTCGTGACGATTTCGTTCGATCCGGCGCGCGACACCCAACCGGTGCTCAAGCGCATGGGGTTGGAGGCGGGGGCTGATCCGGCGCAGTGGGCCTTTGCAACGGGTGAGGCCAACCGGCTCAAATATGCGATCGGCGGGGGGTTTCAGGTTTACTATGGCGCCAACGCCGAAGGCGCCTTCGATTACGATCCGGCCATGATGCTGATCGACGGCTGGGGCATCTTGCGGGCGACCTATCGAACGCCCACGCCCAAGCTTGAGACCGTCCTTAGGGACATCGCGTTGCTGACCGAGGAAGCCGAGAACAGCGAGGGCGTCGCCCGGTATGCGTACGAGGCCGCGCACTTGTTTCTTTGTTATCCATAGGGTCATTCACTTATAAGGAGGATGCCTTGAACGAGCCGCAAACCCCGCGAGGGACCATCACGATTCTGATCATTTACGTGGTGTTGGTTATCGCATTGTGGGGCAGCGCCTATCTCACCATGCTGTCTCGAGGAGTCACGCAATGAATCAGCCGCAGCTTCATATCCATCCGGTCGAGCGCCTGTGGATCATCATCAGCTTCTCGATGCTCGGCTTGTTCGCGGTGGCCGTGCTGACCGCCGGCTTCGCCTACGGCTTCCAGTTGCCGGTCCCTGAGGATCGCCTGGTTGATCCCAACCTGGTCGCCACGCCCGGCGCGACTGCCTTTGGCGAGCCCGGTCTGCGGGAGCTCTCGCCCGGCGTCATGGAGGCCCGTATCCTGGCTCAGGCCTGGGCCTTCACGCCCAAGGAGATCAAGGTCGTCGTGGGCACCAAGGTGACTTTCTACGTCACCTCCAAGGACGTCCAGCACGGGTTCGACCTCTCGGGCAGCAACATCAACTTCATGGTGTTGCCGGGCCAGATCTCGAAGCTGAGCACGACGTTCACCACCCCCGGCACCTACGACTTCTACTGCCATGAGTACTGTGGCGTCGGGCACCAGACCATGTTCGGTCAGGTCATCGTCACCGAGAAGTAAGGCGCTCTGGAGTTCAATGACATGTACGCTCACGAAAACAGACTCACTGCCTGGCACGTCGGCATCGCGTTCGTCGCGCTGATGGTCGGCCTGCTGATCGGACCGCTTCAAACCTGGGAGCACGCCGGCCTGAACCTGTATCCGGCGCTGCGCAGCATCGGCATCCAGAGCTATTATCAAGGTCTGACCATTCACGGCATCTTGAATGCCCTGGTCTTCACCACGTTCTTCATCACGGGCTTCATCACCTTCACGGTCACGCACAGCCTGAAGCGTTCGAGCAAGTACCCGTGGCTGCACACCACCGCGCTGGTGGTGATGTTCATCGGCCTGCTGCTTACGGCTGTGCCGCTGCTGATGAACAACGCCACAGTGCTCTTCACGTTCTACCCGCCGCTCAAGGCCGACCCGCTCTTCTACATCGGCCTGACGCTGGTCGTGGTGGGTTCGTGGGTCACGGGTTGGGCCGTCCTGCTCACCTGGAGCGCCTGGAAGAAGGAAAACCCCGGCGTCCAGACGCCCCTGATCGCTTTCGGCTCGCTCATCACCATGGTGCTCTGGCAGATCTGCACCGTCGGCGTGGCGGTCGAGATGCTGGTCCTCAACATCCCGTGGTCGCTCGGCCTGCTCCCCGGCACCGACCCGCAGCTGGCGCGCACGCTCTTCTGGTTCACGGGCCACCCGCTGGTGTACTTCTGGCTCCTGCCGGTCTACATCTCCTGGTACGGCATGCTCCCCAAGATCGCGGGAGGCAAACTGTTCAGCGAGCCCCTGGCGCGCCTTTCTTTCTGGCTTTTCCTGGTTCTCTCGACTCCGCTCGGCCTGCATCACCAGTACGTCGACCCGGGCATCCCGGCCGGCTGGAAGGCGCTGCACGCCGTGCTGACCTACAGCGTGTTCTTCCCGAGCATGCTGACCCTGTTCAACGTCGTGGCTTCGCTCGAGATCGCCGGCCGCGCGCGTGGTGGCAAGGGCACGTTCGGTTGGATCAGGGCTTTGCCGTGGGATGAGCCTTCGTTCACGGCGCAGGCCCTGGCCGGCATCCTGTTCGCCTTCGGCGGCATCAGCGGCATCGCCAACGCGTCGTACGACCTCAACCTCGTTCTGCACAACACGATTTGGCAGCCCGGTCACTTCCATCTGACGGTCGGCACCGGCGTGGCCTTCTCGTTCATGGGCATCGGCTACTGGCTCATCCCCAAACTCTCGGGCAAAGAGCTGTGGAGCCGCAAGGTCGCCCTGTATCAGGCCTGGACCTGGTTTGTGGGTATGGCCGTGATGTCAAACGGTCTGCACATCCTCGGCCTGCGCTACAGCGTCCCGCGCCGCTCGCCGCTGGGTATCGCGCCGTACACCTCGCCGGAGTGGACGCCCTTCCTGATCGAGTCCGCAATCGGTGGTACCATCCTGCTTGTCAGTGTGGTCCTGCTGTACGTCAATTACGGCATGACAGTGTTCGCGGGCAAGAAGCTGACGCGTGAGATCGAGATGCCTGTGGCCGAGAACGCCGAGGGCATGCCGTCGCCGCGCTGGCTTGACACCTGGCGCCCCTGGCTGGTGAGCGCTGTTGCGCTGGTGCTTGTCGCATACGGGCCCGTGATCTTCATCCTACTGGGCCGTTTGAATATGACGTCGCCGGGCTTCAGAGTCTGGTAGCCCATCGAAGGGCTGTATTTCAAGGAGGAGAAAGTCACTATGCATAAGTCTGTTTTGGTTGGTTTCGCGGCGGCGGCCCTGGCCCTCGCTGCCTGTGGCGGCGGTGGTTCCGGCAACGGCGCCGGCGACGCGGCTCGTGGCGAGGCCCTGTTCAAGCAGAGCACCATCGGCACGGCCAGCGCGCCGGGCTGCAGCACCTGCCACTCGCTCGACGGCAGCGCGCTTGTCGGCCCCTCGCAGCAGGGCGTCGTGGCCCGCGCGACGACCGTGATCGCTTCGGCCGACTACAAGGGCACGGCCAAGACGGTGGAGGAGTACCTGAAGGAATCCATCGTCAGCCCCGACATCTACGTCGAGCAGGGCTTCACGGCCGGTGTGATGTATCAGAACTTCGGCAAGGAACTCAGCGATCAGGAAGTCGCCGACCTGGTTGCCTTCCTGGCCACCCTCAAGTAGGCAAGCTTAGGAGCGGCTCCCCGCGCTCCACTTCCGAACGAAAAAGCCGGCCCCGAAAGGGGCCGGCTTTTGTTTTCCGCAGACGCAGGTTGCGAATTTGGTTTTTGCCCCAAATCAGGCAGGAGTGACAACGAGCGGACGGACACGCACAAGGTCGTGAAAAGTGAAGTCGTGCGCGTGGCGCTCATCGGCCGGGTGCGCTGACCGTAACACCTCGCGCCACTCGCCCGGTTCCCATTTCGGGAAGAACGTGTCGGCGTCGGCGATGGTTGTCTCGACCCGGGTCAGGACGAGCCGCGTGGCGATCGGCAGCGCCTGGGCGTAGACCGCGCCGCCGCCGATGACGAACAGCGGATCATCGGCGCTGGCCAGCGCCTCGTCCATGGAATGCACCACCTCGATCCCCGGCGCCGTGAAGGCGGTGTCGTGGGTGAGCACCAGGTTTCGGCGGTTGGGGAGGGGCCGCCCGATGCTGACGAAGGTGCGCCGGCCCATCAAGATCGTATGCCCGGTCGTCAGCGCCTTGAAGCGCCGCAGGTCGTCGGGCAGATGCCAGGGCAGGTTGCCGTCGCGCCCGATAGCCCCGGCGCGGTCGAGGGCGACGATGAGGATGATGTCCATAATGATCGATGGAGCAAAGGGCGAGGCGCGCAGCGCGCAGCCTGGGCGCCTCGCCCTTTGCTCATACGGCGATCGGCGCCTTGATCCCCGGATGCGGCTCGTAGTTCGTCAGCTGCAGATCTTCGTAGCGGAAGGCGCTGAGATCGCGCACCTCGGGGTTGAGCGTCAGGGTCGGCAGGGCCCGCGGGGTGCGGGCCAGCTGCTGACGGGCCTGATCGCGATGGTTGAGATACAGGTGGGCATCGCCCAGCGTGTGCACGAATTCGCCGGGCTGCAGCCCGGAGACGTGGGCGATCATGCGGGTGAGCAGCGCATAGGATGCGATGTTGAACGGCACGCCCAGGAAGACATCGGCGCTGCGCTGATACAACTGGCACGAGAGCTTGCCGGCTGCGACGTAGAACTGAAAGAGCGCGTGGCAGGGGGCCAGGGCCATGCGTGGGATGTCGGCCACGTTCCAGGCGCTGACGATCAATCGACGCGAGTCGGGGTTGCGCTGGATCTCGCCCAGCACCCAGGCGATTTGATCGACCACCTGACCGTCACGCGTTTCCCACGAGCGCCATTGCTTGCCGTAGACGGGCCCCAACTCGCCGCGCTCGTCGGCCCACTCGTCCCAGATCGTCACGCCGTGTTCCTGCAGATAACGCACGTTGGTGTCGCCCTGGAGGAACCACAGCAGCTCATAGGCGATGCTCTTCCAGTGCAGCTTCTTGGTGGTCATCATGGGGAAGCCCGCGCCGAGATCGAATCGCATCTGATAGCCGAACACGCTGAGCGTGCCTGTGCCTGTGCGGTCGGACTTCTCGACGCCGTGGTCCAGGATGTGCTGCAGGAGGGCGAGGTAGGTCTGCATGCGGAGAGTTTACCATCGCGTTTGTGTCGCGCCCGCCCGTCGCATCGATACCGGGAATGGCCGGATATCGCCGGATATCGCGGATCGTCGTCCCACAAGTGCCGATTATGGCTGTGTTTCCGAGGTGCCATTCCCGGTATCGAGCCGGCCCCTGTCTTGACGGCGGCCCGGCACCGGGATTACGCTGAGCGGGTCTGCGTGACCGGACCCGGCCCGGTGTCGCAGACCCCCGATATATTTCGTCAATCTGCCAGGAGGTCCTATGACATTGCGTACTCTACGGCCAGCCCGCGTCGCCTGGGTCGCCGTTTGCATCGCTTTTGGCGTGCTGAGCGCGGCCTGGTTCGTCTTGCCGACTCACATCACGGCCGCGCAAAACAGTGCGCCGCCGGTGGCGACCGGCGAAGTCGATCCGCGTTGGCTGGCGCTGCTGAATGCAGAGCGTCGACCCCTGGAGGGCGCGGCCGATCTGGAGGGCGCGGCGGCCGGCGGGCTGACGATAAACGCGTTGGTGCAGGATGGCAGCGTCGCGGGTTTCGCGCCGACTGGGAATACGGTGACGGTCACACTTGTGCGTGATGGTGTACAGGTCGGCTCCGGCACCGCGCTCCCCATGTTGACTGAATCAGGTTGGTTTTATAGCTGGACCTGGTTTTTCCTGGGCGAGTACCGTGGCCAAGGCTTCGCCGCGGGCGATGAGATCCGCATCGTGCAAGGTGCCCAAACAATCAGCCTCACCGTGTCTATATTCAAGGCCGAGGCAGATGCCATGACGGATCATGTCATCGGTGTGGCGGCGGAAAACGCGAGCCTGACGCTCCATGGCATGTTGGCGGTGGACTCCACGCAAGTGTTTTCGGCTGCCACGACATCCGGTCCTCACGGCACCTTCGACTTTGACCTCTCCACTGCCGTGGACCTAGCCGCCGGTGATTTCGGCTACGTCCGGCATGCGCCAGATTCAATCCACAGCGAGACAACTCGTTTCGTTGCTCCACGCCTTCAGGTGCAGGTGGGTAGCGATGTTATCGGCGGATATGTTGCACCATTCCAACAGCTCAACTTGCGCTTGCTTGCGGGCGCCGATGTCCTGGCAAACTTGACCGGAACGGGCGGAGCTGATGGCGCCTTCTCGCTTTGTATCGCGCGGTGCTCCTATTCCACAACGCCCAACCTCGTATTGCAGGCCGGACAACGGGTCGAGTTGACCGCCGGTACGCAGGTGCTCACGATGACGGTGCCGGCGTTGAGGGTACGTTCTGACCGTTCGCACGGGCTGGTGACCGGCGTGGCCGCGCCGAGCGCCGTGGTGACCATCCTCCGGTGGCCAGGCCCGGTAGACTATTTTGACGCGTTTCTAGGGATCAGCCTTGACTCGGGTGTGACGACTACAGCCTCAGTCTCCGGAACATATGCTGTTGCGATGCCGCTCCAGAGCGCTGACTACGGCGCCGCTGTGGTTCGGGACATCAATGGCCATCTCGCATATGCGCGCTTCGCGGTCCCGCAGTTGCGCATCTTGATGGGTCAGCGCAACCCGGCAGGCGCGTTGCTTTCGGGCCAGATTGATCGGGTTTCAACAGCCGTGACCGTCACGGTGGTGGGCCCGAGCGGGCTGTCGAAGTCCGAGATCCGATCCACAACGACGGCAGGAGGGCGGCTACAGCTCGGCATCGCGTACCCCTTCTTCAGCCAGGGCGGGCTCCTTATTTCGGGCAGCGACATCATCTCGATCACGGATTCCGGTGGCGTTGTTACGATCGTGCCGCTGCAGCCCATCACGGTCACTGCTGATGTGCCCACACAACGGATTTCGGGTCGTGGCCCGGTATCGGCGACCCTGCCCATCAATCTCGTGACTTCCGATGCATATCCGGAGTTGCCGATCGGATATGACACCATCGTGTTGAGTGATCTGGCCGGGCTGTTTGGGATCGACTTGACCGACTACCACATTAAGTCATCCACGCGTGGAACCATCAGCTTTACGGATTCTGAGGGGCATACGCTGACGCAGTACTTCGCTGCTGGGCCGACCTGCTTGCCTGATGTAACCGAAGTCGTAGTCTACGGAAACACGCTATCGTACCGAGCGATCACTGGAGACGTATCCGCCTGCGAGTCGAACGTGACCCTCACCTTGAGATCCGGCAGCGGCACGCTCAAACACACTGTTGATGTCAGCATCTTTGGCTTCTACGGCCCTCTGGAACTGGTCGACGCATTGGGTGCGCCGATCCGTGTCGAACCGAGCGACACCTTGTCGCTCGTCAACCGCACTCAAGCGATATCCATGTCGGTGCCGTTGATCAGCGTCAACCCCGATGTCGCGTCTCAGCGCGTGACGGGACACGCGCCGGCCGGGAGTACCGTTAGCCTCGTGGGCGAGAGCGCTCTGAAAGACAGGGCTTATGCCATGCTGACCAGCCCCTGGCGCGCCACGGCGATCGCCGATGCAAACGGTTTGTTCCAGCTCGACGCCCCGATCCAGCCGGGCGACCGAATCGAAGCTTCGGTCCGGAATCGTTTTGGGACGGCGTTCACGGCTGTTGGGGTGGTGCCGGCGATCGAATTGGGGCTGTATAGAAACCAGCTTCTGGCCGCTTTGCCGCCGCTGACGCCGTTGACGATCAACCTCCAGACGTCCCGTTCGGTGACTCCGACGACGTTTGCCAGCACCGTCGATGATCGCGGCCGAATCCGCGGAACCTCGATGGCTTTTCCGGCTTCGTTGCCCTGGTCGATGCAGTCGGGCGATCGCTTGATCGTGCGGGCCGGTACCTTCCAGCGCGATTGGCTGATTCCGACACTGACTGCGGAAGTGGACAGCGCTGAGTTGCGAGTGCGTGGCAACGCGCCCCCAAACCACCTCTTGACGTTCACCTGGTTGAGTGACGAGTATTCGCCACCGACGGTGACGACGTTAAGCGATGGAGTCGGCCGGTTTGACGTGAGCCTGCCAGCGGGCGTTTACCCCAACGCAGCTCTGAAGATCACGTTGGGTACCGCACTGGGGGACCGACTTTCGTTGGAGAGCGGACCGATGATCTGGCACATCCGCCTTGACTCGGCGTGCCTGACGATGTCGACGCCGCGGAGCTTTGTCAACGGGAATTTAACGCTGACTGATGGTCAAAGCAACATGCGCGCGACGCAGGGCTTGACGGGTTTTGGCCAGACGTACTGGTCGGCCTGTCTGAACAATGGGACGACCGACGTGCT
>WBZS01001484.1_pt1 | contig 14816 bp, 10 predicted proteins | sample 5204201 | NCBI WGS metagenome assembly WBZS01 (sample SAMN12344357, study PRJNA552823) | activated sludge metagenome | biome: Activated sludge suspended growth; feature: Nitrification reactor; material: Wastewater; isolation source: activated sludge from nitrification reactor of wastewater...
CTACGCAGACTGGGGCCACGGCGGTCGCGCCGACGGCGAACTCAACGCCATGCTGCGCCAGGGGTTAGCCAAAGGTCGCCGGGTTAGCCAAATCGTGGAAGTCCAAACAGAGCGTGAAGCCATCGACCGAACCCTCGCTTCCCTCGGTTCGAATTCGTTGATTGTTCTCGGTGTGGAGGCGATCGAAGACTCCCTTCGTTATGTTGAAGGGCGATTACTCGAAGGATTTTAGTATGATCGAAAAATTTTGTCACCACAGAAATTTTTAGTTGTTTTTTCTTATTTTTTGCCGTCGAACGAAGGAATCGTGCGGGATTTAAGGCTATAAATGAAAAGTTTTCTTCGCAAACACCCTCAATTTGGAACGTTGAATTCCTGATTCTGCGCACATCTGTTCCAGAACTCGATGCAAGATTCATTTCCAACAGTAAAGAATTCTGAAGATTTTATTGGAATGGCTTAAGGTTGATCTCATTTGTGCTATGGTTGTTTTATCTTCGTACGTAAATGGATTTTGAAGTGATGTGTTTCAAGAAAAATTGAGGCTACGCGTGACCACCGCATCCTCGTCAATTCAAACGTCGCCACGGTCCCCGATTGAGGATTTGGCACAAATTGTCTTGTCGACGCTACGCAAAGAATTGGATGCAAAAACGCGTATTTACAATGCCGTCACGGGCGAGCTTGTTCTTGATGACTTTCATAATGATCAAGACGAAGCTTTCTTACCCTCGGCCACGGAGGTTTGGCGCCACGTCGCTCATGGCAATGTAAACGTTGAATTATTGCAGCCAGGCAAGTACCGGTTCGCCTTGGTAGCCGGTCAGGGTCATCCCTCACCCGTCCTCGCGGCCGGCATTCATCAAGGCTTCGCGCGAAATGCGGACGACGCCACGCGTGAATGTGCTCAGCTTTCAAATTGGCTTCACTGCATCCATGACCGGTTTCGCTTGACGGAACAACTCGCCCAGCAACGCGTCCAAGTCGAAGATCATCAAATCCAGTCGAAGGTCGTTTGGGAAGGCATGCTTGGAATCGATCACGCTCTGCGGCGTGTGCGGATTCACCGCGATGTGGGTAAGACGATTCCGCGTATTCTTGAAACGGTTTACGAGCTATTGAACGTGCAAACCTTGGCGTTCGTACCCCCAGATAAGGGGAACAAGGTCATTTTGCATGGCGAGCCAATCATCACCCAAGAAGATTGCTGGAAGCTAAGTCGATTAATCACGAAGGCGCCGGATTTTCGGGAAGACCATCCCATCATCGCTTCCGATTTGGCGAATCAGCCCTGGGCCGCCGGATTCAATTTTCGCAGTCTGTTGGCGTTGCCCGTGGCGGAACAGGCGCCGACGGGTTGGATCCTCGCCCTCAACAAAGGTCTCAAAGGAAATCGGCAAAAGCCTCGCCACGGAAACGATCCATCCTTTCGAAAAAGCGATGCGGTCCTGCTCATGCCTTTCGCGGCGCTGGCGCGTCTCAACCTGAATTCTTCCACGCGTTTTCAAGAACTCAAAGATCTCGTGGTGGGACTCGCACGTTCGTTGACGTCCGCGATCGACGCCAAAGATACCTACACCTACGGCCATAGCGAACGCGTCGCACGTGTCGGCGTCGAATTAGGGAAAACGTTGGGCTTGGAAGGCGATGAACTCAACGATATTTACTTGGCCGGCTTGTTGCACGACGTCGGCAAAATTGGCGTTCCCGATGCGGTTTTGCAGAAGAAGGGTGCATTGACGGCCGAGGAATTCGAGCAAATCAAGCAACACGTCAGGATCGGTTACACGATCCTGTGCGAACTTCAACCGATCCAACATCTGTTGACCGGCGTGCTCTACCACCACGAACGCATGGACGGTAAGGGTTATCCTGATGGCTTGACCGGCGACAAAATACCACGGTTGGCGCGCATCTTGGCGGTCGCCGATGCCTACGATGCGATGAGTACGAATCGACCCTACCGAGATTCTCTGCCTCAAGAAGTGGTGGAACGACGCCTGCTTGAAGGCTCGGGAACCCAATGGGACCCTGTCGTGATCGATGCGTTCATGAAAACCCGTCTGAAAATTCACGCCATCCGCCAACGGGGTGTGGGCGAATCGTTACGCATCGCCCTGGACGGAGCGCTCCGCATTCGCGCCCGCGATGATTGACGCGATCCCTTTCCTTTTTAGCTGCCCATTTCACTGCAATCAGGGACTACCGATTTCCACGGCAGTCACCCACGTTAGGCTTTTGCCAATAGCGAGGGTGTGTGCTCGATGGAGCGCTCCGGTGTCTTGATCAATTCGGTAAATCGCCAATTTCCCGGATCCTTCGCCCGCGCTCAGGAGGAATCTTCCCGAGGGATCTATGGTGAACGAACGCGGCGTCTTTTCCGTCGGCGTGGTTCCTAGGAATTTTGCCTTACCGGATTTGGTATCAATCGCGAACCCCGCGAGGCTGTCGTGGCCCCGATTGGAGACCCATGCGAACTTACCGTTGGGATGGACACGAACCTCCGCCGTGGTGTTCTTTCCTTTGAAATCGGCAGGGAGCGTCGACACCGTTTGCACGGGCGTCAACCCTTTGCCAAGCGCGAACCCGTAGGCGGTGATACTGTTTCCCGTTTCATCCGAGGAATAGGCGAACGGGTGCGTGGGATGAAAGCGAAGGTGCCTTGGTCCCGCGTTTGGCGAACCACCTTCCGCCTTGCCCGCTTCGACCAAAAGGGCTTGCTGGCTTCGAAAACGGAACTGATAGATGGCGTTGGGCTCGACATGGGGAATGAAGACCATGCTCGCGGAAGGATCAAATTCCACCGCATGCGCGGTCTTGGCGGTGGCGACCGTCATTTCCGCGGGCGAGGCGATCTTTCCTCCCGTTTCGACGCGGTGGACGACCACTTTTCCCGCCATGTACGAAGCGGACAAAAGCCAACGTTCCGTTGGGTCGGTAGCCACGAAGGCGGCGTTTTCACCTTTCGGTAGCGACACTTCACTGACCAAGTGGAGCTTTCCCGTGCTTGGCTCGATCTGAAAACTCGCCAATTTGCTGGTCGTTCGCAACGAAGCAAACAAAAGTTTTTTCGAGGCGCCGACGAATGTCGAGCCGGGACTTCCGTCGACCGACATTTTGTCCACGGTTTCGAGGGATCCATCATTGCCATTCAATCGATAGATGTTGATCGCTTTTTCGGGCGCCAACGAGACATACACATACGTGTGGGCGGCAGCTCGAGTGGCCAACATGTTCATCAGAAGAACCGCGAAAAGAAGGGTACGCATGGCAAATCCTGAACCATGGAAATGGATTCGGCGAATCAACGTCGGTTCGAAAGACCGTGTTTCGACATTATTTTGCGTAAGTCCTTATTCAAAAGGCTCGTTAACGATATTCGTGTTCCGTGCCTGGAAAGGATCCGGAACGGACTTCGCGGGTGTACTCCTGGACGGCGGCGCGGATTTGGTCGCCGAGCGAGGCAAACAGCTTGACGAACTTGGGACGAAAATCTCCGTACAAACCAATCATGTCAGGAGTTACTAGGATTTGACCATCGCATTGAGATCCAGCGCCGATCCCAATCGTGGGAATGCTCAGCGTCTCCGTGATTTTGGCGGCCAATTCGCTCGGGACGCACTCGACGACGACGGCAAATGCGCCCGCCTGTTCGACGGCGACCGCGTCTTCGAGAATCTTCTCGGCATCTCGCTGCACGCGGAACCCGCCGAACCGATGGATCGACTGTGGCGTCATGCCCACGTGGGCCATCACGGGGATGTCGGCTTGGGTGATCGCAGCGATGGCGGCGGCGGTTCGGCGTCCACCTTCCAGTTTGACCGCCTGTGCGCCTCCCTCTTTCACCAGCCTGCCCGCGTTCTCCAACGCCTGTTGTGGATGAAGTTGGTAGGTCATGAAGGGCATGTCCGCGATGACCAGGCTTCGCCGAACGCCTCGCACCACCGCTTTGGTATGGTAGATCATCTCGTCCAGCGTGACCGCCAACGAATTGTCCCGCCCCTGAAACACCATTCCCAGGGAATCGCCTACCAGAATTCCATCCACGCCCGCCTCGTCTAAAAGCTTTGCGAACGTGTAGTCGTAGGCGGTCAAGACCGTGAGACGATGGCCTCGTTTGCGCGCGGCTAAAAAATCAGGAACCTGAACGGGGCGTTCGCGCGGGGCGGCGGCGCCGTTTGCAATGCTGGAACTCATGCGGACCTCGAGGTCGGAGAGGGTCGTCACCTCCATGCGTGAAACTATTATACGGAACCGCACAGCGCACCTTGAAGATCCCACCCCGCCCGAAACCGATTCAAGGCGAGCGGCCGATGTTAATCGGCCGTGGTTCGGTCCGTGGGATCGCGGGTTCAAACGGCCAGTTTACACAGGCAGTCCACACCGGCAGTCCACACGGCCAGTTTACACTGGCCGCTCGCCGAGTCGGGCGCTCCGCATCATGTGCGGCGTTCCAGGCGCTCCCACCACAGGGATCCCAACCAAGTCAGTGCGGCGACCACCATCACCATCAACAACGAAAGCGCGGCAACATTATTGTCGACGCCATAATGAAGCCGATCGAAAATCAGTTTGGCGAAACTCTGCCAGCCAGGTGTCTCGACGCGTATGGTTGCTCCCACTTCGCCCAGGGACAAGGCTCCGAGCGCGAACCCGATCACGGGAAACGAAGATTTCGTCGCCGGCCAAACGAGACGCGAAAATTGGCGCAAGCCGACCGCTCCCTCCAATTGGGAGCTTTCGATCAGTTCTCGAGGAATGCCTCGCACGAGAGGCCAACTCAGAAATACCGCGACGGGAAGGAATCGGATGAAATGAACCCACACGATGGGGACGGGAGAAGGCGCGTAATAGAGCAGGTCATGAACGAACGAGAAAGGAACATTTTCCACGATCCACGTGATGGCATCTTTCAGTGCGATCCCCACGAGCGGAGGTGGTACGACCCAGGCGAAGGAAAGTAGGCCAATAAGGACCATGCGAAAAACCCGACTTGTTTCGGCAAGCCAAGCCAGAAAAAGGCCCGCCCCCGCCAAACTCGCTGCCACCACGCCTGCGAGGACGATGCTGGAGGCAAGCGTAAAATCGACGAGGCGAGCTTCGTTTTCCAGATGGGAAAGCGCGGTGGGCAGTGACCATGCATCTCGGAGCGATCCCAGTTTTCCAAGGGCGCCAACGATCGGCAAAAGCATGCCGACGCTGATGAACGCCCAGGCGACCACGGTCAGGTGGACCGTTGAAATAGGCCAGGGGCGATCATCGCGTTTCCAAGCGGAAAGGGTTGGAATGACACTCTCCAGGCGATGAAACTGCCAAGCCACGCCTGCGGCAAAAAGCACGACGAAGGGAACGTAAAGGAGGATCGTCCGTGCCAGGGCTTCCTGGTTGCCCGTGGTGAATTGCAGTTGCATCTCCTCGGCGAAGGTGGCGATTTGAACCATGTCCGTCACGGTGATTTCATTCGCGATGGCCGGTGCCAATACGAAAATTGCCCCCAGAAGTGCCGACTGGCAGTGCGGGAGCGTTACGTGAAATAAGGTGCGGACGGGGCCTTCCTCTAATAAGGTCAGATCTTCGACTTCGCGTGGAACCGAGCATAGTCCCAGCGACATGAACCACGCCACCCACGGGATGGCGGCGGCGCTATGAATCCAGATCGCGGGGATCCAACCGGTGGACCAAAGACGATCATCCCACTCGCCCCACGCGGGCCAAGGCAGAATACCGTCGCGGCCAATCAAGCCCTGCCAAAAAGCCGTGTGCACCGCGAGGGGCAAAAGCATCATGATGGCAAGAAGGTTCCACGCGATTCGGCGGCCGACGAACGGCGTCCGTTGGAGCATTAAGGCGAGCCCCACGCCAAGGGGAAGGGAAATCGAAAGTGTGCCAACCACCAAGAGAATGGTGTTGGTCAGAAGGCTCGTAAGACGAAAAAAATCCCCCGCGGTCCATTGCCAAACCGCGGGGGAACTGAGTTGCAGGAACGGCAGCGTGAGCGGGATGCCAATGAAAAGGAATAACACCCCCAGAACGAAAACCCGCAGCAACGTCATCTCAGTTCTCTCGGCGTCGCTCGGCCAACAAAATGGGAGCGGGTGCTTCCCGGCCTAGTGGGGCTCGTGTCCCACGAACGGCAGGCGCGAGCAAAGGGGTGATCGACGCGGCTTTATCGGCTTTCTTTTCGTCTTTTTTTTCATCATCTTTCTTTTCGTCGTCCTTCTTTTCGTCCTTCATGCCCATGTCTTTCAGCACGTCTCTCATTTCGTCGGTCAGCTTCTTCAAGCGGATTTTTGTGATGGGCGGGACGGGTTCTTCGAGAAGATGAACACGCAACGGCTTGATCTGATTCTTGGCGTGCATGCAGAGAATTTGGCCATCGTGGTTGGCGAAGTAGACCCGATCGGTCCAGACGTTGGGCACGGGAACCTTCCAATCGCTGAGGTTGAACGTAGCCAGCGTTGTTCCTTTTATGGCATCGAGCACGAGGAATCGGCCGATGTCGTCAACCGCATAAACGTAATCTTGATTGACGGCGAGGAATCGGTCCGCGTCGCGATTCCTCCAAAAGGCGCGACCTTTCAAACGGTCCAAGCGGTAAAGCCCCGCACCTTGAATCGTGGTGAAAACGTCACGATCCGTCGCCTCCGGCCTTCGCGTCACTGGGCCTGGCGCTTGGAAACGCCAATCCATTCCACCGTTTTCCAGGTTCACGGCGTAGAGCGTCGAGTCATTGGATCCTAGGAAGGCTTGGCGAAAATAAGTGCCCGCGTTGGCCGCCAACACCGCACTGGGGCGAAACTCGATCGGAAAGCGATCATCCACTCCGAGTTGGCTGAAGTCATAAGCCGGGTTGATTTTGGGGTACAGCTTCAACCCGCCACGGTCGGTAATCAAGCCTATGAGGTCGCCATAAATCAGGGGAGCTTGCGACACGAATTCAGATTCCATGTTCAACGTCCAGATTTCGTGGACCTCTGGTTCGCCTCCGAAGGCGTCGATCAACCGTTCCTGGAAATTTTGGACGGAGATCCCCTTGGCGCGAAGCTCTTCTTGCACGGCCTGGATCGCGTCGAAGTTTGGCATCCGGAAGGCGCGGATGCGGTCGCCAAAGCCAAAATAGAGACGAAATTCGAGAGGATATTCTTCAACCGCGGGAACGGCACTGGGCGTGAACGGCAGGCTAAAGCCATCCTTCGGTTTTAAGTTTCGATCATCCGCCTGTTTCAAAATGTAGGGCTTTCCGCTAAACCGGTTGTACGCGAAAACCTTGTCTCGACGGACGACGAAGAGTGCGTCGATCGTGCTGGTCACTTTTTGTCCGGGCCAAAACGGTTCGCCCGCGCGGGTGGACCATTGTAGATCGCCAGTCTCGCCATCGAAGACATACACGCGTCCGCTAAAGGTTTGCACCACCAGTTGCGGGCCTGCCTTGGAGGGAAGGATTTGCGCGCTCAGCAAGCCGTCTCGGTTGCTTTCGACACGAACTTTACTCGTCCAGGCCAGCTTGAGGTTCATCCGGTCGAGGACGGCGTTTGATGGCACGGAAGGACAGGTGAGTTCACGCGGCAGGATTTGACCCTGGCAGGGCGCCGCCGCCATTATCATTCCCAACAATCCAACGGCATAACGGTTCATACGCGTCAACTCCCGGCGCAAGCTCAAAAGATCGGCCCTTGCCAGTTTACCACGTATCGCCCTGATTCCGCGTGGGGGAAGCGGATTCCGATCGATCTTCCCGCGTCTGTCGCTCGCACATTCTCGTTACAGCCGAACCATCTTCACGCTATTTCTTCCCGAGCTTTCTTTTTGCCTCGAAAAACGCGGAAAGAATGCCGGCGCATTCCCGCTGAAGAACGCCGCCTACAACTTGGCAGCGATGGTTCAAACGCGGGTCTGACGTGATCTGGTAAAGGCTATCGCAGGCGCCCGCCTTGGGGTCCGTGGTTCCATACACCACCATTGGAATGCGAGCCAAGACGATCGCGCCGGCGCACATGGGGCACGGTTCAAGGGTGACGTACAGGATGCATTTTTCCAATCGCCACGATTGCAGCGCCTGCGCCGCCTGGGTAATCGCGATCATTTCGGCGTGGGCGGTCGGATCCTTGAGGGTCTCGCGTTGGTTATGGGCGCGGCCGAGAATGCCTCGTTCGGTCGAAACGATCAGGGCGCCGACGGGCACTTCATCCTCGGCGACCGCATCGCGGGCTTCGTCGAGCGCCATGGCCATGTGTTCCACGTGAAAGGGGTGCCGCGAATCACTGAGCGGTAGATCGAAAGGAAACATCACGTCATCCATGGCGTTCTCACACGCGATCCAAGAATCCCTTCACCCATCCAAGCCCATGGCCGAAAGGCCATGGGGTAAAGGTGAATCTTCAAGAAAAAATACATAACACGCCATGGGGTGCCAGGGAACTTGGATCCAGGCTTGGTGACCCCATGGCCTTTCGGCCATGGGCTTTTTTTCACAGGCCCAGTTGGGAGAAGAGGAAGGTCCACACGTCGGCTTGCTCGTCGAGGATGAGATTGCGCGGTTTGCCGGCTCCATGGCCGGCACGCGTTTCTTGGCGGAGGAGCACCGGACGGTTCGATGTGGAAGCTGCCTGGACCCGCGCGGCGAACTTCCGAGCGTGGAGCGGATCGACTCGGCTATCGGAAGCTGCCGTGGTTACAAGAAGGGCAGGGTATTCCGTCCCTTTCTTGACCTTCTGGTAGGGCGAGTATTTTTCGATCCATGCGAAATGTTTGGGATCGTCCGGATTGCCGTATTCGGGAATCCAAAGACGAGCGATCAGGAATTTGTGAAACCGCGTCATGTCGATCAAAGGTACCTGACAAACGCAGGCCTTGAATAGATCCGGTCTTTGCGTGAGTGCGGCTCCCATGAGCAATCCGCCGTTCGATCCCCCTTGGATCGCGAGATGGGCGCGGTCGGTGTATTTCTGTTCGATCAACCATTCGCCCGCCGCCAAAAAGTCGTCGAACGTGTTTTGTTTCTTGTCGAGCATTCCCGCTTTATGCCAGCTTTCGCCATATTCGCCGCCGCCTCGAAGGTTCGCGATGGCCAACACACCACCGGCTTCCAAAAAGAGAAAACGCGTCGAGGAGAAAACGGGCGTCAGGCTGATGTTAAAACCCCCGTAGCCGTAAAGAAGCGTGGCGTTTTTGCCGTTGCGTTGCATGCCTTTTTTGTAGGCCAAAAACATAGGCACCATCGTGCCGTCCTTGGACCGATATTTCACTTGTTCGATTTGGAACTGTTCAGGAGAAAGATCGGTTTTCACCTGTCCCCAAAGCGCCGCTTTCGCGTCGGCGCCTAGTTCGACGCGATACACACTCGGCGCGACGGTAAAGGAATGGAACCCATAATAAAATTCCTTCCCATCCCATTCCCCAGAGAAGGCTGAAACGGTTCCCAGCGTGGGAAGCGGAAGGTCAACCCGGTTTTTGCCATGGAGATCGAAGAGGCGAATCCGACTCGACGCATCGACCATGTATTCCGTGATCAATCGATCGCCAATCACCGCGACGTTTTCGAGTACGTCCAAACCTTCGGGCAATATCTCTTGCCAATGTTCGCGACCAAGCTTCATCGGATCGACCGAGAAGAGGCGATACCGCGGCGCGTCCTGATTTGTTTTCACATAGACGCGATCGTTTCGAAGGGTGACCGAGAAGAGCGAGGTGACGCCTTCAACCAGCGGCACGAATTTGGGTGTTTTCGCTTGATTGTCTCGAAGGTAGACTTCGGTCTTCGCCCATCCCTGGGAAACGGAAACCGCGAGCCAACGGCCGTTCGGTGAAAGCGCCACGGAAGGCCAATCTTCAGGCTGTCTGCCTTCGCCAAACACTTTCGGATCTTTGGTGGGATCGACACCTAGCGTGTGCGAAAAGACGTGGCGGAAATAGTTTTCCTTGCCTTCGGGTACCTCGCCTTTTTTAGGGTATCTTGTGTAAAAGAAACCGCTCGAATCCGGCCACCACGCCACCGAGCAGGCACGGGTGTTTTCAATGCGGTCCGCGAGGTCTTTTCCAGTATCCACGTCTCGCACATGCAGGACTGACCGTTCGCTGCCGTCTTTGGAAAGGCCATACGCGAGGAGTTTGCCGTCTTTGCTTGGGAAATACCAGTCCAGCGCGATCGTGCCATCTTTGGCCAGGGCGTTGATGTCGAGCAGGACACGTTCCTTTCCTTCGACGCCCTCACGGACGTAGAGAACGGGTTGATTCTGCTCGCCTTCGCGCCGCGTGAAGAAGTAGCGTCCCTTGGCGGGCGTGGGAGCCGAGAGCGAGCCGATGGTCAACAGTTCTTCCAGGCGTTTGCGGATTTTCTCGCGACCGGGATATTGGCTGAGTTGGGTTTGCGTGAATTTGTTTTGAGCATCGACCCAGGCCTTGGTTTCCGAGGAATTGCCGTCTTCGAGCCAACGATAGGGGTCGACGATTTCGGTGCCGTGAAGGACATCGACGACATTGTCGGTCCGCGTGGCGGGGTAGGGGATTTTGGAGCCGGCCGTGGCGGGAAGCATGCACATTCCTAACAGCGAGAGGGTAACGAACGCAACGCGTGTCATGGGCGACCTCGATTTGGCAAACGTGGTTGGAATATTCGCGTTTCGGCCCGATACATCGCGGAATCCTGAACGCAGCGATCCGATTCATCGCACATCAACGAGCCACGACCGTGAGGGATCACCTCATGGCGACCGATATTTTCTTGGCGGCGCTCGCCCAAAGTCGCGACTCGTTGGTGGCTCGAATGCGATTCGTCCATGAACCGCTCGAAGGCGATCCACGGACGGATTGCGAATGGCGCGGAGTTGGGATTCGAGTTTACTTCTTTTTCTTTTCTTCTTCTTTGGCGTCTTTCTTGGCATCCTTCTTGGCGGCTTCCTTCCCGGCATCGACGACATCGACGATTTTGCCATTTTCCAGCGTCGCCTTCAAGGTTTCCAATGCTTTCAGAGCCTCGGCCTTGGATTCCCAGTTCAGTTGGGGCAACGGCATCACGAAACCTTTGCCATCGGCATCGCGAATGAGAAACCGGTAGGTTCCTTTTTCGCTCTTTTTGATTTCGATCGTGCCGACGGAGGCTTTTTTCCCCTTGGTGCCCTGAGCGTCCACCGTCATCGCGCACAGTGCCAAGCCCAATACCGACACACCCAGCATTCGATACAACATGCCATGCTCCGCAGTGAAGTGTTTTTTGCAGGGAAACGGGCTCCTCGCCTGAAGGAGTCGAAACAATTCCCTACGCGCCGGAAATCATATGCGACCGATATCTGGAAAAAAAGGAAATTCCGTTAGGATCGATGGTTCGTTGAGTTTCACGCGATAACCCTTGCGGACGGGGTAAACCAGGAACCACGAACCGTCCAAGGACAATTGGGTTTTTTGGTCGACTTACCTTGGCTTCACCTCGGCTTTTTCAAAACGTACGAAATAATTTTCTTCCAGCGGCGTCTTCACTTCCTCGATCTTACGAAAGCCCGCGGTCTTGATTTCGTCTTCCACGATCGGTTGGCCGGCTCGCACGTGGTTCATGGTCCACTCTTTGGTCACGCCAGGGATACGCTTGAAATCGACCACGATCAGCTTACCGCCCGGTTTCAGAGCTTTGTGAATCGAATCCAGGGTCTTGAACGGAAATTCGAAATGGTGGTACGTGTCGCACACGTAGGCGGCATCGATCGAATTCGGTTCCAGCTTGCAAGAGGTTTGATCGCACCGGACCCCTACCACGTTTTCTAATTTCTGTTCCTTGCAAGTCTTCGCAATATGATCCAGGAAGTTTTGCGCGATATCGACGGCGAAGACCTTTCCTTGGGGCCCCACCACACTTGCGAATTGCCGGGTGAACAATCCCGTGCCAGCTCCAATATCCGCCACCGCCATTCCCGGCTTGAAGCCACATTTTTCGACGATGACTTGCCGATGCTGGTAAACTTCCCGGCTCTCGATTTCGAATTTTTTCACGAACTCGACCGAATCGGGTTTTTGGAACGACTTGTTGATGTCGGGGCGAACACTTTTGTCTTGCCCGGTCGTGGCCGTGCAGATGAAAAGGAGCGAAGCGAAGCCGACATAAGCAACTACGGGCCGCATGGTTTTCTCCATGGTGGATGGCGGGGCAACGGGGAATTTCGCGAAAAATTCGGGTTGGGGATTGCCCTCGTGAAAATCAAAGATTGGAATAGCTGCAAGCGTTCAATTGTCCATGCGAGGATGTGCCGAACATGTTTGAAATATTTGCCACGACGGACAAAGGTCGATCACCAGCCATGGCTGTGAGGGAGCGGATATTGAGAGCCGTCGCGTTGATGCGTTTCCTCCCCGTCGAGGTTCGTTTCGTTCGGCGATGCGTGGCTTTGTTGCTGGTGCTGTGGGGAACGGTGGTCCACGCACAAACGCCAGATTTCAAGGGATTGCCCGCGAAGCTTTCCCCCGCGGATGCCAGCAAATCGTTTGAAATCGCATCGGACCTTGCGTGGGACCAGGTGCTCGCGGAGCCGAACGTGCGCCAACCCGTCTCGTTTCATTTTGACGAACGGGGACGCCTTTGGGTCTGCAACTATGTGCAATATCCCCATCCCGCCGGGCTCAAGATCCTGAGCCGAGATATTTTTTGGCGGGTCGTGTATGACCGCGTGCCTCCACCCCCGCCGAACCATGTTCGCGGCAAAGATGTGATTTCGATCCATGAAGACACCGATGGCGACGGCACGTTCGACAAGACGTCGACGTTTTTGGACGGAATGAACATCGTCACCTCGACCGTGACGGGGCGAGGTGGGCTTTGGGTTTTGAACCCGCCTTACCTGGTGTTTTATCCCATACTCGCGGATGGGAAGCCTGGCGACCCGGTGGTGCATTTGCAGGGATTTGGCCTTGAAGACACGCATTCGACCGCCAACAGCTTGCGCTGGGGACCTGACGGTTGGCTTTATGCATCGCACGGCTCCACCGTCTCCGCGAATGTGACTCGGCCCGGCGACAAGGCGAAGCCGATCCAGATGATCGGTCAGCATGTATGGCGCTACCATCCCGAAAAAAAACGGTTCGAAATCTTCGCGGAGGGTGGCGGTAACGCCTTTGGCGTGGAGATCGACAGCAAGGGACGCGTCTTTTCGGGGCATAACGGTGGCGATACCCGAGGCTTCCATTACGTTCAGGGCGGTTATTACCGAAAAGGATTTGAAAAACATGGCGTGCTGGCGAATCCGTATGCCTTCGGCTTCTTCGAGGCGATGAAGCACAATAAAGCCGCTCGCTTCACGCACAACCTTTGCCTTTACGAAGGTGCCGCCTTTCCCAAGCCGTATCACGGGAAATTGTTTGGTGTCGCGCCGCTTCAGGGGCATATCACCTTCAGCGATGTTTTCGCCGATCGCTCATCCGTGCAGACAAAAGATTTTGATCCCGTCGTGAAAAGCAAGGATACCTGGTTTCGTCCCGTTCACCTTCAGCCGGCGCCTGATGGTTCGATCTTCGTCGCGGACTTTTACGAAGCGAAGATCGCCCACCTCAATCACAACGACGGCTTGGTCGATCGCGAGACTGGGCGGATCTATCGGCTGCGCTCGAAAGACGCCAAATTCACCAAGGCGGTGGATTTCTCCAAACTCCGTTCGGCTGAATTGGTGGAACACCTGAAATCGGAAAATCGTTGGCAGCGCGAGATGGCGTTGCGCGTCCTCGGTGATCGCAAGGATGCCAGTATTCATTCGGATTTGAAGCACCAACTTGCGACCTCACGGGGTCCGCTGGCGCTTCACTACCTTTGGGCGTTGAACCTGAGTGGTGGCTTGGAGGACGCCGTCGCGGAGAAGGCACTCACTCACGCCGACGCAAGCGTCCGTGAATGGACGGTTCGCCTGCTCGGCGACGACCTGAAGTTTGGCCCCAAGCTGGTCGGAAAAATCGCCGAGCTGGCGCGGACCGAAACGGACGCACACGTTCGCAGCCAACTCGCCTGCAGCGCTCGCCGGGTGCCGGCTGAGGAAGGCCTGCCCGTGGTGCAAGCGTTGCTCCAACGCGATGAAGACGCCACGGACATTCACGTGCCGTTGCTCCTGTGGTGGGCGATCGAAGCTCGTTGCGAGAACCAGCGCGAAGCCGTGTTGGAGACGTTCCGCGACTCGACCCTTTGGCGGGCCAAGATCGTCGAGGAAACGATTCTCTCTCGACTGATGCGGCGTTTCGCCCAAGCGGGCACTCAAAAGGATTATCGCACGTGTTTAGCACTCTTTCGTCTGGCGCCAGAAGCCAAACATGGAAAAATGCTGATGAAGGGCTTCGAGGAAGCATTCAAGGGACGATCGATCACCGGCTTGCCCAAGGACCTTCTCGACGAGATCGGCAAAATCGGGGGCGGTTCGCTCGCGTTCGGCGTTCGGCAAGGAAACCAGGAAGCGGTCGCCAAAGCGTTGAAAACCATCACGGACACCAAGGTGGCGAAGGCGGAGCGGTTGGAGTTGATCGATGTCTTTGGCGAAGCTCAACAACCTCGTTGCGTCGAGCCATTGCTGAATCTCGTTCAAAGTAAGGAGTCGGACGAGGTCCGCAAATCCGCGCTCGTTGCCTTGCAGTCGTACAACGAAACACGCGTAGGCGAGGCGGTCGTCAAAGGATACCCCGCCATGAAAGGCGAGTTGCGCGAGGTCGCTGAGACGCTTCTCGCGAGTCGAAAATCCTGGAGCGATCAATGGCTTCGAGCTGTCGAAACAGGTGTGATTGACGCGAAGTCGATTCCGCAGTTCACGGTGCGAAAGCTTCTTCTGCACCGCGATGCCAAGATCGGCGAATTGGTCCGC
>WBZS01001078.1_pt2 | contig 14805 bp, 13 predicted proteins | sample 5204201 | NCBI WGS metagenome assembly WBZS01 (sample SAMN12344357, study PRJNA552823) | activated sludge metagenome | biome: Activated sludge suspended growth; feature: Nitrification reactor; material: Wastewater; isolation source: activated sludge from nitrification reactor of wastewater...
TCACGGTGCTGGGCCAGCCGGTACAGGACCTGCAGCGCGCCGGCGCCGCCACGCGCGTGGGCATGCTGTTTCAGCAGGGCGCGCTGTTTTCGGCCTTCAGCGTGCTCGACAACATCGCCTTTCCGCTGCGCGAAACGCGCGCGCTGCCCGACGCGCTGGCGCGCGAGGCCGCCATGCTCAAGCTGCAGATGGTGGGGTTGAAAGCGACCGACGCGAACAAGATGCCGTCGGAGCTGTCCGGCGGCATGATCAAGCGCGTGGCGCTGGCGCGCGCGCTGGCCATGGACCCGCCACTGCTGATGCTGGACGAACCCACCGCCGGGCTGGACCCCGACAGCTCGGACGCCTTCGTGGCGCTGCTGCGCTCGCTACACCAGGAGCTGGGGCTGACGGTGGTGATGGTCACGCACGACCTGGACACGCTGTTCGAGCTGTCCACCCGCGTGGCGGTGCTGGCCGACCAGCGCGTCATCATCGCCGCGCCGGTGCCCGAGGTGCTGGCGTTCGACCACCCTTTCATTCACCATTTCTTCCTGGGCGAACGCGGCCAGCGCGCCATGGAACTGCTGCGCACGCGCCGTGCCTCACCCGCGGTGCCTGCGCCGAAAGGAGCCTGATCCTCATGGAAAACAAATCCCACGCCCTGGCTGCCGGCGCCTTCGTGCTGGCGGTGCTGGCGCTGCTCATCGGCATGGCCATGTGGCTGATGCGCGATGTGGCCAACACCACCACCTACGAACTCGTGTCCACCGAAGCCGTCACGGGCCTGCAGCCGCAGGCAGCGGTGCGCTACAAGGGTGTGGCGGTCGGCAAGGTCACCAGCATCGCGCTCGACCCGTCGCAACGCGGCAATGTGCTGATGCGCATTGCCGTCTCGCCCAGCGCGCCGATCACCCGGTCAACCTACGCCACGCTGGGCTTCCAGGGCGTGACCGGCCTGTCGTTCCTGCAGCTCGACGACGAAGGCACCTCCACCGACGCGCTGCCGCCCGGCCCCAACGGGCCGCCGCGCATCCCCTTCAAGCCCGGCCTGCTGGGCGAGCTGACCGACCGCGCGCAGGCGCTGATTGGCAAGCTCGACGAGACGGCCGACCGCGTCAACCGCCTGCTGGGCGACGACAACCAGGCCGCCATCAGTACCGCGCTGGTCGAAATCGGCCACAGCGCCAAGAGCGTGCAGCAGCTGGCGGCGTCCACCCAGCAGACCATCGCCGCGCAGTTCGGCCCCGGCCGCACCGACATCCCCGGTCTGGTGCGGCAGGCCAACACCGCGCTCAAGTCGATCGACGGCGCGGCGCAACAGACGCGGCAGACCGTGGCGCGGTTCGACGGCGTTGCCACCGACGTCAGGCGCGCCGTGGACCAGGTGGCGGGCAAGGGTGGCGTGGTCGACCAGCTGAGCGAAAGCGCCAACGCCGTGACCGCCACCACGCTGCCGCGCATCCAGACACTGACCGAGGACGCCAGCCGCACCATCCGCCGGCTCGACCGGGTTGCCAACACGCTGGGCGAAAACCCGCAGTCGCTGCTGTACGGCGCCGGCGCCATTCCACCCGGTCCGGGCGAGCCCGGCTTCGGCCAGGCCGGTGCCACCCCGCCCGCCACCCCCGCGCCCCCTGCGACACGTTGAGGTTTGATATGAATTTGATAGCTATCCGCGCTTGCCGAATGGGCGCCAGCGCCGTTTTTCTCTCGATTTTTGCGACCCTGTCGGGTTGCGCGCTGCCGTTGCCCGACAAGCCGGTGCGGCCCCAGCCCTACGACCTCGGGCCTGCGCTGCCGGTGGCCGCCAGCGCCGCGCCCACGGGTGCGCCGCTGGGGCTGGGCAGCGTCGAGTCGTCCGCCGCCATCGACGGCAGCAACATCCTGTATCGCTTGCTCTACAGCGACGGCGGGCAGCAGCCGCGGCCCTATGCGCTGGCGCGCTGGACCATGTCGCCGCCGCAACTGGTCGGCCAGCGCCTGCGCGAAGCGTTTTCCGCCACGCGGCCGGTGGTGGAGCCGAGCTCGGGCCTGGCCGCCATCGAGGTGCGCACCGAGATGGACGAATTCGCCCAGCTGTTCGAGTCGCCCGGCGCCAGCGAAGGCGTGGTGCGCCTGCGCGTGACGGCCATCGCGCCCACGGCCAGGACCAGCCGCCTGCTGGGTCAGCGCACCTTCACCGTGCGCAAGCCTGCGCCCACGGCCGACGCGGCGGGCGGCGTGGCCGCGCTGCGCGCGGCGACCGACGAGGCGGTGTCGCAGGTCGTGGCCTGGGTGAACGCCTTGCCTGCGCCCCAGCGATAGCCACCGTTTTCCGGGCAGCCACGGCGTGCCGTGTGCGGCAGCGCGCGCTCACCGTGCTGCTGGCGCCTGCACAGCGCAGGTGCTGGCGCCCCCGCAGTCGGGTTCAGTCCGCCGGTGGCTGCGCGGCCGGCGTGCGCCGGCGGAACATGCCGTAGCCGTCCATCATCAGCACCTGCTCACCGTGCTGGTTGAACATCTCCCACAACGTGCGGGTCAGCCCGACGTCGGGGCGCGACTTCATGGGGCGCGATTCGGTGATGGTCTGCTTCAGCGTGAGCGTGTCGCCCGGGTAGACCGGTGTCAGCCACTTCACTTTCTCGAGCCCCGGCGAGCCGAGGCTGCTGGATTCGTGCAGAAAGCCGCGCACCATCAGCCCCATGGCCATTGCGCAGGTGTGCCAGCCGCTGGCCGATAGCTTGCCGAAGATCGACTTGGCCGCTGCCTCGTCGCTCAGGTGAAACGGCTGCGGGTCGTACTTGCTGGCAAAGGCGATCACCTCGTCGTGATCGACCGTGGTGCTGCCGATGTCGAGCTGCTTGCCCACGGGCAGGTCTTCCCAGAAGTACTTGATGTTTTGCTGCGGGTGGTCGGACATGGCTTTCAGCGGGCTCCGGAAACGTCGATCAGCGACATGGTGGTGTAGCTTGCCGCATCCGACAGCAGCCACACAATCAATTGCGCGACTTCGTCTGCCGTGCCGCCGCGGCCCATGGGCACGCCGGCCTTCAGCTCCTGCACGCGGTGGGGGCGGCCGCCGCTGGCGTGAATCTCGGTCTCGATCAGCCCCGGCCGCACGGCGTTGACGCGGATGCCCTCGGGCGCCACCTCTTTGGCCAGCCCGATGGTGAAGGCGTCGATGGCGGCCTTGGCCGCCGCGTAATCCACGTATTCATGGGGTGAACCCAGCCGCGCCGCCGCGCTGGACAGGTTGACGATGCTGCCGCCCGCGCCGCCGTGGCGCGTGCCCATGCGCCGCACTGCCTCGCGCGCGCAGATCATCGAGCCGATGACGTTGATGTCGAACATGCGGCGCCAGCGCGCCACGCTCTGCTCGGCGACGGGCTGGGCGCGGTCCACCACGCCGGCGTTGTTGACCAGGCCCGTCAGGCGCCCCAGCCTGGCGTCGATGTGGTCGAACATGCGCAGCACCTGCGCCTCGTCGGCCACGTCGGCCTGCACTGCCATCGCCGTGCCGCCTGCGGCGCGGATGGCGCGCACCACCTCGTCCGCCGCCAGCGAGTGGGCGGTGTAGTTGACGGCGACCGCCCAGCCCTGCGCCGCGGCCAGCCGCGCGGTGGCGGCGCCGATGCCGCGGCTGCCGCCGGTGACCAGAATGGCCTTGTCTCCCACGTCTTGTCTCCTGGTGCAAAAATGACAGGGCATTATTCACGCGGCGCCGCTCCAGCGCGCGCCGCCCCCTGAAGGAGACACGCATGAGCCGCACCATCGACTACTACTTCGCCACGCAAAGTCCGTGGGCGTTTTTGGGCCACGAACGCTTCGTGGAGCTGCTGCGCACCAGCCGGCGCGAAGTGAACGTGCTGCCGGTCGATTACGGGCGCGTGTTCGCGGCGTCGGGCGGCCTGCCCTTGCCCAAGCGATCGCCGCAGCGCCAGGCCTACCGGTTGCTGGAGCTGCGCCGCTTTGCCGATCACCTGGGCGTGGCCATGCACGTGCAGCCGGCGTTCTTTCCGGTCGATGGCACGGCGTCGTCGCTGCTGATCACCGTGGTGGCGCAGCACGACGGCATGCCCGCCGCGCTGCGCCTGGCTGGGGCGGTGCTGGCCGCTTGCTGGCGCGAGCAGCGTGACATCGCCAGCAGCGGCACGCTGGCCGAGCTGCTGGAAGAGACCGACCTGCCCGCCGAACGCCTGGCGCAGGCGCAGGGCGCCGATACCCGCGCGCGCTACGATGCCCACACGCAGGCCGCCATCGACGCCGGGGTGTTCGGTGCCCCGACTTACGTGGTGGGCGGCGAGCTGTTCTGGGGCCAGGACCGGCTGGATTTTCTGGCGCGTCGCCTGGCCGGCTGACCGGGTTCGATTTCGTTCGTGGTCTGGACCGTTTGCGCGCTCTAGATCTGGTTTTATAGCTGCAAATTCAGGAGCAATCACATGGGTTCATTCATCGACCTGACCGCCGCCGATGGCCAAAAAATTGCGGCCTACGTGGCGCGGCCCCAAGGCCAGCCGAAAGGCGGCGTGGTGGTGGTGCAAGAAATCTTCGGCGTCAACGCCCACATCCGCGAAGTGGCCGACGGCTACGCCCGCGATGGCTACCTGGCCGTGGCGCCCGCCACCTTCCAGCGCGTGCAGCCCGGTGTGGAACTGGGCTACACCGACGCCGACATGCAGCAGGGCTTCGGCTATAAGACGGCGGTCGAAAAGCTGCCTGCGCCCGGCGTCATGCAGGACCTGCAGGCCGCCGTCGACTGCGCGGCCAAGGAAAGCGGCGGCAAGGTCGGCATCGTTGGTTATTGCTGGGGCGGTCTGCTGAGCTGGCGTGCCGCGTCCCTGCTGCAGGGCCTCTCAGCCGCGGTACCGTACTACGGCGGTGGCATGACCACGCCCGAGGAAATCGCGCGCCAGCCCAAGGTGCCCGTGCTGGCGCATCTGTCCGACCGTGACCAGTGGGTGCCGCTGGACGGTGTGGAGGCGTTCAAAAAGGCGCATCCTGAGGTGGAAGTGCACCTGTACCCGGCCCACCACGGCTTCAACTGCGACCACCGCGCCGCATGGGACGCCGCTGCCGCCCAACTGGCGCGCGAACGCACGCTGGCGTTCTTCGCCAGGCATCTGGCTTGAAGGCGCAGCGAAGACGGACACGGGCCCACCACAACTGGCTACCGATCGCTGTGCATGCGCGGCCTGAGTGTGTGCAAAGTACGCGCCTTCTCGCTGCGACCAGGATGTCTACGTGATTCCGCTGAGGCTCAGCAACAGTTCGAACAACCTTACGAACACCCGACGCGACGAAAGCAGCGATTCAAACAACTTCCCTAGTCTGTTGGTATGCTTCGAGTTGCAATGGCGACTCTGTCTGAGGCGCATTAGGTGGACCGGGGGGCCGAATGGTTGCGAATAGAAGCGTGAAACAGAGTCAAAGCGCATCTGTGGCGTTTGCGGTAGGGCGCTGGAGTTTGTGGATCATTGCCGGGTGCGTGCTGTGGATTGCTGGGTGCGGCGGGGGTGATACGTCTTCAGCTCCTTCCGCTCCGGTTTCCGATCCTCGGGAAACTTCGATCTCCGCGCGCAACGTCGTGCAATGGAGCGCATCGCCAGCAGTGGAAGTGCGTTCGCTGGCGCCTGCATCTGACGGGGGTGTGTGGGCGACGGGGATTGTCACTGGGCCGTACCCAAAGCCTTACCTGCGCTACTACGGCTCTTCTGGCGAAAGCCGTTGTGGGGTGGATGGCATCGCCACCCTTACAGAACTTGTTGCGCGATTTGAGAAGCCCCAGGCGTTCGCCGTTGCCACGTCAGCAGAAGGCGTCTTGGTCGGAGGTCTCTCGCCCACAGGGTTCTTCATCAGCCGCTATTCGGAACGCGATTGCGCTGTGGATCGAGCTTACGGTGATAACGGCATTACGCATCTTCCGTATGCGGGCCTAGCCACGGCGTCGCGTGCATATATGGCGGTTGATGGGGATGGTCGGGTACTCGTCGGCGGAACGCTGAATGGCCAGATGGCTATATGGCGTGTCTTGCCAACCGGCGCTGTGGATTCGGCCTTTGGGACAGCTGGATTGGCGGCACCCAAGGTGCCTGACAATTTCTCGGTTGGTGCGCTGGCTGCGGATGGTGCAGGAAACGCATTTGTTGGCGGCGCGGTTTCGAAGGTGCTTGGTTTCGTGCCTGCTGTGGCCAAGCTGACTGCGGCGGGAACGCTCGACTCATCTTTCGGTACATCCGGTGTTGCACGTTTGCCGGAAGTCAGCAAAGGAACTGGCACCATTTGGGCGCTCGTATGGGACGGTGACCGATTGGTCGCTGCCGGCAGTGCTACAGACAGCATCACTGCGGACGCCTGGGCCGGTAACGACAGCTTCTTGGCTGGGTTGAATCCGAGCAACGGTCAATACATCCGGTCGTTTGCCAAGAACGGTTGGGACGCTTGGGACTGGGGGTTCAACGGCTCCAACATGGTGCTTGCCATGACCAGGAACCGCAAAGGTGGATACACAACTTGCGGCCACATTATTCGAGGCTTGTTTAAGCAAAGCATTTCGCTGGCTGATTTCGATCGTGACGGTCAAGCGGACGATTCGGTCGGCTACAACGGTCGACGCTTGGTCTCGGGAACGGATAACGCAGGCGATTGCTTTGCCGCGACTCAGACGCGCGGAGGCGAGGTGGTGATCGGTGGCATTCTCAGTGCCGGCGGCTACATTGCCACGATAGATTGACCCGTGCTGGTGCGCCGCGCACCTGTAGCAATCCCGCTACGAGTGCGGGCCCCGCGTCAGACGCAGATGTCGCTGCGGCCCAGCGACTATTGCAACGGGTCGAGCAGTGACGCGCTCCCCGGCTTGGGCATCTCGCCTTCCATCAGTTCCAGCAGCGTCATCAGCGCCGCGCTGTTGTGCCGGCGCTGCATGTAGACCGCGAACACCCAGTAATCCTGCGGCACGAAACCGTCCAGCGCCGGCACCAGGCGGCCTTCATCGATGTGGCGCTGCACGATGGGCCGCGCCAGGTACACCACGCCCAGATCCATCAGGGCCAGCGTGACCAGCGGCTGCGCGTCGTTGATGTCCACCTGCGCCTGCAGCGGCAGTTCGAACGGCTTGCCGCGCTCGATGAATGGCCAGCGGACCGGCTCGCCAGCGCGGTTGATGTTGAGCACCCGATGGGTCGCCAGGTCGCGCGGGTGCTGCGGTACGCCGTGCGCGTGCCAGTACGCGGGCGAGGCCACCACCACGCGGTCGAGCTTGAGCAGGCGCCGCACGATCACGTTCTGGTCCGGAATGGGGCCGACGCGCAGCGCCAGGTCGACGCCGTCTTCGACCAGATCCAGCTCGCGATTGGTCAGGTTCAGCGTCAGCGACACGTCGGGGTAGCGCTTCAGGTAGCGCCCCAGCAGCGCGGACAGGCCCATCTGCGCCAGCCCGGGCGGCGCGGTGACGGTCAGCCTGCCGCTGGGCCGCGTGGCGCGGTCCTGCAGTTCGCTGGCGGTCATCTGCACCAGTTCGAGCACGGGGCCGGACCGGTCGTACAGCAGGTGGCCGGCGTCGGTCAGCGACACCTTGCGCGTGGTGCGGTTGAACAGGCGCACGCCGAAGCGCTTTTCCAGCTGGGCGACGTACTTGCTCACGTTGGCGGGCGACATGTCGAGCGCGCGGGCGGCGGCCGAAAAGCTGCCGCGGCGCGCCACTTCGCGAAACGTCTGGATCAGGTCAAGGGAGTCCATGGGCTGATTATTTACGAAATGGAAATAGTGTATTCGCTCCGGGGTGGTTTTTTAAACGTCATGAAAACCCGAAACTACTTTCCATCGGACGCACTGCACCGCAGGCACCGACAGGAAAGCACCCGGCAGCGATGCCGGACCCGCCCATTCATCGACCTCAGTCCTACCGGAGAAAAACCATGACCCAATTTACCGCTACCCTTGCTTCCACCGCCGCCGCCCTGCTGTTCGCCGGCAACGCCTTTGCGCAGATGCCCGCCGCCGGCGAAGGCCCGCTGTTCCTGAACGAAGCGCGCGTCGCTGCCAGCGCCGATTCGTCGGTGCGCGCCAAGGTGTCGATCCAGCAGGTCGCGTCGGGCGAAATGAACGGCGTGAGCGCCGTGGCCGACAACGCCAGCCAGACCACGCGTGCCGAAGTGCGCCAGCAGACCCGCGAAGCCATTGCCAAGGGCCAGCACCCCGCCGTTGGCGAAATGGGCTGATCGCCCGACGGATCGCTGATCCGTCCCCAAGCCCCCAGAAAGGCCGGCCTTCGCCGGCCTTTTTGTCGTTGGCGCGTCCAGCGCGGCCACCTGTGCGGGAGGCGCCGCTAAACTGACCGCCGCCCCTGACCAGTCGCGTGACGGCCGCTGGGGTCACAGCCGCAGCGCGGGGCGGCGGCTGGCGTCGACGTCAAGTTTTCAAGGTTTGCATGGCATTCGGCAGTGACGGCAGGCGGTGGTGGGGCGCAGTGGCGACACTGGGCGTGCTGCTGTGGTGCCTGCTCGGCTTCTGGGGCCCGGCGTTTGCCGCCGATGCCGAGGCGCTGCCACCGGGTGCCGCAGGGCGCGGTTTTGTCGACCAGGCGCAGGTCCAGGGGCGCCGCATGCGTGTGACGGGCTGGGCCGGTGCGGCCGAGCCGCACGTTTTCGTGACCAACGCCATCGTGCGGGTGGCGGGCCGAGAGGTGTATCGGGGGCGCATGCAGCGCAGCGAGCGGCCCGACGTGGCCGATGCCACCGGGCGCCCTGCCTGGCGCGGCAGCGGCTTCGAAGTGCGCTTTCAACTGCCCCGGAGCCTGCCGGCGGGCCCACAGCCGGTCGAAGTGGCGATGCGGCTGGGCGATGGGCGCGAGTTCACGCTGGCGCAAGGCGCCGACACGCGCACCGTCGTCATCGAGCCGTCGCAGAAGCCATCGGCGCCCATCACGTTGGCGCTGGGGCTGGCGCTGGTGCTGCCCGGCCTGGTGTGGCTGGGGCGACGCCACTTGCCCGCCCGCTGGCGGGATTCGCCGCGGCCGCTGGCGTTGGCGCTGGGTACGTCCTTCGCGTTGTTGGTGGGTGCGGGCGTGACCGGCTCGTCGCTGCCGCTGCTGCTGGGGCCGCCGACGGTGGTTGAGCACGACGCGCGGGTGTGGATGGGCGAGCCGCGCCCCGTGCGCAGCGATGAATGGCAGGTATTGACGCCGCTGGCGCTGGCCCAGGCTGCGCACGTGCCGCGCTTTCCGGTGGTCAACCGCCTGCTGGGGGCGGACGGCGAGAACATGCTGGTCATCGGCATGACGGGCATGCCGGTGGCGCATGTGTCGGCCTGGGTGCGGCCGGCGACCTGGGGCTTCTTCGTTTTCGACATGCCGCGCGCGCTGGCGTGGGCGTGGTGGCTGCCGCTGTTCGGCGCGCTCGGTGCATGCGGGTGGCTGCTGATGCGGCTGACCGGTCTGGGTTGGCAACCTGCGCTGGTGCTGGCGGCCTGCGCGGTGCTGGCGCCGTATTCGGTGGCCTATTCCAGCTGGCCGGCCTACCTGCTCATGTTCGCGGCGCTCGGCTTGCTGGCCGTCGACCGGGGGCTGCACGCGGTGCGCATGGGGCCGGCGCTGGCATGGGGCGCTGCGCTGGGCTGGGCGGCGTCGGGCTACGCGCTGCTGTTGTACCCGGCGTGGCAGATTTCCGTGGCCACGCTGTGCGGGCCGCTGACGCTGGCGTGGGCCTGGCGCGAACGCGCGCACTGGCGCTGGACGCGCGCGCAGACGGCTGGGCTGCTGGTGGCCGTGGCGGTCTGCGCCATCACGCTGGGCAGTTGGTGGATCGATGCGCGCGACGCCGTCGCCACCATGCGCGCCACGGTGTACCCCGGCCAGCGCGCCACCGAAGCCGGCGGTGACGTGGTGCGCTGGTTTCTGTTCAAAGGCTGGTGGAACCCGCTCACGATGCACATGGATGCGCCGATGGGCAGCAGTGAGGCGGCGTCGTATCCGTTCATCTGGGTCGGCACCGTGTTTGCGCTGGCGCTGAGCTGGCTGCGCGCGCGCCGGGCGCCCGCCGTGTCGCTGGTGCTGGCGGGTTTCGTGGTGTTTGTGCTGGTCTACAAGTTCATCGGCTTTCCGCCCTTTTTGGCACGCGCCAGCCTGTGGAGCGTGGTGACGGCCTACCGGCTGGACCTGGCCCTGGGCTTCGCGCAGATCCTGCTGATCGGCTGGCTGCTGGCGCAGCCGGGCGCACCGCGCGGCGACCGCGTGACCACGGGCGTGGCCGCGGCGGCGGCGGCGGCGACGCTGGCGCAGGCCGCCTGGGAAGTCTCTCGCATGCCGCTGGACATCACGGAGTCGCTGCCAGAAGGCTTTCTGGTGCTGTGCGCACTGGCTTCGGCCGCGGCGGCGGCGCTGCTGGTGGCACGGCGCGGCCGGGCATTGCTGTGGCTGTACGCGGGCTGGGTGGCGGCGTCGGTGCTCACCTTCCATCCCCTGGTGCGCGCGCCGTCGATGCTGAGCGTGGTGGAGCCGCTGCGCGCGGCCGACGTCGGCCCGGCGACGGGCGACGCACGGGCAGCGCGGGTGGCGGTGATTGGCGAGCGCAACTGGGCCATGGCGCTGCCGGCGGCCGGCGTGCCGGTCGTCAACAGCGTTTTTTACTACCCGCAGCCGTCGCTGTGGCGCGCGCTGGATCCCCAGGGCGCGCAGCGTGACGTGTACAACCGCTACCAGCGCCTGCTGCTGGAACTGGCGCCGCAGTACGGCGGGCGCGGCTATGTCATCGATTCACCCCGGCTGGACGAGGTGCGCGTGACGCTGGACCCGGTGCGCTTCGATTTCAGGCTGCTTGGAGCCGACTTCGTGCTGGCGCCGACCCACGGCACCGATGCGCTGTCCTCCAACGACACGCTGGAGCCGCTGCTGCCCGCCAACGACGCACGCGGGTATGTGCTGCTGCGCGTGCGTCGCTGACGCCTGGCTTCAGCGGCGGGTCCGCGTCAGGTAGCGCCGCCGCAGGAAGACGATCAGCAGGCCGCCCGCCAGCGCCACCAGCAGGGCGAACGCAGTCCACATGCCTTCGGCGCTGTGGATCAGCGGCAGGTGTTCGAAATTCATGCCGAAGAAGCCGGTGAACAGGTTCAGCGGCAGGAAGATGGCGGTCACCGCCGTCAGCGTGCGCATGATGTCGTTGGTGCGGTGGCCCTGGGCGGCAAAGTGGATCTGCACCACCGTCTCCGCCGATTGCTCCAGCCGCCGCGCATGGTGCAGCACGCGGTCGATGTGTTCCATCACGTCGCGAGCGCGGGCCACCAGCTGGTCGCGACGCTGCTGCGCCAGCGCGGGCTCGGGCGCGTAGCCCGACAGCGGCAGCTCGCGCAGCGTGTCGAGCCATTCCTGCATCGCGTCCTGCTGCTCTTCGCACAGGTCCTGCAGCACGTGCAGGTGGCCGCGCGCCTGCATCATGGCGTTCCAGGCGTCGCGGTCGGGGTCGGGCCTGAGCAGTTCGTTCTGCGCCGTCTCCAGGGCGTCCGCCAGGTCCTTGCGCAGGTCCAGGTAGCTGTCGACCATGGTGTTGATCATGCGCAGCACCAGGTCGGCCGGGCCTTGCGGCGTGCGGTTGCGCACGGCGGCGGCGTCGACGCTCAGCTTGGCGTCGGCCGCCAGGCGTTGCACATAGTTGACGGCCGTGTAGCAGCCCGGCGGGTGCACGCTGATGAGCAGGCGGTCGAAGATGGCGAAACCGACGGCGCGCGAATCGATGCGTGCAAACACTTCAGGCTCCGACGCGCTGGCGGTGTCGCCTTCTTGCTCGGCGCGCACCTCGGCCTGCGTGGCCAGCCGGCGGAAGATCACCATGTCGTAGACCGAGGTCGCGTCGTAGTGCGACGGGTGCGCGTCGCTCATCAGGTCCTTCACGTGCAGGTCGAGCAGCGGCGAGCCGCCCAGGTGCTGCGAGGCGTCCTGCAGCTCAGGCAGGTGCTCGGCAAACTCGCTGCGGTCGAGGTAGATCCATACGAAGCCGTCGTCGGGTGAGCGGTCCGGCACGCCATCGGCGAAGCGCGTGCTGCCGGCGGTGAATTCGACGATGTGCATGCGGGCGCTCCGGTGTCGGAATGAATCGCAGCTTTGCGCTTGCCAGATCAGCGCATGTAGCTATTATTTTTGAAGCAACCGCGCCGCATCGCGGGCAAAATAGGTCAGCACGCCATCGGCACCCGCGCGCTTGAAGGCCAGCAGGCTTTCCATCATGACCAGGTCGTGATCAAGCCAGCCGTTCTGCGCCGCCGCCTTCAGCATGGCGTATTCGCCGCTCACTTGATAGGCAAAGGTGGGCACGCGGAATTCGTCCTTCACCCGGCGCACGATGTCCAGGTAGGGCATGCCGGGCTTGACCATCACCATGTCGGCGCCTTCGGCAATGTCGATGGCGACTTCGCGCAGCGCCTCGTCGCTGTTGCCGGGGTCCATCTGGTAGACCTTCTTGTTGCTCTTGCCCAGGTTGGCGGCGCTGCCCACCGCGTCGCGGAATGGGCCGTAGAAGGCGCTGGCGTACTTGGCGCTGTAGGCCATGATGCGGGTGTGGATGTGGCCCTTGGCCTCCAGCGCGTTGCGGATGGCGCCGATGCGCCCGTCCATCATGTCGCTGGGCGCCACGATGTCGACGCCGGCGGCGGCCTGCGTCAGCGCCTGCTTGACCAGTTGGCCGACGGTTTCGTCGTTCAGGATGTAGCCGGTCTTGTCGAGCCAGCCGTCCTGGCCGTGGCTGGTGTAGGGGTCGAGCGCGACGTCGGTCATGATGCCCAGTTCGGGGAAGCGCTTCTTCAGCTCGCGCACCACGCGCGGGATCAGGCCGCGCGCGTTGGCGGCTTCGCTGCCCTTGTCGTCCTTCAGCCGGGCGTCGATGACCGGGAACAGCGCCATCACCGGAATGCCCAGCCGCACGCAGTCTTCCGCCACGGGCAGCAGCCCATCGAGCGACAGGCGCTCGACGCCGGGCATCGACGCCACGGCCTCGCGCTTGTTCTTGCCGTCCAGCACGAACACGGGATAGATCAGGTCGTTGGCCATCACAGCGTGCTCGCGCACCAGTCGACGGGTGAAGTCGTCACGGCGCAGGCGGCGCGGGCGGTTGGCGGGGAAGGGGGCGAGCGGTGTGCGTGTCATGTCGAAATTGTGCTTCATCTCGGCGCGGGAAAGCCCCGCGCGCGACAGAGGTCGATTGCGAGGGTGAAGTCCTTTTGCTATATTTCTTTTCGGGCGGCTTGCCGTCCCCCGCTTTTCCTCCCTGAGCGGGAGCCTTGACGTGTGACAGCAGACAGGCTTTCAACCCCGGCCGCGTGCCGGGGTTTTTCTTTTTCGCTCACGGCTGTGCAGCAAGCCGCTTCAAACGTCTGCGGCGCAGGCCAAGCCCGAGCGCCGCTGAACGGACTTGCCATGGCCGCCAGCGCTGTCTCCCTGGTGGAAGCCTCGCCAGCGGCTCACGGGGGATAATTCCGTAATGCTCTGGATCAAGGCCCTGCACATCGTCTTCATCGCCAGTTGGTTCGCGGGGCTGTTCTACCTGCCGCGCATCTACGTCAACCTGGCGATGGTGCCGCCCGGTTCGGTGGCCGAGCGCGAGCGCCTGTTGCTGATGTCGCGCAAGCTCTATCGTTTCATGACGCCGCTGGGCGTGATCGCGCTGGCGCTGGGGCTGTGGCTCTGGCTGGGCTACGGCATCGGGCGGGGGCCGGGCAACGGCTGGATGCACGCCAAACTGGCGATCGTGCTGCTGCTGATCGTCTACCACTGGCAATGCGGGCGCCTGCTGCAGCGCTTTGCCCGCGGCGAGGAGCGGCACAGCCATGTCTGGTTCCGCTGGTTCAACGAAGGCCCGGTGCTGATGCTGCTGGCGGCGGTCGTCCTGGTCGTGGTCAAGCCGTTTTGACCGCATGACGCACGCCCTGCGTCGCCCGCGGTGCTTTCCCTCCAGAGAATCCACGTCAGCGGACGGGCGCGGCCCGTTCCACGCCGTTTACGAGCGACCTGAAGCGCGGCCACCTGGCACGGCGCGCTTCAGGCGCAGCGCAGGTCCATGAATCGCTACAAGTCCGCCGCGTGGCCGCTGGCCTGCCTGTACGCGGGGTTGATTGTCTACGCCTCGCTGTACCCTTTTTCAGGCTGGCGCGACCTGGGCGTGGCGCCCTGGGCTTACCTGGATGCGCCGCTGCCGCGCTACTGGACGCGCTTCGACGTCGGCGCCAACCTGGCGGGCTACGCGCCGCTGGGTTTTCTGCTGACGCTGGCCATGATGCGAATGCGCCGCGGCTGGCCGCCGCTGACGCTGGCCACCCTGGCGGCGGCGCTGCTGTCGTTCGGCATGGAGGCGCTGCAGACCTACCTGCCCGCGCGCGTGCCATCCAACGTGGACCTGGCGCTGAACGCCGCCGGCGCACTGGTGGGCGCGCTGTCGGCCTGGGTACTGGAGCGACTGGGCGCCATCGACACCTGGCGGCGATTTCGCGCGCGCTGGTTCGTGGGCAACTCGCGCGGCGCGCTGATCCTGATGGCGCTGTGGCCGGTGGGGCTGTTGTTTCCGGCGCCGGTGGCGTTCGGCATGGGGCAGGTGTTCGAGCGGATCGAGGAGGGGCTGGCCGACCTGCTGGACGGCACGCCCTTTCTGCGCTGGCTGCCGCTGCGCGCGCTGGACCTGCAGCCGCTGCTGCCGGGCGAGGAGGCGCTGTGCGTGGCGCTCGGCGCGCTGGTGCCCTGCCTGCTGGGCTATACGGTGATCCGCCACCGTGGCCGGCGCGCGCTGTTCGTGGGCGCCGCGCTGCTGTGTGGCGTCGCGGTGTCCGCGCTGTCGGCGGGGCTGACCTACGGCCCGGTGCATGCCTGGGGGT
>WBZS01001879.1_pt1 | contig 14795 bp, 9 predicted proteins | sample 5204201 | NCBI WGS metagenome assembly WBZS01 (sample SAMN12344357, study PRJNA552823) | activated sludge metagenome | biome: Activated sludge suspended growth; feature: Nitrification reactor; material: Wastewater; isolation source: activated sludge from nitrification reactor of wastewater treatment...
GTCGCCGAAACCGGCCTGCTGGTTCACGTAGAAGCGCTGCGGCACAATCAGTTGCAGCTGGTCCTTGGCGCGTGTCATCGCCACGTAGAGCAGCCGTCTTTCCTCCTCGATCTCGGCACTCGATCCCGTGGCCATGTCCGAAGGAATACAGCCATCGACGACATTGAGCAAGGACACGGCTCGCCACTCCTGCCCCTTGGCCGAATGAATGGTTGAAAGAATCAGGTAGTCCTCGTCACGGTGCGGAACGCCCGATTTGTCGCTCGTTGCCTCGGGCGGATCGAGCGTGATTTCCGTGAGAAAGCGCTCCCGTGTGGCATAGGTGGCGGCGATCCGCTGCAACTGAAGCAAGTCGCCCATGCGCACGGCCGCATCGTCGTAGCGGCGTGTGAGGTGGCTTTCGTACCACGCCACGGTGCTCTCGACATCGCCGGGCCAGGCCGCTCCGGCGCGATTGAGCAAGGCGAAGTGCTTGACGAAGACGGCCCAGTCGCCGGCCGCGGCGTTGGGCATCTGAAAGCCGGTCAGCACGTTTACCGGGTTGGCGGCGGACTCCATCGCGTCCAGCAATTTCCCCGCCGTCACCGGCCCGACGCCCGGCAGCAGCGTCGCGACACGGAAGCCGGCCAGTCGGTCGCGCGGATTCTCGGCCCAGCGCAATACGGAGAGCACGTCCTTGATGTGCGCGGCTTCCAGAAACTTCAGGCCGCCGAACTTCACGAAGGGAATATTGCGCCGGCTCAGCTCCAGCTCCAGCGCAGCGCTGTGACTCGAGGTGCGGAAGAGCACAGCCTGCGACTTGAGCGGCACGCCAGTTTCGCGCAATTCGAGCACGCCGTCGGCAACGTAGCGCGCCTGATCGGCTTCGTCGCGCACCGAGACCAGACGGGGCTTGTCCGTGCCGGTTCGATCCGTCCACAGGTTCTTGGTGAAGCGCTCCTTGGCGAGGTCGATGACGGCGTTCGAGGCATCCAGTATCGGCCGCGTCGAGCGGTAGTTGCGCTCCAGCGTCGTCACTTGCGCGGGCGGGTCGAAATGAACCGGGAAGTCGAGGATGTTGCGAATCGTGGCGGCTCGAAACGAGTAGATCGATTGTGCGTCGTCGCCAACGACGGTCAGGCCGCGGCCATCGGGCTTGAGGGCCAGCAGGATCGATGCCTGCAAGTGATTGGTGTCCTGGTATTCATCGACGAGTACGTGATCGAAGCGGGCACCCAGCTCGGCGGCGAAGGCGGGCTCGGCGGCCATCTGTGACCAGTACAGCAACAGGTCGTCGTAGTCGAGAATGTTCTGCGCCTGCTTGGCCGCGACGTAGCGGGCAAACAACTGCTTCAGCTCCGTTTCCCACCCGGCACACCACGGAAAGGTCCGCATCAGGACCTCGGCCAGCGGCTGCTCGCTGTTGACCGTGCGCGAGTAGATCGTCATGCACGTGCCCTTGGTCGGGAAGCGCTTTTGGGTGGTGCTGAACTTCAGGTCATGACGCACCAGGGCCAGCAGATCTTCCGAATCGGCACGGTCATGGATGGTGAAGGAAGGCGCGAGGCCGATGCGCTCCGCATAGTCGCGGAGCAGTCGCGCGCCAATGCCGTGGAAGGTGCCGGCCCACGGGAAATGCAGCGGGCGCTGCGTTGCCGGGGCACCGATCGCCTGCTGGACGATGAGCCCGACCCGGCGCGACATTTCCGCCGCCGCGCGGCGCGAGAAAGTGAGCATCAGGATGCGCTGCGGATCCGCGCCGTTGACGGTCAGGTGGGCGACGCGGTGAGCCAGCGTCTTGGTCTTGCCCGACCCGGCCCCGGCGATGACCAGGAGCGGCCCGCATTGTCCGTCGTATTCCACGGCGGCGCGTTGCTCGTCATTCAACGATTCCAGGTAATCCGGGCCGGCCGGGAATCGATTCGAAGTGTTCGGATTGTTCGATGTGGCGAGTGCGGTCATGGTTGGCATTGGCTAAAGTGCGCCGAGGTCAACGGAAATCCCGGCTGCTTGTATGCAGACTGCCCAGCAACTCGGTGTGATCGACCAGTCGTTTGGCAATCAGATGCACGACCTCGCCTTCGCACTGTAGCACGCCCAGCACGCCGAGCAGGCGCGAACCGAGCAGCTCCTTGCGTTGCCGCTCTGCCAGCAGGGCATGCACGATCACGTTGGCCATTCCGGTTTCGTCTTCCAGCGTCACAAAGATGACGCCTTTCGAGGTCGAGGGGCGTTGCCGGCAGGTGACGAATCCGGCACAGCGCGCCAGCTTTCTGCTGGGCATCTGACGCAGCTCGGCCGCCTGCACGTAGCGGCGCTGGCTCAGTTGCTGCCGCAGAAGCGTCATCGGATGGCAGCCAAGCGTCAGGCCCAGCGTGGCGTAGTCGGCAATCAGGCTTTCCGCTTCGCTGGGGGCGACCAGGAGCGGCCGTTCCTCGCCAATCGGCAGGCCGTCCAGCAGATCGTTGCGGACGCGAACAACAGCGGTTTCCCAGGCGGCTTCACGCCGATGGCCGGCGAGGGAAACCAGCGCATTGGCTTCGGCCAGCAGTTCCAGATCGCGTTTGTTCAGTGCCGCCCGATGTGCGAGATCGGTGACGCCGGTGAAGGCCTGTTCCGACCGTGCCGCCGTAATGCGTTCCGCTGCCGCTTTGCCCATACCGCCGATCCGGTTCATTCCGAAACGGATCACCGGCCGTGACGAACCCGTTTCTTCCAGCGTCGTCTCCCACAGGCTGGCGGTGACATCCACCGGCCGGACGGCGACGCCGTGGCGCTGCGCATCCTGCACGAGTTGCGAGGCCGAATAGAAGCCCATCGGCAGCGAATTCAGCAGGCCGGCGAGAAAGGCCGCCGGGTAGTGGCACTTGAGCCAGGCCGAGACATACACAAGCAGCGCGAAACTCGCGGCATGCGATTCCGGGAAGCCGTAATCCGCAAACCCTTCCAGCTGACGATACAGCGCTTCGCTGAATTCCCGGCTGTACCCCCGCGCTGCCATGCCCTGGAGCAGTTTGTCGCGGAATGGGCCGATGCCACCGCGCCGTTTCCAGGCGGCCATGGCGCGACGCAGTTGATCGGCTTCGCCGGGCGCAAACCCGGCAGCCACCATCGAGAGCTGCATCGCCTGTTCCTGAAACAGCGGTACGCCGAGCGTGCGCTCCAGAACGCCTTTCACCGCCTCGCTCGGATAACTGACCGGCTCCCTGCCTTGCCTGCGGCGCAAGTAGGGATGCACCATGTCGCCCTGAATCGGGCCGGGGCGGACGATGGCCACCTCAATGACCAGATCGTAAAAAGTCTGCGGACGCAAACGCGGCAGCATCGACATTTGCGCGCGCGATTCGATCTGGAATACGCCGATGGTGTCCGCGGCGGAAATCATCCGGTATACGGCCGGGTCTTCCGGCGGAATATGTTCCAGGGCGAAAGCTTCCTTGCGTTGCAATGCCACCCACGCCAGCGCACGCCGGATCGCACTCAGCATGCCCAGCGCCAGCACATCGACCTTCATCAGGCCGAGCACGTCGATGTCATCCTTGTCCCACTGGATCACGCTGCGCTCCGGCATCGCCGCATTCTCGATCGGCACCAGCCGGTCGAGCCGGCCGCGACTGATGACAAAGCCGCCGACATGCTGCGACAGATGCCGCGGGAATCCCTTGATCTCCTGCGCCAGTTGCATCCATAGCCTCACCGTGGGACCGGCCGCATCGAGACCGACGTCGGCGAAACGCGCCTGCCATTGCTCGGGCTTGTCCCACCAGGCCAGAGATGAGGTCAGCGCATCGAGCTTGTCGCGGTCGATCCCGAGCGCGCGGCCGGTATCGCGCAGCGCCGAGCGCGAACGGTAACAAATCACCGTTGCCGTCAGCGCCGCGCGTTCGCGTCCATACTTGCTGTAGATGTACTGGATGATTTCCTCGCGCCGCTGATGCTCGAAGTCCACATCAATGTCGGGTGGCTCGTTGCGCTCCCTGGAGATGAAACGGCCAAACAGGAGATTGGCGCGCGCCGGATCGACCTCGGTAATGCGCAAGGCATAGCACACCGCCGAGTTGGCGGCCGAGCCGCGCCCCTGGCAAAGAATGCCGAGACGGCGTGCGTGCGCAACGATGTCATAGACCGTCAAGAAATACGGCTCGTAGCCCAGCTCGCCGATCAGTTGCAATTCATCGTCGACCTGCCGCTGCACCCTGCCGGGAATACCCTGCGGATAGCGGCTGTGCAGGCCGCGTTGCGTTTCCTGGCGCAGATAGCCTGCCGGGGTCTGGCCGAAGGGAACGACTTCCTCGGGATACTCATAGCGCAGCTCGTCGAGCGAGAATTGGCAGAGCCCGGCAATACGCACCGTCTCGGCCAGCAACGCGGGAGGATAGAGCCTGGCCAAGGCTTCCCGGCGACGCAGATGGCGCTCGCCATTCGGGAACAAGGCAGAGCCTGCCTGCTCCACCGTGGTATTCAGGCGCAGCGCCGTGAGCGTATCCTGCAGCGGCCGCCGTTCGCGCACATGCATATGAACATCTCCGCCGGCGACCAGAGGGATCCCGCTCGTGCGCGCCAGATGTTGCAGATGCGCGAAGCGTTTCCGGTCGTCCGGCGCAAGATGCCGTTCGTAGACGATCCAGCAGCGTCCCGGAAACCGGTCCATCAGAAAAAAACCGTCCTCGATCGAAGCACGGCCCGATGCAACCCACAAGGCCAGACAGTCGGGAATGCCGCTGGCCAGGTCGCCGCGGCTGAGCGCATATTTTCCCTTGTCGGCGCGCCGCCGGCCCAGGCTGATGATGACCGACAGGTTGCCGTAGCCGGCCCGGTTCTGTGCCAGCAGCACCAGCTTCAGGCCATCCGACAGGATCAGTTCGGCCCCGATCAGCAGCTTGAGGCCGAGCGGCTTGGCGGCTTCGTGTGCGCGCACGACCCCGGCGAAGGAACATTCATCGGTGATCGCCAGCGCGCAATAGCCCAGCTCAACCGCACGCTGCACCAGTTCGCGCGAATGCGACGCCCCGCGCAGAAAACTGAAGTTGCTCAGACAGTGCAATTCGGCATAGTCCGGCAAGGCACTCGCTTCGTTCATGCGAAGAATCCCTGCAGAAACCATCGGCCGGGCGCCTGGCATTCGCGATAGATCCACAACCAGCGCGCATCCGCCGAACGGGCAATGAAATAGTCGCGGCGCACATCCGCGGGGCGTGCACGGGTATCCCACCAGCCCGCTTCGATCCGTTCCGGCCCGGCCAGCAGGGTCAATGGCCCGCAGCGGCAGGGACGGCCCTGAATATAGGAAAGCAACTCGGGTTTCTCGAGCAGCCAGAGTGGCCGGGGCAAAACCGGTGGAATGCCCGGCGTGATACCCGAATTGACTTTACCGAACAGGGAAGCTGCTTGGGTCGCGCACTCGGGGCGGTGATCGTCGTGCGTAGCGATAGCGTAGACCTGTTTCTCGCCAAGGCGCGCACTCAATCGTTCCAACAAATTGCCAATGGCATCCGCGGTGTCCTGGGCTGCTTCAAACAGGGCCTGATTGCGGTGTGGGCGCGGAACCACCTGGGTCGCCGTGAGCAGCAGCGATTCGACCGGTGCCTGGAGTGTGAAGCGTTCCAGGCGCTCGCGCAGTACGCGCTCGAAGCGGCTCCCATCGGCCGTGAGATCGGCGAAGCGCAGCACGACATCCGTCACTGTATGGCGATGCTGGAGTTGCAGTACGATCTCACGCACCCCCGCCTGCCGCGCCGACAGCCATCCGGCCAGGGCGGAAATCAGACGCCGTGCCGCGAACAGCAAGGCTGTTGCGTACTCCACTGTGGCAGGAAGTTCCAACGACAAGGCGAACCGTTCCGGAAAAACAAAGTCCGGGCGCGGATCGGGCTGATCGCCCAATGCCTGTGCGATCAACCGAACGGCCTCCCTGCCAATCCGCCGCGCCAGGGCGGCCGAAGGCAGGCGCACGACTTCGGCCAGGGTGGTGATACCGAAGCGGCGCAGGGCCTCGGCGGCCTTGTGGGGCAACACCTCCACGGGCAGCGTTTCCAGCTGCTGGCGTAGGGTCGTTTGATCGGAGCAAAGCGCTTGCGTTCGTGCTTGCGCCAACCACTGCGCGCCCAGAGGGGTGGGCGCAGCCGCAACCTCGACGCTGTAGTGTTGTGCCTGTACACCTTCTCTGGCCAAGGACACCACGGCCTCCAGCCCACCAAACAGCCGCAGGCAACTGCCAACTTCCAGCAACAGCGTATCGGGGACCAGGCTGACGCGAGGAGTCAGATTACCCGCCCAACAGGCCAGGGTCTGCAGGGCCGAAGTTTCTCTCGGCCGGTCTCGCGCGATCAGCGCAATGGCCGGCGCCAGCATGCGCGAGGCAGCGATACCCATGCCGCTCTCGACGCCCGCTCGCCGCGCTGCTTGGTCGCCGAGGAGGACGCGCCCCTGCTCGACCACGGCGCTAGGCGAGGACAGGGGAAGGTTCGCTTCGAGCGGCAGGCAAGGCAGATGGAGGGCAAGCCACAGGGGCTTTACGCGTGAATTCATAGGGATCGCACCAGTGCTTCGAACGTGGCACGTCGAGAGTGAGTGTCCGGCTACACGGGGCGCCACGGCGCTTGAGTAATTTGAGGTCTAGCGCGCCGCACTCACCCGAGCGGAGCAAGAGCCGGAGCGGAGCCGCCGAGGAGGATTGAGCGGCCCGCACCGGGCGGAACAGAAACATCGCGCTATTGCCGCTTGCTGCCGCAACTTGCAGGCGTCTGAGTTGCCGAGCATCGGCCGATGCCGCCCAGCACAGCACCACGCCAAGCGCCGTGTTCGACAAGGCCTGTTCGGCTGCCCACAGGACGTCACGCGCTTGCGCTGGCGATACAATCACCAGCTGCGCCAGATTGACCCCAGCGCAAACCCATGCCGGGCCATGCGCCCGATGCGGAGGGGCGACCAGCATGCCCCATCTGCCCTCCTGCTGTATCTGCAGCAGCGCGGGCAGCAGCAACGAACACTCGCCCAAGCCCGAACCATCCAGCAGGATCTCGGTCAACGCGCCGCGCGGCCACCCTCCACCCGGCAATTCGGCATCGAGCGCCGCAAAACCGCTCGCGACCGAGAGGCTGTTTGCCCTGGCAAACCCGCCGACAAACTGATTCCCGCGCCAAACATCGGGCCGCGCCAATACATCGTCGAGAGCAACCGCAGCATTCATGACGCCAAGACTCAATGCGCGCAACGGCGCACCAGGCCGACCATGACGCCGTAGATTTCCAACTCGCCCTTGGGGCGGATGATCGGATAGGTCTTGTTATGCGGCAAGAGGATGAATTTGCCACGCTCGGTAGCGAGTTCCTTGAGAGTGAATCCACTGTCGACAATGGCCACGACAAAATCGCCCGCCTTGGCATCCCGGTTGCGCTCGACGGCAATGACATCGCCGTCGTGAATGCCGGCATCAATCATGGAATCACCCTTGACCGGAATCATGACCGTGCGCGAGGGGTGTTGAATGAGGTAGTGGTCAACGAGGAAAGGCTCCGCCCCGGTCCCTTCGATCGACTCGGAACTGCCCGCCCGAATCGATGCACTGACCAGCGGCCGCTCAAAAAAACGACCAGACGGAATCCATGCGTCGTCGTCCGGCGTGCGTTCGACGAAACCGGCCGCTTCGAGTCGCTCAAGCAGTTTGCTGGAAGCGGCCCGGGAAGCAAAACCCATCAATTCCGCAATACGCTGAAACGAAGGAATGCGCCGGTTTGCCGCATAGTAATCGCGCAGGCGGCCGAGATATTCGGCATCCTTGTTTTGAGCAGTCATGGGGGAACCTCTTGGTGATCGTTTGACTACTAGATTAGTAATCAAACGATCACCTGTCAACTCCCGGTGCAATGACCGGGCAGATGACCTCCAAACTTGCCGCGCAAGTGTGCCCATAGTGCGCCCACAATAAAAAAGGCCCACAGAGGATTTCTCTGCAGGCCTTGGTATTACTGGGGCGATGTACCGGGCTTGAACCGGTGACCCTTGGAATCACAATCCAATGCTCTACCAACTGAGCTAACACCGCCATTGTTCTGGCGCGCCCGGCGAGACTTGAACTCACAACCCCCGGCTTAGAAGGCCGGTGCTCTATCCGGTTGAGCTACGGGCGCGAATCGCGAGACGTCCGGGAAATTACCTTCCTGTACTGCTTTGTGACACTTCGAATGCTGGTCGGGGCGGTGGGATTCGAACTCACGACCCTCTGCTCCCAAAGCAGATGCGCTACCAGGCTGCGCTACGCCCCGAAGAAGCGCGCATTCTACAGACTGCCCCCCCCTCGGTCAATCGCCATTGCGTCCAACCAGGGGGCAAGTAGCGCGAATCCATTGATGGATGTCTTCATTTGCGGGCAGAATAAAAAAATTGCTCATGTGCAGCACAAGGCGCAGGGTGCGATACAATCCAGCGCTAGGCGTAGCATACGCTTTCAGTACATTGTTGATGACTTGCAGTGTTTCGCTGTTTCTGATATTTACTCGCCTTTTTGCAAAACTACTGGACGGTTTCTGAACATGCCTGATGATTTACGCCACAAACACTTCGCCCCCTATGTCGCCAAGAAGGGCGAGGAGTACATGAGCAGCAAACAATTGGCTCATTTCCGTACAATCCTCGAAACGCTTAAAGCTGAGCTGATGGACGACATCGAGCGTACGGTTCACACCATGCAGGATGAAGCGACAGTTTTTGCTGACCCCAATGACCGTGCGAGCCAGGAAACCGATATCGCGATCGAGCTTCGCAACCGCGACCGTGAACGCAAGCTGATCAAGAAAATTGAAGAGACGATCGATCATATCGAGAGTGGCGACTACGGGTACTGCAACGGCTGCGGCGTCGAGATTGGCATCAAGCGCCTCGAAGCCCGCCCAACAGCGACACTCTGCATTGACTGCAAGACGCTCGAGGAAGTCCGCGAAAGACAGATCGCCAAATAACACCGGGCGCCACACCCACTGCGCGCACACTTGCGCTGGGTTGCGAAATGGCAGGCACTTCAGGGCGTTTGCCGGGTCTCAATTGAAAAAGGACGCCGAAGCGTCCTTTTTTTACTCGTGGAACACGCTCAATACTATTGCGCGCTGGTGTTGGCTACGCCGCCGCCTTCTTCTGCAGTCAGCGCCTTCATTGACAGGCGCACACGCCCCTTCTCATCGGCCTCCAGCACCTTCACACGGACTTTCTGCCCTTCCTTCAGGTAGTCGGCAACGGCATTGACACGCTCGTTGGCGATCTGGGAAATGTGCAGCAGGCCGTCGCGACCCGGCAGGATGCTGACGATGGCGCCAAAGTCGAGCAGCTTGAGTACGGTACCTTCATAGATCTTGCCCACTTCGACATCGGCTGAAATCGCCTCGATACGCGACTTGGCGGCATTGGCGGCGTCACCGCTCACGGAAGCGATGGTAATCGTACCGTCTTCCTTGATGTCGATCGTCGTGCCTGTCTCTTCGGTGATCGCGCGAATGACCGCGCCACCCTTGCCGATCACGTCGCGGATCTTCTCGGGGTTGATCTTCAGGGTGTATAGGCGCGGCGCATAGGTCGATACTTCTACGCGGTGACCGGAGACCGAGCTCTGCATCTGGCCCAGGATATGCAAACGTGCTTCCTTGGCCTGCGCCAGAGCAACATGCATGATTTCCTTGGTGATGCCCTGTATCTTGATGTCCATCTGCAGGGCGGTAACCCCCGTATCGGTTCCGGCAACCTTGAAGTCCATATCGCCCAGGTGATCCTCGTCACCCAGAATGTCGGTCAGGACGGCAAAACGGTTGCCTTCCTTGATCAGCCCCATGGCGATGCCGGCAACGTGCGCCTTGAGCGGCACACCGGCATCCATCAGCGCGAGCGATGCACCGCACACCGATGCCATTGAGCTCGACCCGTTGGATTCGGTGATTTCGGAGACCACGCGCATGGTGTAGGAAAAATCCTCCGCTTTCGGAAGCACGGCAATCATGGCCCGCTTGGCCAGGCGACCATGGCCTATTTCACGACGCTTGGGCGTGCCGACACGACCACACTCGCCTGTGGCGTAGGGTGGGAAATTGTAATGGAGCATGAAGCGTTCACGATATTCACCGGCCAGGGAATCGATGATCTGTTCGTCACGACCTGTGCCCAAAGTGGCTACAACCAGAGCCTGCGTTTCGCCCCGGGTGAATAGCGCCGAGCCGTGAGTGCGCGGCAATACGCTCGAACGGATGGCAATGGGGCGCACGGTACGCGTGTCACGACCATCGATACGTGGTTCGCCGGCCAGAATTCGGCCGCGAACAATTTTGGCCTCAACGTCGAAAAACAGGTTCTTGACCGTATTGGCATCGGGAGCACCGTCGCCGGCCGTCAGTGCGGCAACCGCCTTTTCTGAAATTTCGTGAATGCGATGTGTACGCTGTTGTTTGCTGGTAATGCGAAAGGCGTCCTGCAGGTCGGTTTCGACCAGGTCGTTGAGCTTGCCAACCAGCGCTTCGTTCTTGGCGGCCGGCGTCCAGTCCCATTCAGCTTTTCCAGCTTCATCGACCAGCTCGTTGATGGCGTTGATGACCACTTTCATCTGGTCGTGACCGTATACAACCGCACCGAGCATGACATCCTCGGGCAACACGTCGGCTTCCGATTCAACCATCAGTACGGCCGTTTGCGTACCGGCAACGACGAGATTGAGTTGGCTGCTCTTGAGTTGGGTCAGCGTCGGGTTGAGCACATACTGGCCGTCGATATACCCGACGCGGGCGGCGCCGAGCGGGCCGTCAAACGGAATACCCGATACCGCCATGGCCGCCGAAGCGCCGATGATCGCCGGGATGTCCGGATCGATCTCCGGATTGAGCGAAACCACCATCGCCACAACCTGGACTTCGTTGTAGAAACCTTCCGGGAAAAGTGGGCGCAGCGGGCGATCGATAAGACGCGATGTCAATGTTTCCTTTTCCGATGGGCGTCCTTCACGTTTGAAGAAACCACCGGGAATACGGCCCGCCGCATAAGTCTTTTCGATGTAATCGACCGTCAGCGGGAAAAAGTCTTGGCCCGGCTTGACCGATTTATTGCCAACCACAGAGACCAGAACGACGGTGTCATCAACCGTCACCATGATGGCCGCACCGGCCTGGCGTGCAATCTCACCGGTTTCGAGCGTCACCTGGTGAGCCCCGTACGTAAAAGTTTTCTTGGCGATTGTAAACATGATTCCCTCTCTCAATAATCCAACGCGCGAACCCACGACACCGGAACGCAACCCAACAATATGCCAACGTGGCGAACAGCAATAAAAACGACAACAGCGGCACCACCCGAACGGGCTGGCCGCTGCCATTCTTGAATGATCTGCACTCCCAACCGCACTGCGGTTCGGCAGGCAGCTTACTTACGCAGGCCGAGACGCTGAATCAGCGCACGATACGCATCGACATTCGTGGCTTTCAGGTAATCCAGCAGCTTACGCCGGCGACTCACCATACGCAGAAGACCTCTACGGGAGTGGTGATCCTTGACGTGTTCCTTGAAGTGACCGGTCAGGTCGTTGATACGCGCTGTGAGCAAGGCCACCTGGACTTCTGAGGAGCCGGTGTCGCCCGTTGCGCGCTGATACTCACTCATGATCTGAGCTTTTTGCGTGACATTGATCGCCATTTCAAACTCTCTTTCGTTAAATGCGACATCGCCCCAGTTTGATAGAGCAAATGCCTGTTAATAAATATGTTTCCCGCTCGGCGAAGCGAACTTCGGATTATAGTCTGCACGACGGGTTACGGGCAAGAACGAAATATTGTCGCGCACAATCAGACGCATACCAGTCGACGCGGCTTCACTTCACCCGAACCGTCGGCCATGCCCAAGCCGAGCAATTTCGAGTCGCCATAAACACGGCATTTCCCCTGCAGCCCTGCGGTGCCATTGGTGAGGCTGACCGGATGCCCATGCATAAAGCGCAAGGTGGTTTGATCATCGAGATGGACAGCCGGCAAGCTTTGTAGCAGCGTATCCGGTTCACGCAGGTATTGGGCCCGATCCTCGCCGGAAAGCGTAATCAAGCGATCCAGCGTAATCGCCTCGGAAACTGTCAGCGAACCCACCGCCGTGCGTCGCAACGCGGTCAGATGCGCGCCGCAAAGCAGCACATTGCCGATGTCTTCAGCCAGCGTACGGATATAGGTTCCCTTGCTGCAAGAGACATGCAAACGACAGGCATGACCCGAGAAATCGATGAGTCGCAGTTCGCTGATGGTTACCTCACGGGCTTCGCGTTCAACGCTCAGGCCTTGCCTGGCCAACTGATAGAGGGGTTTGCCATTGCGCTTGAGCGCCGAATACATCGGCGGAATCTGGTGGATCCGGCCGCGAAAACGCTGCAATGCGGCTTCCAGGTCCGCTTGACCGAAATCGGGTAAGTGCCGTTGCAGGACAGCGCCCTCGGCATCGCCGGTATCGGTTGTCACGCCAAACAGAATCTCTGCTTCGTACGTCTTTTCGGCTTCAAGCAGGTCGGCGGAAAACTTGGTCGCTTCTCCAAAACACAGGGGCAACAATCCGCTCGCCAGAGGGTCTAGCGTGCCGGTATGCCCGGCCTTGGCCGCCGAGTAAATACGGCGCGCACTCTGCAACGCCGAATTGGATGTCATACCGCTCGACTTGTCGAGCAGGAGCACGCCATCGATACGCCGCCAACTACGACTGCTTCTGCTGCTCATCACCAGGATCGCTCAGTGGGTCGAGATCCGTGCGTTCTGAGATGGCGACGGCTTCCTGGATCAGTTTCGTCAGATCGGCGCCACGTTCGAGCGACTGATCAAAGGTGAAATGCAATTGGGGCGTCATGTGAATGCTGATGCGTTTGCCCAACTCACGGCGCAAGAATCCCGAGGCCTTCTGCAAACCGATCAACACCGCCGGCAGGTCCTCGGCACTGGCCAAGGTACTGAAATACACTTTGGCATGGGCATAATCAGCCGTCACCTCAACGTCGGTGATGCTGATCATGCCGACGCGCGGATCCCTGAGTTCCGTGCGGATCAGCTCAGCCAGTTCACGCCGGATCTGTTCGGAAACGCGGTCCCTGCGTGAGAACCCCTTGTTGTTTGTCACTACAGCGTCCGGGCGATTTCCGTCACGTCATAGATTTCAAGTTGATCGCCTTCTTGATAGTCGTTGTAATTCTTCAGCGACAACCCGCATTCAAAGCCAGCCCGGACTTCCTTGGCATCATCCTTGAAGCGCTTGAGCGATTCGAACTCGCCATCCCAGATGACGATATGATCGCGCAGCAGGCGCGCGCGCGAAGTCCGCCTGACCACGCCTTCGAGCACGTAGCAGCCGGCAATCGTACCGATCTTGGTGGCACGAAAAACCTGCCGTATTTCGACCAGGCCAGAGATCTCTTCCTTTCTTTCCGGCGACAACATGCCCGACAATGCCGCCTTGACGACATCTACAGCATCATAAATGATGTTGTAATAGCGGATGTCGACCCCGACACTCTCGGCCGCCTTCCGTGCCCCGGCATCGGCGCGTGTGTTGAACCCGATGATGACGGCCTTCGACGCTTGTGCCAGATGCACATCGGACTCGCTGATGGCGCCAACCGCAGCGTGAATGATATTCACCTTGACTTCGTCGGTTGAAAGTTTTTGCAAGGACTGAGCCAGGGCTTCCTGCGAACCCTGCACATCGGCCTTGATGATGAGCGGGAGCATTTTGACTTCAGCTTCCGTCATCTGTTCAAGGATGGTTTCAAGATTGGCCGCCTGCTTCTTGGCCAGTTTGACATCGCGGAACTTGCCCTGCCGGAATAGCGCAATTTCACGCGCCTTACGCTCGTCAGCCAATACGACGGCTTCCTGCCCCGCTGTCGGCACATCCGAAAGGCCCAGAATCTCGACCGGAATCGACGGTCCGGCTTCTTTGATCAATTTGCCGTTTTCATCAAGCATGGCGCGAATGCGTCCAAAGACCTCGCCGGCCAACAGGACATCCCCCTGGCGAAGCGTTCCGGACTGCACCAGCATCGTCGCCACCGGACCGCGGCCCTTGTCAAGACGCGCTTCAATGATCAAACCCTTTGCTGGGGCGTCGGTCGGCGCTTTCAGTTCGAGCACTTCAGCCTGAAGCAGCACATTTTCGAGCAGCTCGTCGATTCCCACACCCGTCTTGGCGGATACGGAAATGAATGGTGCGTCTCCGCCGTAATCTTCCGGCACTACTTGTTCGGCCACCAGTTCCTGCTTGACGCGCTCGGGATTAGCTTCCGGCTTGTCAATTTTGTTCACCGCGACAATGATCGGAACGCCGGCCGCTCTGGCGTGATGAATCGCTTCCTTGGTTTGCGGCATTACGCCATCGTCTGCCGCGACGACCAGAATGACCAGGTCAGTCGCCTTGGCACCTCGTGCGCGCATCGCCGTAAAAGCCTCGTGGCCCGGCGTATCGAGGAAGGTCACCATGCCGCGATCGGTTTCAACGTGATAGGCGCCAATATGCTGGGTTATGCCACCTGCTTCGCCGGAAGCCACTCGTGTCCGGCGTATGTAGTCAAGCAATGAAGTTTTACCATGGTCAACGTGGCCCATTATGGTCACAATCGGAGAACGGAATTTCAGATTTTCTTCATCATCCTCTTCTATCTCCTCTTCCATCTCCATTTGCTTCTCCATATCGATGAATTCCACGTCGAAACCAAACTCGCTGGACACCAGTTCAATTACTTCTGCATCCAGTCGCTGGTTGATAGATACCATTATACCCAAACTCATACACTTACTGATCACTTCGGCAAAGCTTACATCCATCAGATT
>WBZS01001363.1_pt2 | contig 14790 bp, 13 predicted proteins | sample 5204201 | NCBI WGS metagenome assembly WBZS01 (sample SAMN12344357, study PRJNA552823) | activated sludge metagenome | biome: Activated sludge suspended growth; feature: Nitrification reactor; material: Wastewater; isolation source: activated sludge from nitrification reactor of wastewater...
GGCGTCCGCTGCCCAGGGTGGCGGTGCCGGCGGCCGTCCACTGCTGTCCGTCGTGGACGCCGGCCGGCAGCACCGGCAGGCCGGGCTCGAACGCCAGGAAGTCCTTGTCCCCGGCGTTCACCCGCAGCTCCAGCCCGGCCGGCTCGACGGCCAGCACCCGGTTGTTCCGGGCGCTGACCCGGCCGGCGGCGTCCGCGGTGACCTCGACGATGCGCACCCAGCTGGTGGTGGTCACCTCGTCGAAGCTGGCGCCGTAGCCGAGGGCGGTCGGTCCGCTCTGCCAGACCTGTCCGCCGAAGGTGCTGTAGTACTCGGCCACGGTGTCGCTGCCGTCCGAGTTCTCCAGCACGACCCGGCTGCCCGAGGCCGGCAGGTAGCGCATCGCGGGCGAGGCGTCCTGCGCCGAGATCGGCCGGCCCAGGGTCGCGGCGGCGGCGACCACGCCCAGCACCACGGCGACCACCAGGGTCGCGGCGAGCCGGGGATGGGGCCGCCTCGGACGCCGCGCCACCGGCGGCTGGAACGGCTGCGGCGGAACCGCCTGCTGAAAGCCCGGAGCGGGCTGCGGCGGAAACGGCGGCGGGGTCGGGGCGGGCGGCTGCCGTCGCGGCGGCTGACTGCCGAATGCACCACTCGGCAGGTGGCCCGGATCTGACACCCGCTCACTATAAACAGCGAGCGGCCCGGGCCGCCGGAGGCCCTCGCTCAGCTCGCCGTCAGCTGCCGCACGATCACAGGCACCAGCAATTCGCGTTGCCAGGGCCGGACCAGCTCGGCGGCGAGGGCGGCGTCCACGGCCTCGGCAGTGATTTCGGCGGGCGGCTCCCAGAGCAGCCGGCGCAGGGCGTCCGGGCTGATCAGGTTCTCGACCGGGAGCTCCAGGTGCTCGGCCCGCTCGACGACCGCCGGCCGGACGGCCTCCCAGCGCGCGGCCGCCTCGGGATTGCGCATCTCCCAGGCACGGGTGGGTGGCGGTCCCTCCGCGCTCTGTTGCCGGGCGGGCAGCTGATCGCGGGTCAGGGCCGCGACCCGGTCGAGCGCGGCCAGCCAGCGGGCCCGGTAGCGGCTGGGCGAGCGCCAGGAGAACTCGGACACGGCGGCCAGGTCGGCCGGGCCGAGCCGCTTGACCTCGGTGGGATTCGCGCGCGCGGCGAGGGCGGTGATGGCCCGGTCGGGCAGCACCTTTCCGGGCGCCCGGTCCATCGAGGACGCCAACTGGTCGCGCACCTGCCACAGCTCGCGGACGACGGCCAGCGCCCGCGGGGTGCGCACGGCGTGCAACCCGGAGGTGCGGCGCCACGGATCGGTGCGGGCCGGCGCGGTCACCTGGGCCCGCTCGATCAGGTAGGCGAACTCCTGCGCCGCCCATTCGGCCTTGCCGGCGGCCTGTAGCCGGACGTCCAGCCAGTCCCGCAGTTCGGCCAGCTTCTCCACGTCGAGGGCCGCATAGTTGAGCCACTCGTCCGGCAGCGGGCGCCGCGACCAGTCCGCCGCCGAGTGCTCCTTGCGCAGGGTGAGCCCGAACGCCTCCTCGAGCAGCGTGCCCAGCGCCACCCGCGGCATGCCCAGCAGCCGGGCGGCGAGTTCGGTGTCGTACAGCCGGCGGGGGAGCAGCTTCACCTCGGCGAGGCAGGGCAGGTCCTGGGTGGCGGCATGCAGCACCCACTCGGCATCGGCCAGGGCGTCGGCCAGCTCGGACAGGTCGGCGGGCCGGTCGCGTCCGGTGAACGGGATCGGGTCGAGCAGGACGGTGCCGGCGCCCTCGCGGCGCAGCTGGATCAGGTAGGCCCGGGCCGAATAACGGAAGCCCTGGGCGCGTTCGGTGTCGATGCCGACCGGTCCGCTGCCGGCGGCCAGCGCCGAGGTCGCGGCGGCCAGCCCTTCCGGGGTCGTGACGACGTCCGGGACGCCGTCCGCCGGTGCTTCGAGGACGACGAGATGCTCGGGTTGGTCGGTCACCGGCGTCGCCGTGCCGACATCACCACCACGCCCTCCGGTAGGGGTGGCAGGCCGGCGGTGGTGCACAGCAGCTCGGACCAGCTCATCAGGTGCCGGGTGACGTCTTCGGCCGAGCTGACCAGCGGCGTCCAGGACGCCCGGATCTCGACCTCGGCGCGGGGCGGATCGGCCGACATGGCGCCGAAGGCGCGCGACGACACGGCCGTCACGGTGCCGCTCGGGGCGGTGTAGTCGGCGCCGTAACGGGCCAGTGCGTCGATCAGCCACGACCAGCCCACCTCGGTGAGCAGGGGGTCGACCACCATCTCGGCGTCCACCTCGGCCCGGGCGTAGGTGACGCACCGGAAGTCGCCGTCCCAGGACGGGTTGCCGGCCGGGTCGTGCAGCAGCACGAGGCGTCCGTTGCCCAGGTCTTCGCCGCCGGCGACGACCTCGGCGGCCACGGCGACCGCATGCGGAGCGATCCGCTGCGGCGCCGGAATCTCTTCGATGACCAACTCGGGCCGCCAATGCATGCCCTGCAGCGCAGCCACCGCGTCATCGAACAACCCGGCACTGCCCACCATGGTCTTGCGTGCTCCTCCCACGGGGCTGAATCTAGCCGCGGAGCCGTCGCCCGCCCGGGGGACTCGCCGGGCGGCGGTCAACGATCACGCGGTCTGTTCGGGCTCCAGCGTCAGGCAGATCGAGTTGATGCAGTAGCGCTTGTCGGTCGGCGTGTCGTAGCCCTCGCCGGTGAACACGTGGCCCAGGTGCGAATCGCAGGTGGCGCAACGCACCTCGGTGCGCACCTGCCACAGCGACCGGTCCTCGATGTAGCGGACGCTGTCCAGCTCGGGCGCGAAGAAGGAGGGCCATCCGCAGTGCGACTCGAATTTGGTGTCGCTGGTGAACAGCTTCGCCCCGCAGGCGCGGCAGTGATAGGTGCCGGGCGCGGTCGTGTCGGTGTACTCGCCGGTGAACGGCCGCTCGGTGCCGGCCTCGCGCAGCACGTGGTACTCGGCCGGCGTCAGCAGCTCGCGCCACTGCTCCGGCGTCCGGAATTGCTTCGGATCGAGTTCCATGGACTGATCTCCTCGTCTCGCAGGTGGCGGCTCAAGGTTAGCCCGGGGCCCCCACTAGCCTGTGCGGATGGCCACCAAACCCGTCGTCGTCGAAGCCGCCGGACGCCAGGTGCGCGTCACCAGCCCGGACCGAGTCGTCTACCAGCCGACCGAGCGGACGCCGCAGATCACCAAACTGCAGGTCTGCGAGTACTACGCGAGCGTCGGCGATGCGTTGATGCGGGCGATGGGGGACCGGCCGACCGCCATGGAGCGCTGGCCCGACGGCTGGCGCGAGGGCATGCGGCTGGCCACCGGACCGCAGGACCGCGAAGCCGACGGCTTCTACCAGAAGCGGCTGCCGAGGGGCGTGCCCGACTACATCGAATCGGTCCGGATCACCTTCCCCAGCGGACGCCCCGCCGACGAGCTGTGCCCGTCCGAGCCGGCGTCCTTCGTCTGGGCGGCGCAGATGGGCACGCTCACCTTTCATCCCTGGCCGGTGCGGCGTCCGGACGTCGATCATCCCGATGAGTTGCGGCTCGACCTGGACCCGCAGCCGGGCACCGGTTTCGCCGACGCCCGGCGGGTGGCGGCGGTGGCTGGGGAGCTGCTGGAGGAACTCGGGCTGCGCGGCTACCCGAAGACGTCGGGCAACCGCGGCATCCACATCTACCTGCGGATCCGGCCCGACTACACCTTCGAGGACGTCCGGCACGCCGCGATCGGCTTCGGCCGCGAACTGGAACGCCGGGACGCCGGGGTGACCACGGCCTGGTGGAAGGAGGAGCGCGGCGAGCGGATCTTCATCGACTTCAACCAGAACAACCGCGACCGGACCATCGCCGGCGCCTGGAGCCTGCGCGCCCGACCGGGCGCCCCGGTCAGCACCCCGGTGACCTGGTCGCAACTGGCCGAGGTGCGAGACCCGCGCGAGTTCAACCTGATGACGGTGCCCGACTACCTCACGCACGGCGACCCGTGGGCCGACATGGACGCCGAGGCGTTCTCGCTCGAACCGCTGCTCAACCTGTGGGAGACGCTGCCCGGCGGCGAACTCAACTTCCCGCCCGACTATCCCAAGATGCCCGGCGAGCCTCCGCGGGTGCAGCCGTCCAAGAAGGTGGCGGCGCACTGGGACGAGCACGGCAACCGGATCGAGAAGTAGCTGCACAATGGCTGCCATGCAGCTGCCCGTGATGCCCCCGGTCAAACCGATGCTCGCCAAGGCGGTGCCGGCGATCCCGACCGGCGCGTTGTCGTACGAGCCGAAGTGGGACGGCTTCCGCTCGATCATCTTCCGCGACGGCGACGAGGTGGAGATCGGGTCGCGCAACGAGCGTCCGATGACCCGGTACTTCCCCGAGATCGTGGAGGCGGTGAAGGCGAACCTGCCCGAACGCTGCGTCCTCGACGGTGAGTTGATCGTGGTGGTCGGCGACCGGCTGGAGTTCGAGGTGCTGCAGCAGCGGATCCATCCGGCGGCCAGCCGGGTGAGGCTGCTGTCGGAGCAGACCCCGGCCAGCTTCGTGGCGTTCGACCTGCTCGCCCTGGACGACGCCGACTACACCGAGCGCCCGTTCGCCGAGCGCCGGGCGGCCCTGGAGCGGGCCCTGGCCGATGCGCGGGCGCCGATCCACCTGACGCCGATCACCCGCGACCCGGCACTCGCCGAGGAGTGGTTCGCCCAGTTCGAGGGTGCCGGCCTGGACGGCGTGGTCGCCAAGCCGCTGGACGGCACCTACCAGCCGGACAAGCGCACCATGTTCAAGATCAAGCACCAGCGCACCGCCGACTGCGTGGTGGCCGGCTACCGCGTCCACAAGAGCGGCGACGACGTCATCGGCTCGCTGCTGCTCGGCCTCTACAACGCGGCCGGCGACCTGGCGTCCGTCGGGGTGATCGGGGCGTTCCCCCTTGCCACCCGCAAATCCCTGTTCACGGAGTTGCAGCCGCTGGTGACCACCTTCGACGACCATCCGTGGGCCTGGGCGCGGCAGGAGGAGGGCGCCCGCACCCCGCGGAACTCGGAATACAGCCGCTGGAACAACGGCAAGGATCTGTCGTTCGTGCCGCTGCGGCCCGAGCGGGTGGTCGAGGTGCGCTACGAGCACATGGAGGGCGTCCGGTTCCGGCACACCGCCCAGTTCAACCGCTGGCGTCCCGACCGCGAGCCGCGTTCGTGCACCTACGAGCAACTGGAAGAGCCGGTGAAGTACGACCTGGCCGACATCCTGGCGACCCCGCCGGACGCCGGCTGATCGCGGCGTCCCCTAGTGCGACCCCCGAAGGTGCGCCAGACTACGGGGATGGCAGGCAAGAAGAAGTCCAAGAAGTCGAAGAGGACCGGCGAGGCTCACCCGGCCCGGCCCACCAAGCCGCTCAGCAGACTGCTGCGCCTGCCCAAGGGACCCGTCGACCTGGCGGCGATCGACACCGACGCGGCACCCGGCTACCCGGGTTCCGGCAAGTCGGACGCCGCGGCGCTGACCGAGGCGCTCGCTCCCGAACTCTCCGACCTGCAGGAACGGCTCTACGCCAACGGCCGCTCCGAGGGCATCGGTGCGCCGAGCGTCCTGGTCCTGCTGCAGGGCATGGACACCTCGGGCAAGGGCGGCGTGATCCGCCACGCGATGGGCCTGGTCGACCCGCAGGGCATTCAACTCACCTCGTTCAAGGTGCCCACCGAGGAGGAGCGCAAGCACCATTACCTGTGGCGGATCAGGCGGGCGCTGCCGGACCCCGGCATGATCGGCATCTTCGACCGCTCCCAGTACGAGGACGTGCTGGTCGTCCGGGTCGAACAGCTGGTGCCGGTGAGCGAATGGAACGGCCGCTACGACGAGATCAACGCCTTCGAGCAGAAGCTGGTCGAGAGCGGCACGACGATCATCAAGTGCTTCCTGCACGTGTCGTTCGCCGAGCAGAAGGCACGGCTGGCGGCACGCCTGGCCAGCCCGGCGAAGTACTGGAAGTACAACCCGAAGGACGTCGACGCCCGGGCCAAGTGGCCGGCGTACCAGGAGGCCTACACCGACGCGCTGGAGCGCTGCAACACCGCCGACGCACCGTGGTTCGTGATCCCGTCGGACCGCAAGTGGTACCGCAACTGGGCGGTCGCGCAGCTGCTGCGCGAGCACCTGATCGGGCTGAACCTGTCCTGGCCGGAGGCGACCTTCGACGTGGCGGCCGAGAAGGCGAGGGTGGCGAACTCCTGAACCCCCGCGCGGCGCGATCGGCTGCGGCGCTGGGCACTCCACCCTTTGCTGCGTATCGGCGGGGACGCCCCCGGGCGTAGGCATGGGGGACCGGAGCGAACGCCCGGTGACCGCCGCCGACGGCCGGACGCCGCCCGGCGGCAGACTCAGGAGGGTTTCATGTCAACGGTGTTGTGGATCATCGCCGCGGTGCTGGTCATCTCGGGAATCCTGGCCATCATCCGCAAGCAGGTGCTGTGGGGCATCGTGCTGATCGTCGTCGGCCTGCTGGTCGGCCCGGGCGGGGTCAGCATCTTCCATTGACCCCGCGGGCCGGGCCGGCCGCCCTCGCTCAGGCGATGGTGAGGTGCCGGGCCGGAACCTCTTCCTCTTCCAGCTCCTCGAAGCCGAAATCGAGCAGGTCCATCGCCGCGAAGGCATACCGAGCCAGGATCAGGTCCATCACCTCGTGGGCCGAGCCGAGCGGCTCGCTCACCGAGACGGCGCCGCAGCGCTCGGCCAGTTCGGCCTGGGCGTGGAACAACTCGGTGGCGGTCAGGAAGAACGATCCGACGGCGATGTGCCGGCGGCCCTGGGCGCGGAGGCCCTGGATCGCCTGCGACACCGAGGGGCCCGAGCCGTCCGCGACCGCGGTCAGGCAGGGCAGCCGGTGGTGCGTCGACCACTGCCGGGCGCGCCGGGCGAGCAGGGCGTTGCCCCGGACGTCACCGCTGCGGGCCGAGGACAGCACCAGGCCGTCCAGTTCGAGCACCCGCTGCGCGGACAGCGAGGCCCGCAGCCGCTGATCGAGCACGGTCAGCAGGCTGACCTCGGGACCGACCGGGCGCGACACGCTGACCCGCAGGTCGGGGTACAGGTTGCGCAGCTTGACCGACTGGCCGATCACCCGTTCGTCGGGGTCGATCGCGTGGGTCAGCTGGAGCGGCACCAGCACCACCTCGGTGATGCCCTGCTTGATCAGCTGGGACACCACCTGCGTGGTCGAGGGCGAGCAGTGATCGAGGAAGGCGCAGTGCACGGACAGACCCGGTCGCATGCCCTGGAGGCCCTGCCTCAGGGAGTGCGCGACTTGGGCGACTCGGGCATCGGTGCTGCCCATTCCCACCATCACCAAGGCTGGAGCGGTCATGATGTGCCTCTCTTGCGTCACATGTCCTGCGGCTCCATTGCCGGCGTTTTCGTGTGACCAACTTCTCTCGCCGCTTGTACCAGATGCAAATCGGGCGCTCGACATGTGAGACGAGCATCCCACTATTCGGAAAATTAGCTGTTTCGGCGGCCCGAAAGGGTGGTCTCGGCTGAGATCAGTCCAAGAATCTCAGATCGTGGACGCGCGGTTCGCAACCGGGCCGGGACGCCGGCTCAGCTCCCGGCCACCGCGGCCAGGCCCTCGGCGACCACGGCGAGCCGCTCCTCCCGGCTCCAGCCGGTGCGCGGATCGGACGGCGGCACCGCGGCCAGCAGCGCCTTGGTGTAGGCGTGCTGCGGGTGCAGCAGCACGTCGGCGAGGGCGCCCTCCTCGACCACCCGTCCACTGTGCATGACGACCACGTCGTCGGCCACCTCGGCCACCACCGACAGGTCGTGGGTGATGAACAGGTAGGCCAGGCCCAGCCGCTCCTGGAGCTCCCGCATCAGCTCCAGCACCTGCGCCTGGACGGAGACGTCCAGCGCCGAGACCGGCTCGTCGGCGACCACCAGCTTCGGGTCGAGGACGAGGGCGCGGGCGATGCCGATCCGTTGCCGCTGACCCCCGGAGAACTCGTGCGGGAAGCGGTCGGCGTGGTCGGCGGTGAGCCCGACCAGCTCGAGCGAGTGGGCCACCTTCTCGCGGCGCTCGGCGGCCGTCATCCGGGTGTGCCGGGCCAGCGGCTCGGCCAGCGAGGCACCCACCTTCCAGCGCGGGTCGAGCGAGGCGTAGGTGTCCTGGAAGATGATCTGCGCCTCGCTGCGCCAGCGTCGCAACTCCTCGCCGTCCAGTGCCATCAGGTCGCGGCCGTCGAACCGGACGGTGCCCGAGCTGGGTTCGATCAACCGCAGGATGGCCCGCCCGGTGGTCGACTTGCCCGAACCGGATTCGCCGACGATGGCGAGGGTACGGCCGGTCTCCAGGGTGAGGCTGACCCCGTCCACGGCACGGATGGTCTCGCGCTTGGAGCCGTGGCCGCGGACGAAGTGCTTGACCAGGTCCTCCACGACCAGCAGCGGGGGTTCGGACGCCCCGCCGGCCGGCTCGATCCGCTCGCGGACGACGGGCGAGTCGACGCCGGGCGGCCGGAAGCTGAGCAGCCGTTTGGTGTAGTCGGCCTGCGGATCGGCGAACAGCTGCTGGACGGTGGCGGTCTCCTGCAGCGTGCCCTGATACATCACGGCGACCCGCTGGCAGGTCTGCGCGACGACGCCGAGATCGTGGGTGATCAGCAGCACCGCGGTGCCGTGCCGCTGCTGCAGGCCGACCATCAGGTCGAGGATCTGCGCCTGGGTGGTGACGTCGAGGGCGGTGGTCGGCTCGTCCGCGATCAGCAGCCGCGGCTCGCACGACATCGCCATGGCGATCATCACCCGCTGCCGCATGCCGCCCGAGAGCTGGAACGGATAGTCGCCCATCACCCGCGGCGGGTTCCGGATGCCGACCTCGTCGAGCAGGGCGATGCCGCGGGCCCAGGCGGCCTTGCGGGACAGCTTGCGATGCCGGCGCAGCGGCTCGGTCAGCTGGTCGCCGATGGTGAAGACGGGGTTCAGCGCCGTCATCGGCTCCTGGAAGATGGTGCCGACCCGGCCGCCGCGGAAGTCCCGCAGCCGGCGCTCGGGCAGCGCGGCCAGGTCGGTGCCCTCGAAGACGATCGAACCGGACGCGATCCGCGCGGCCGGGGTGGGCAGCATCCGCAGGATCGACATCGCGGTCATGCTCTTGCCGCTGCCGGACTCGCCGACCAGCCCCAGCATCTCGCCCTCGCCGATGTCGAGGCTCACCCCGTCGACGGGCACGACCAGGCCACGCTGGCTCGGGATCTCGATGCGCAGGTTCTCGATGCTGAGCAGGGCGGACATGGTCACTCCTGACCGGGCGGATCGGACGGGTCGGACGGATCGGGTTCGGCTGGGGCGAGGCCGAGGTAGCGCAGCGTGGTCAGGGCGTACACCTTGGCCGCCAGGACGACGTCGGCCGCCGGTGCGCGCTCGTCGAAGCCGTGGATGGTGGCCAGCTCGGCGGGGCCGTACTGCAGCACCGGAATGCCGTGCCGGCGGAAGGTGCGGGCGTCCGAGGACGCCCACTGCAGGACGCCCTGGGCGTCCGGGTCGCCGCTGAGCCCGCGCAGCGCCCCGACGAGTTCGGTGACGATCGGATCGGTGGGCGGCGTCCAGTTCGGCTCGCTCATCGCGCCCAGCGGTTCGATCTCGCCCTCGATGCCCTCGCCGGCGAGGATCTCGCGGACCCGGGCGTTGACCTGGTCGCGGCTCAACCCGATCGGCACCCGGGTGTCGAATTCGACCACGGCCCGGTCGGCGACCACATTGGTGGAGGTGCCGCCGGCGATGGTGCCGACGTTGACCGTGACGCGGGAGAAGACCTCGCCGACGCCGGGTCCGTAGCCCTCGCGCTCCTCGGCGAAGGTCTTGGAGTCGGCGATCAGCCGGCGCAACTCCTCGGGCGGGTCGGGGGTCATCTCCCAGAGCTGCTGCATGGCCACGATGGCGCGGGCGGCGAGCAGGTTGGCGCTGACCCCGTGCACCGGCTGCAGGCTGCCGTGGCCGGGGCGGCCGTGGATGGTCAGCCGGAACCAGTTGGACCCCTTCTGCCCGATCGTCGGATGGGTCCGTTCGGCGGGTTCGGCGATGATGCCGGCGGTGGCGTCCGCCAGGTGGCCCGACTCGAGGACCCATTCGGCGCCGCCCCGTCCGCCGGTCTCCTCGTCGCAGACGGCGAGGAAGCTGAGCCGTCCGGCCAGCGGTGCGCCGAGTTCGGCCAGCAGGCCGTAGACGAACAGGGCCCCGGCCAGGCCCGCCTTCATGTCGCTGGCCCCGCGCCCGCGCAGGTAGCCGTCGACGACGTCCCCGGCGAACGGCGGGAAGCTCCAGCGGCTGAGGTCGCCGACCGGGACGACGTCGTGATGGCCGGCCAGCACCAGGTGGCGCTCGCCGCCACAGGGGCGCTGGGCGAGCACGTTGACGCGACCGTCGCCGGCGTCCAGGGTCTGGGCGTCCAGGCCGCGCTCGCCCAGCCACCGGGCGGTGAACGCGGCCACCTCGGAACAGTCGCCGGGCGGGTTCTCGCTGGGAATGGCGATGAGGGCGCCGGCGAGCTCCAGGAGCTCGCCGGAACGCCGGTCGATCTCCGCCAGCAGCCGTTCTTCCCAGTCGGTCGCGCTCAGCACGGGTGTCCCTTCAGCTCGGTTGGTGTGGTGGGGCGGACGTCGCCGCCCGCCCCACCCTTGCTCACTTCTTGACGCTCAGCTGCGCGAACCGGACGATGCCGTCGGGGTAGGAGGTGTACCCCTCGGTGCCCTTACGCAGCCCGACCACGATGTTGTACTCGTACAGGTACGCCCAGGGGGCGTCCTCGGTGATCAGGCTCTGCATCTCGGCGTAGTCCTTGTTCCGCGCCGACTGGCTGGTCTCGGTCGAGGCCCGCTTCCACAGCTTGTCGACCTCGGGGTTGGAGTAGTTCATGTAGTTGCTCGACGCGTCGGTGATCAGCAGCAGGCCCAGGTGGTAGCCGGGATCGTTCACGAACGACGTCCAACGCGAGATGTAGGCGGGCACCTTCTTGGTGTCGAGCGCCTCCAGGAACTGGGCCCGGGCCATGTTCTTGATGTTCATCTTCACGCCGATCTTGGCCAGCTCGGCCTGGATCAGCACCGCGGCGTCGTTCCAGTCTTGGAAACCGCCGCCCAGGGTGAAGTCGAAGCTGAACCCGTTCGGGTAGCCGGCCTTGGTGAGCAGGTCCTTGGCCTTGGCCAGGTCGTGCTTGTACGGGTAGCCCTTGTTGCTGAAGCCGGGCATCGAGCTCGGCACCGCCGAGGTCATCTCGCTGGCCTGGCCGCGCATCACGTCGGTGAGCAGGGCGTCGTAGGGGATCGCGTAGCTGATCGCCTGCCGGACCAACTTCTTGTCGAACGGCTCGATCTTGTTGTTCATCGCGAAGAACAGGATCTTGTTGCTGGCCCGCGAGTCGATCACGACGCCGTCGGTGGTCTTCAGCGCGTCGACGTCCTTGGCGGGGATCTCCTGGGCGAGGCCGACCTCGCCGCGGCTCAGCAGCTGCACCCGGTTGGACGCCTCACCGACGAAGCGGACGTTCACGTTGTCGATCGCCGGCGCGGTGCCCCAGTACTTGTCGTTGCGGGAGAGCTTGGCCTCGGTGGACGGATCCCACGAGTTCAGCACGTAGGGGCCGCTGCCGGCGGTGTTCTGCTTGAGCCAGTCGGCGCCGCCCTTGGCCTCGACCGTCGCGGTGTCGACGATCGAGAACGAGTACATCGGCAGGATCTGCAGGAACAAGTGGTTAGGCCCGGTCAGGGTGATCTTGACCGTGTGGTCGTCGACCGCCTGGTAGCTCTTGATGCCGGCCATCTTGTACAGGAAGCTGGCGCTGGCGGAGGCCTCGATCAGCTTGAGGCTGCCGACGACGTCCTTCGCGGTGAGCTTGTTGCCGCTCTGGAAGGTGACGTCGTCGCGCAGGTGGAAGGTGTACTCGGTGGCCGACGGGTTCACGTCCCACGACGTGGCCAGCATCGGCGCGATCTTGTCGGTCTTGGCGTACGCGGCGCCGTCCCGGACCTCGACCTCGTAGGTGACCAGCTGGTCGTAGGCGGCGACCACGAAGGTGTCGCTGGTGACGTCGTTCGCCTCGAACGGGTTCAGCGTCTGGCCACCCTCGGAGTAGGCGGCGACGAGCGAGGTCGTCGACTGGCTGTTGTTGCCGGGCGTGTTGGCGTTGGCGGCACAACCGACCAGAAGTGCGGCCGACAGGCCGAGTGCCGCGAGAGCACGGACTTTCATGGTGAGTCTCCTCAGGTGTTGTGGTTGGAAGGTCGTGGGCGGACTCAGGCGGTGGTCCGCAATCGGGGGTCGAGGACGTCCCGCAGGGCGTCGCCGAACAGGTTGAAGCCGAGGATGGAGGTGGCGATCGCCAGGCCCGGGAACACGGTCAGCCACCATTCGCCGCTGATGATGTAGCCCCGGCCGTCGCTGATCATCACGCCCCATTCGGGGGTGGGCGGCTGGGCGCCGAGCCCGATGAAACTCAGCGACGCGGCGGTCAGGATGGCGTAGCCCATGCCGAGCGCCATCCGCACCACGATCGGGGCGAGCGCGTTGGGGACGATGTGCCGCAGCAGGATCGTGTCGTTGCGCAGGCCGAGCGCGCGTCCGGCCTCGACGAACTCGCGTTGCTTGAGCGCCACCGTCTCGCCGTAGGTGATCCGGGCGAATTCGGGGATGCCGACGATGCCGACGGCGATCATCGCGCTGCCGACGCCCGGCCCCAGCGACGCGGCGACGGCCAGCGCCAGGATCAGGGACGGGAAGGCGAGCATCACGTCCATCACCCGCATGATCAGCGAGCCGAGCCAGCCGCCGACGTAGCCGGCGATGCCGCCCAGCGGGACGCCGATGACCACCGAGAAGGCGACCGCGATCAGGCCGATCCACAGCGACAGCTGAGCGCCGGCGAAGACCCGGGTCATCACGTCGCGGCCGAAGTTGTCGGTGCCGAACGGATGCGCGGCGTCCGGCGGTGTGAGCAGCGCTCCGGCGCCGGTCTGGGCCTGGCCGTAGGGGCTGAGGACGCCGACCAGGAGCCCGCCGAGCGTCCAGAAGACGATGATGCCGAGACCGAGCATGCCGAGCCGGTTGCGCAGCAGCAGGCGCGGCACCCCCACGGTGGTGGCGCGGTTCGTGTCGAGGGTCTGGCTACGAGGCATGACGCACCCTTGGATCGATCGCACTGTGGGCGAGGTCGACGAGCAGGTTGATGACCAGATAGATCGCCGCGGCGACCAGCGTGAAGGCCTGCACCGGCGCATAGTCGGTGGCCAGGATGGACTGGGTGACGTACGAGCCGACGCCGGGCCAGCTGAAGATGGTCTCGGTCAGCACCGCGCCGCCCATCAGCTGCCCGAACTCGAGGCCGATCACGGTCACCACCGCCGGCGAGGCGTTGCGGAACGCGTGCTTGCCGACCACGACCAGCGGCGGGAGCCCCTTCGAGACCGCGGTGCGGACGTAGTCCTGGCCGAGCACCTCCAGGGTGGACGAGCGGGTCATCCGCGAGATCATCGCGAGGCCACCGGTGGCCAGCACCATGGCCGGCCAGATGATGTGGCTGAACGCGGACGCGAAGGCCACCCCGTCGCCGGTGAGCGCGGCGTCCACCAGGTAGAGGCCGGTGATCGTCGTGGGCGGGTTCACGCCGGAACCGATCCGCCCGGTGGGCGCCGGTGCGATGCCGAGCTTGAAGTAGAACGCGAAGATCACCAGCAGGCCGAGCCAGAACAGCGGCATCGAGGCGCCGACCAGGGTGATCACCCGGGTGATGTGGTCGAGCAGCTTGCCCCTCCGGACGGCGCTGGCGACACCGAGCGGAACGCCGAGCAGGATGGCGATCAGCAGCGCCGTGACGCCGAGCTCGATGGTGGCGGGCATCCGGGTGGCGAGGTCCTCGACGACCGAATGGCCGGTGTGCCAGGCGAACCCCAGGTCGCCCCGGAAGATGCCGGCCACGTAGTCCAGGAACTGGGCGGGCAACGGCTTGTCCAGGCCCATCTCGATGCGGATCCGTTCCACGGTGGTGGGGTCGGCCTGGTCGCCGGCGAGCGTCCGGGCCGGGTCGCCGGGCAGGACGCGGGTGATGACGAAGACCGCGACCAGCACGCCGAGCAGCGCCGGAATCATCGCGAGCAGGCGTCGAAGGATGAGGCGCACGAATCATCTCCTCGGGTGGAATCCGCGGACATTGGCGTGGGTTGAGCATGGGGAGAGTGGCTCGGAATGCGCAACTCGATCCCGCTATCTGCACGTTACGATCAGGTTTCGAGGGTCGTCGACCGTCCGGTCCCGCGCCCTACCTCCCGTCGACGAGAGCGGTGGCCGAAGATGACGAAAGACCTGGTGGAATCGCCTTTGCAGACCGTCGACCGGGCGCTGCAGGTGCTGCTGTCGTACAGCGAACGGCGCGTCGAGTGGGGCGTGTTCGAGGTGGCCGACGAGTTCGGCTGGAACAAGTCGACCAGCCAGCGGCTGCTCGCCGCGCTCGCCGCGCGCGGCTTCCTGGTCGCCGATCCGAACACCCGGCGCTACAGCCTGGGTCCGGCGATGTGGCGGATGGCGGCGCTCTGGGAACGCGGTGGGGGACTGGCGCGACTGGCCGAGCAGGAGATCGCGCCGCTGGCCCAGGTCACCGGGCACGCGGTGACCTTCACCGTGCCGGACGGGTTCTACGTGCGGTGCATCGCCGCCATCGACGGCCACTACGGACCGCTGCGCGCCCACCCGTTGGTCGGTGACCTGTACCCCGCCCATGCCGGCGCGACGTCGCGGGCGTACTTCGCCTTCCTCGACCCGATGGC
>WBZS01001882.1_pt1 | contig 14787 bp, 13 predicted proteins | sample 5204201 | NCBI WGS metagenome assembly WBZS01 (sample SAMN12344357, study PRJNA552823) | activated sludge metagenome | biome: Activated sludge suspended growth; feature: Nitrification reactor; material: Wastewater; isolation source: activated sludge from nitrification reactor of wastewater...
CAACGCCTGCTCCAACATGCCGCGTGCGGGCCACATGGGCATCCTGAACGAAAAGCAGGTGGCTGACCTGGTGGCGCTGCTGCTGGACCCCAAGTCGCCTGTGAACCAATAAGGCACTCACCGCCCGGCGCTGCCGGGCTTTTTTTGAACAATTACATCAGTCGGTGCTGATATGAACCTCACCAAACGCGAATTTCTTCAAGTTCTGAGTGCTGCCAGCGCAGCCGGAATGGGCCTCGGAAGCTATCAAAATGCGAGCGCACAGACGGCGGCAGAGGGGCTGTACGACATCCCGAAGTTCGGCAACGTGTCGTTCCTGCACATCACCGACTGCCACGCGCAGCTGAGGCCCATCTACTTCCGCGAACCCAGCGTGAACCTGGGTGTGGGCGACATGAAGGGCAAGCTGCCTCACCTGGTGGGCGAGCAGCTGCTGAAGGCCGCCGGCGTCAAGCCCGGCACGGCCGAGGCGCATGCGCTGACCTACCTCGACTTCGACCAGGCTGCGCGGCGCTACGGCAAGGTGGGCGGCTTTGCGCACCTGGCCACGCTGGTCAAGCGCCTGCGCGCCAGCCGCCCCGGCGCGCTGCTGCTGGACGGCGGCGACACCTGGCAGGGCAGCGGCACCGCGCTGTGGACCCAGGGCCAGGACATGGTCGATGCCTGCAAGCTGCTGGGCGTCGACGTGATGACGGGCCACTGGGAATTCACCCTGGGCATGGACCGCGTGAAGGAAATCGTCGAGAAGGACTTTGCCGGCAAGGTCGACTTCGTCGCGCAGAACGTCAAGACGCTGGATTTTGGCGACCCGGTGTTCAAGCCCTACGTGATCAAGCAGATGAACGGCGTGCCCGTGGCCATCATCGGCCAGGCGTTCCCGTACACGCCCATCGCCAACCCGCGCTACATGGTCAAGGACTGGGAATTCGGCATCCAGGACGAGAACATGCAGAAGGTGGTGGATGAGGCGCGCGCCAAGGGCGCGCAGGTGGTGGTCGTCATCAGCCACAACGGCATGGACGTGGACCTGAAGATGGCCAGCCGTGTGCGCGGTATCGACGCCATCATGGGCGGCCACACGCACGACGGCATGCCCGTGGCCAGCGTGATCAAGAACGCTGGCGGGCAGACGCTGGTGACCAACGCCGGCAGCAACGGCAAGTTCCTGGGTGTGCTCGACTTTGACGTGAAGAACGGCAAGGTGGCCGACTACCGCTACAAGCTGCTGCCCGTGTTCGCCAACATGCTGCCGGCCGACAAGGACATGGACGCGCTCATCACCAGGATCCGCGCGCCCTACGAGGCCAAGCTGGCCGAGCAACTGGGCGTGACGGAAGGCCTGCTGTACCGCCGTGGCAATTTCAACGGCACGGGCGACCAACTCATCGTGGACGCGCTCATGGAAGCGCAGGGCGCGCAAATCGCCTTCTCGCCCGGCTTCCGCTGGGGCACCACGCTGCTGCCCGGCCAGCCCATCACGCGCGAATGGCTGCTGGACATGACCGCCACCACCTACAGCTACGCCACGCTGACCGAGATGAAGGGCGAGATGCTCAAGACCATCCTGGAAGACGTGGCCGACAACCTGTTCAACCCCGACCCGTACTACCAGCAGGGCGGCGACATGGTGCGCGTGGGTGGCCTGACCTACGCCTGCAACCCCCTAGAAAGCCAGGGCAAGCGCATCACCGACATGCGCCTCAAAGGCCAGCCCATCGATGCCAGCAAGAACTACCTGGTGGCGGGCTGGGCGCCCGTCGCTGAAGAGGCTTCCAAAGCCGGCAACAAGATGGTATGGGACGTGGTGGAAGACTGGCTCAAGTCCAAGGGCGGCAAAGTCCCGGCTCGCCAGCCCAACGCACCCAAGCTGACGGGCGCGCTGCCCAATCCGGGCTATGCGGCCTGACCGGCCGTAACGCCTTGCAGGTGTACTTTGGAGCTAATGAAATAGGTTGACTCGCATTTTTGCGCGCGCAGGAGGTTCCTATGTCGGTGTCATGGTCGCGGTACGGACATAGGTTCAGCACGAGCGCATGGGCGGTCGTATCCATCTGGTTGAGCGTGCTCTTGCTACCGGTCAGTGCGCTGGCACAAGGTGGTGCGACGGTGATCTTCGGGCAGCCGTGCGTGGAGTCCGTGTATGACGACAACGGCAACGTCATCGGCACCAGGGCTTGTGAGCCTTACGGGACCGCGCTGACGTGCGCGGCGGCATCAGCGAGTGCAGCACAGGGCAACACCGGTCGGACGACGACCGTCATGGTGGGCAACGACGCCGTGACTTCATACGTCCCTGGGCTGCAGGGAAGTTCCCCGATTGCTGAAAAGTTCCCGGACGCCTATCTGCAGAACGTGTCGAGCTTCAACCCGATGACTCAATTGGTGTTGGAAGGTGTTGTTGCGCGACCTGCACCGAGCGCCTGGACCAGCGGGGACACGCGCGTCTGGGCAGACGCGCCCGCCGGGTCGGGCTGGGTCACTTCCGTGTTCGAGGGTGAACCCCCACCCACAGGCCCGGAGACCCTTTATTCAGTCTTCATGGGCGCTTGGTATATCCCGACCGAGGCGGACGCGAAGAAGATGCGCGTCAAGCTCACGTACCGTGCGGACGATGCGTTGATCGGGGTGTACCTGAACGACATCACCGCGAACGGCAACCTGCTGACCGCGCCCATCACGCGCGACACGTCCAGTGTGGGCACAGAGCCGGCGACGATCGAACTCAAGGGCTTCCAGCAGGGCACCAACCTGCTCAGCTTCGTCGTCAGCAGCACTCAGGGTGCGACCCAGGACGCCAACTACCCGGGCTTTGCCGCGGCGTTCGATGCCTACTGTTTCACCCCGCCCCCAGCGCCAGTCCCGACGACGTCGCCGGGCGCAGTGGCGGCCTTGATGCTGTTGCTGGGCACCGCCGGCGCTGCGGCGCGCAAAAGGCGGCGACGCGGCTGATACCCATGGGCGTTCGAATGTTGAGAAGCCGTTCGCACTGAGCCATTCGACGGAGCTCATGACAGGCTTGTCGAAGTGCATGCGCCGTCAGCGGCTTCGACAGGCTCAGCCCGAACGGTTCTTATCGTTTTGAACGCACTTTCGTATGAGTCGGTAGCCTCTGCCGGGCGGTGATCAATCCCGCGTCACCCGCAACACCTCTTCCCGACTGGTGATGCCGCGCTCAATCAGCCGCTCACCGTCGTCGCGCATCAGCTGCATGCCCTTGGCGAGCGCGGCGGTGCGGATGTCGGCCTCGCCCGCCTGCGCATGGATACGCGCGCGGATGTCGTCGTCGACCACCAGCAGTTCGAACACGCCGGTGCGGCCCTGGTAGCCGGTGTGGCCGCAGGCTTCGCAGCCTTGGCCGCCGCACACCGCGCAGTACTTGCGCACCAGCCGCTGCGCCAGCACGCCCAGCAGCGACGAGCTGAGCAGGAACGGCTCCACGCCCATGTCGATCAGCCGCGTGACGGCGCTGGCGGCGTCGTTGGTGTGCAGGGTGGCCAGCACCAGGTGGCCGGTCAGGCTGGCCTGGATGGCGATCTGCGCGGTCTCGATGTCGCGGATCTCGCCGATCATCACGATGTCCGGATCCTGGCGCAGGATGGCGCGCAGCGCGCGGGCAAACGTCAGGTCGATGCGCGGGTTGACCTGCGTCTGGCCGACGCCGGGCAGGTCGTATTCGATCGGGTCTTCCACCGTCATGATGTTGTTGCGCTGCGCGTCCAGCCGCGCCAGGCTGGCGTACAGCGTGGTGGTCTTGCCGCTGCCGGTGGGCCCCGTGACGAGGATGATGCCGTGTGGCTGGCCGATCAGGCGCTCGAATTTTTGTAGCACGTCGCCCTGCATGCCCACGGCTTCCAGGCTCAGCTTGCTTTCGGACTTGTCGAGCAGGCGCAGCACCGCGCGCTCGCCGTGCGCGCTGGGGATGGTGGACACGCGCACGTCGATGGCGCGCGTGCCCAGCCGCAGGCTGATGCGGCCGTCCTGCGGCAGGCGCTTTTCGGCGATGTCCAGGTCGGCCATGATCTTCAGGCGGCTGATCAGTGCCGCGTGCAGCGCGCGGTTGGGCTGCACCACCTCGCGCAGCGCGCCATCGACGCGAAAGCGCACGCTGCTGTGGCGCTCGTAGGGCTCGATGTGGATGTCACTCGCGCCGTCGCGCGCGGCCTGCGTCAGCAGCGCGTTCAGCATCCGGATGATGGGTGCGTCGTCGGCGCTCTCCAGCAGGTCCTCGACCGCCGGCAGCTCCTGCATGATGCGCGACAGGTCCGCGTCGCTTTCGACCTCGCTCACCACGGCGGCGGCGCTGCTTTCAGTTTGGGAATACGCGGTGCTGATGCGTTGCGCCAGGCTGTTCGCATCGGTCTGTTGCAGCAGCAACGGCACGGCGCCCGTGCCGTGGCGGCGCATCACCTCGCTCAGGTAGCCGGGGTTCGGCTGGCCGTTGTGCCACAGCGTCAAAGCCTGCCCATCGTCTTCCAGCAGCAGGCCGGCGGTGCGCGCGAAGGCGTAGGGCAGCGGGTAGCGCATGCGCTCGGCCTAGGGTGTACGGTAGGTGGTGCCGCCGTAGTAATTGCCTTCGCCCGCCGCCGGATGGATCAGCGGTGGCGGCGGTGCGGGCCGCGTCCAGGCGTCCGGGTTGGCGGGCACCACGGGGGGCAGCACCGGCGCTTCGTTGACTTGCAGCACGCTGCTCGGCTTGGGCTGGTTGCCCTGTTGCGCGGCGCGCATCAGGTCGTAGCGGTCGAGCGAGAAACTTTCGGTGGCCGCCGCATCGCGCACGATCACCGGGCGCAGGAACACCATCAGGTTGGTCTTGGTGTAGCTGCGGTTCTGGCTCTTGAACAGGTTGCCCAGCACCGGCACGTCGCCCAGCAGCGGCACCTTGTCTTCCTTGCTGGCGTACACGTCTTCCAGCAGGCCGCCCAGCACGACGATGGAGCCGTCGTCCACCAGCACGCTCGACTCGATGGCCCGCTTGTTGGTGGTCGGGCCGGCCACGTTGTTGGCTGTGGCGGCGTCCACGTCGGAGACTTCCTGGTACAGCACCATCTTGACCGTGCCGTTTTCATTGATCTGCGGGCGCACGCGCAGGGTCAGGCCGACGTCCTTGCGCTCATAAGTCTGGAACGGGTTGACGCTGGTGGAGCTGGCGCCCGTGTTGGTGAAGCTGCCGGTGACGAAGGGCACGTTCTTGCCGACGATGATCTTCGCTTCTTCGTTGTCCAGCGTCAGCAGCGTGGGCGTGGACAGCACGTTGCCCGCACCCGTGGTCTGGATGAAGTTGGCCAGGATGCCCAGCGCCCGCGTACCCAGCATCAGGTTGAAGCCCGTGTTGGGCGCCACGCTGGGGCGCCAGCCGCTTTCGCTGGCGCCCAGGAACTGCGCCGCAAAGTTGAAAATGTTGGTCGACGCCGTGTTGGACGCGGTGGCGCGGCCGGTGGAGTAGTTGGTGCCGATCACGCCCACGCTGTTGCCGCCCTGGCCGAACATCTGCCATTGCACGCCGAAGTCGGCCGCGCGGTCCATGCGCACTTCGGCGATCAGGCTTTCGACGAACACCTGCGCGCGGCGCTGGTCGAGTTTGTCGATCACCGCGCGCAGGTCGCGGTACACCGGCTCGGGCGCGCTGATGATGAGCGAGTTCGTCGCCGGGTCGGCCTGGATCTGGCCGCCGGTGGCGGGCTGGTTGTTGGCTGCGGCGTTGATGCTGGGGCCGGTGGCCAGGCCACCCGACGCGCTGCCGCTGGCGCCCATCTGCGACCCCGCCAGAAGCTGGTTGACGCCCGGCCCGGCGCTGGCGACCACGTTGCCGCCGCTGCTGGGCATGCCGCCGGTGGACGACGTTTGCCCCGGAAGCGCCGCCAGCGCGGCGCGCAGCGTGACGGCCAGCTTGGTGGCGTCGGCGTTCTTCAGATAGACGACGTGGATGTTGCCGGTGCCGCCGTCCGGGCGTACCTGCGGCGGTTGGTCAAGCTGCTGGATCAGCGTCTTGGCCAGCGCCAGCCGCGCCGGGTTGGCGGCACGCACGATGATGGCGTTGCTGCGCGGCTCGGGCACCAGCGTGGTGCGGTATCCGCCATCGCTGCCGCCCGCCGTCGCCGCAGCAATGGGCATGCCCGGCTGGCCGGCCGCCGCCGGTGCGGCGGCGGGCGCACCGCCCGCGCCGGATTCGAGCAGCCGCGCCACCAGCGGCGCCAGGTCGGACGCCAAGGCGTGGCGCAGGCGCACCACTTCGACCCCCGTGGCGTTGGACACGTCCAGCGCCGCGATGATGCGGCCCAGGCGCTGCAGGTTGTCGCCGTAGTCGGTGATCACCAGCGCGTTGGTGCCCGGGTTGACGTTGATGGTGTTGTTGGGGCTGATGAGCGGCCGCAGGATCGGCACCAGGTTGTTGGCGTTCTCGTGCGTCAGGCGGAAGATCTGCGTCTGGATCTGCCCGCCGCCACGCACCGCGCCGGCCGACACGCTGGACGCCTGCAGCTTGGCCTCGGACTCGGGCACCACCAGCACCATGCCGCGGTTGTCGATCAGCGCGAAGCCCTGCGTGCGCAACTGCGCGCCAAACAGGCGCAGCGCCTCTGCCGGGCTGACCGGCGTGGTGCTGGTCAGCGTCAGCGTGCCCTTGACCCGTGGGTCCACCACCACGTTGCGGCCGGTGATGGTGGCCATGGTGCGCGCGACGGCGTCGATTTCGGCGTTGGCGAAGTCGAGCGTCACCGCGCCGCCCCGGGCCGCCGGTGCGTCGGCGCCACCCTGCGCCAGCGCGTGGCCGGGCAGCGTGGCGCCCAGCGCCAGCGACAACGCCAGGGCGCAGACACGGGAAGGGACGGGGCGCGACAGAACCATGCGATCGTGGAAAGCTATTCGTAATGTAGCAAACGGGCCTCGCCGCACTGGCGCCGGCCCTGTATCTTGATGCAAAAAAACCATGGGTGACAAGCCGTTCAGCAGCCTTTGCGCGGTCGGTGCGCGTTGCGACGAGCGGCGCACCGGGGGTTCATCCAAAGCCGATCAGCGCCCGGTTACCCTGGCGCCGGCCCAGCAGGTTGAGCAGGTTGGCCAGCTGCGCCTCCTGCCCCGGCGCGGCGCTGGCCTCGCCGGAAAAGCGCAGGCGCGAGCCGACCCAGCGGCCGCTGCCCGACAGCTGCAGGCCGCCTTCGAGGGTGGACAGCTCCATCGACACCGCGTCGCCGCCGCGCAACTGCACGCGGTACGAACCCAGCGGCTGCAGCGTCGACAGGCGCGACGACAGCTGGCGCAGCGTCAGGTCGGCGCCCCCCAGCAGGCTGGGGCGGCCGGCGCGCCACTCGGCCGTCAGGCCCTGGGTGGCCAGTGTCAGCTCGCCCTGCGGCTGGATAGTGTTGAACGGCGTGCCCAGCCCGGCCAGCAGCGCGGCGGGCCACTGCGTCTGCGCATCGGCCAGCACCAGCCGGGCGCCACCCCACAAGGGGCTGAAGCGCATCGCCAGCGGCGCGCCGGGCGTGCAGCAGTCGGCCCGCAGATCGAGCTGCAGCCCGGTCAGCGCCGGCCGCAGCCGCCAATGCACCTGGCCCGGCAGGGCGCTGCGGTCCTGGCTGCCCGCGCCGCCGGTCACCAGCAGCCGCGCCGAGCCGTTCCACAGGCTGCCACGCGGCTCGGCCAGCTGCAGCATGCCGCCCGTGGCGCGCGCCACGCCCAGCGCCAGCCAGTGCGCCGGCGCCGCCAGCACGCCGACCAGCAGCAGGCCCAGCAGCGCGCCGGCCAGCGCCCAGCCCCAGGGGGGGCGATGGGCGGGCGCGGTGGAAGCGCGGCGCCGTAACGCTGTCATGCGGACGATTCACGGCACGGCGCGCCGATCGCATCCAGCGCGCTTGGGTCGGTCAAAGGTCTGCGGACCAGGCCATGCGGGGACCGCCGTGGCTGGGTTTGTGCCCGGCACGGGCGTTGTCTTCCTTCCCGCGCAGCGCAGTGAAGCGAGAGAAGGGGGAAGCGGCGCAGCCGCTCAGGGGGATGCCGCCCCATGGCTACGGCAAACCCAGCGACAGCGTGCCGTTCCACAGCACGGGCGCGCCGGGGGCGTTGTCGCCGGCGCGGGTCAGCCGCGCCTCGACGGGGTTGGCGCGCGCGTTGGCGCGGGCGTCGGCCAGCCACTGGGCCAGCGCATCGGCCGGCGCCTGCTTGAGCACCACGTTGGCGCGGTCGCCCACCACGCTGAGCTGCGCGCTGGCGCCCAGCCGCTGCTTGACGGCGGCTTCCAGCGCGCGCAGCGCGTCGTCGCGGCCCAGCTTGGGCAGGGCCTTGAGCGATTCGGCCTCGCTGCGCAGTTGCTGCAGGTGCTGCGTCTGCGCCGCCAGTTCGGTGCGCTGCGTTTCGGCCTGGCGCAGCGTGCGCAGCGCGGGGGCCAGCGCCAGCAGCCACAGCAGGGCCAGCGCCACCACGGCGGCGGCCAGCGCCGACAGGCTGCGCTCGCGCGCGTCCAGCCGCGCCCAGGCGGCGCGCAGGCGGGTGGCGCCGCCGCTGGCAGGTGCGGCGCGGGTGTCACGGCGGGCCATGGTGATCATGGCGCGGCCACCTGCCGCAGCACGGTGCTGTCGCCTTCTGCAGCCAGGCTGTAGCCTTGTGGGCGCAGGCGCTGGTTGGCGTCCGTCAGCGCCGCAGCAGCCAGGGTGACGCCCTTCAGGCGCAGTTCGCCCGCTGCAAATTCAATAGCTGTCGGCGCAGTGCTGGCGGGCGCGGACTGCCCAAAAGCCTGCAACATCGGCTCCAGGTCGCGGGGCGACGCCGCGCCGGTGGCCTGGCGCAGCTGGGCCACCTCGCGCGCCATCTGCACGGGCGCGTCGACCACCACCTTGACGGTGGGGAAAGTCTCGGTCAGCAGCGCCTGGTTGGCGGTGCGTCGCGCGTCCAGGTCGCTCTGGGTGCGCCAGGCCAGCACGTTCAGGCCGACCAGGTTGGCCACCAGCAGCAGCGCCAGCCCCCAGCGCGCCGGGCGCCACAGCGGGGCGTGCAGAAAGTCGCGCCACAGCGCGCCGGCCCGCTTGGCCGCACGCGCGCGGCCGGTGCGGGCGAACTGGAACTGCGCCAGGTCCCACGCGCCGCGGCTGGCACGCAACAGGCGCTGCGCGGGCGACTCGATGGCCACCGGTTGCGCCAGCGCCTGCTCGGCCAGCGCGGCCACGGCGGGCTCGGCCCGCAGCTCGGGCGGCGGGGCGTCGTCAGGCTGCGGCGGCAGCAGCGCCAGCGTACCGGGGCCCAGCGGCAGCGCCTGCGCGCCGCCCGGCACGCCGGTGCCGCTCATCAACAATTGCGCGCGCTCCGGCGCGCCGGTGACCAGCAGTTGCAGCGGGCCGTCGCGCGGCGGCAGCTCGGGCACGATGCGGCTCACCGGGCGGCCGGCGGCTTCCAGCGCGGTCAGGTGGTCGGACAGCCAGGCGCGGTCGCACACCGCCACCCACGCGGGGGCGCCACCCTGCGCGCCCGGCGCCAGGGCGAAATGAAGGGATTCGGCATCGTCCAGCACCTGGTCTTCCAGCAGGCCGTCGAGCACGGTCCGCAGGCGCGGCGCACCCGGCCCCACGCCGCGCGGCAGCGTGACCTGCTGCCACGACAGCTGGCTGGCCGGCGCCACGGCCACCACCTCCACGCCGCGCCCGGCCGGCGGCAGCAGCGACGGCGCCGCGCTGCCGTGCGTGGCCACGCCCTGGCCATCGTCCGAGGTGGCGAATTCATAGCCGGCCGGCGGGCCGGACGGCAGGGCGATCAGAAGCAGGCTCATGGGGTTCGGCGCATTGTAGGCGGGGCTTTTCTGCGCGCCGCGCGGCCGTCAGTTGCCCGGCGTGGGGGTGCCCATGGCAGTGCGTTCGCGCCACAGCGTGGTCACGCCGCGGGTGAACGGGTCGCGCTGCACCACCGACACTTCCTCCACCGCCAGCTGGTCCAGCCGCAGGCGGCCGCGCACCTCGAAGAAGCGGCTGCCGATGGTGGTCCAGCTCGCGTCCACCTCGCCGGTGGCGACCTGGGCCACGGCCGTGGCGGCGTTGTGGATATAGGCGCGGTCGCGCTCGCCCACCAGGCGCTGCGCGGCCGCCAGGTCCAGCCCCGGCACCGCGGCGTAGATGACCTGCGCGCTGGCGGTGTTGATGTTGACCAGCGTGGCGGCCTGCCCCTGCAGCGGCAGCACCGTGACGTACGGGCGCAGCACCGCCAGCGTGCCGGGCGACACGCCCACCCACGCCAGCTGGTCGAAGCGGCGCGGCAGCAGCGGCGCGTCGCCGCCTTCGCTGCCGTTACCCGTCATGGCCGCCTGCGCGCGCACCAGGTTGCGCTGCAGCGCGCCCAGTTCGGCCGACGGCAGGCCCAGCAGGTCGAACAGGCGCTGAAAGCGCAGCACCGCCTTCAGCCGCGCTTCGGGGTCGGCCAGCGTCAGGTTCATCGCGTTCAGGCGCGACTGCAGATCGACGATCTGGCCCGACAGGAAGGCATCGCGGTCGACGTCGCCGCTGCTGGCTTCGCCCGCCGCCAGAAAGGTGGACAGCCGCGCCTCGGCCAGCGGTACCGCCCATGGCTCGCCCAGGTGATCGACCGCGCCGGATTCGCGCAGGTCGCCCGCCAGGATCAGCCGGCTCCAGTCCAGCGCGCCCGACAGCAGCCAGGCCGACTGCGCGCGCGTGCGCTCGGCGGCCTCCACCTCCACCCCGCGCCACTGGCGCCACAGCGCGCCGGCGGCCAGCGTGGCGACCAACACCACCGTCAGCATGGCGGCCAGCAGGGCGGCGCCGGACTGGCGATGGGGAATGGCGTGGCGGCGCGGCATCAAGGGCCTCCGACGAAGTCCGGGCGCACCCAGTCCACCACCAGCGGGCCGGCCAGCGACTGGCCCGGCGCCAGGGTGACGAACAGGCGCACGCCGTCGGGCACCACACGGGTTTCGGTGCCCGACTCGGCGCCGCTGGACAGGGGGTGGGTCCAGGCGTTCTGGCGGAAATAGTGCAGCTGCCAGTCCAGCGTGGCGGCCACCGTCACCGCCTGCGCGCCGCCCGGCAGCGCGCCGGTGGCGCCGCCGCCGGCCTGGCCCCAGGCGCCGGCCGCGTCCCAGGCGCTGGCCCAGGCCGCCTGCGACAGCACCGGCGCCGACTGCCAGCGCTGCCATTGGCCGCTGGTGGCGCGGCGCGTCCAGGCGACCACGCGCAGGCCGTTGGCCGCACTGCCCGTGCTGGTGCGCGTCAGCCGCAGCGTGCGGCCGTCCCACGCCAGGCTGCGCTGCACGGTGGCGGGCTTCGGCGCGGTGGGGTTGTCGGGCGTGGTCGCGGGCCAGGTCATCATGGCGTCCAGGTCGGTGCGCCACTGCGCCAGCCCCGCCTGCATGGCCAGCACCTCGTCGGTGTAGCGGCGCGTGGCGTCCTGCGCACGCAGCATGCCGTCAATGCCGCGCCAACTCAGCACCGCGATCACCGCCATGATGGTCAGCGCCACCAGCACTTCGATCAACGTGAAGCCACGCGATTTTTTCAAGACAAATGGGCCCCTGGCGCTTATCTGAACAGCGCAATCAGCTATCAAAAGCGTAGCTTTCTCGGCCCCCCGCCCAAATCGCGGCCGCGCAGCAGGCCGCCCCCAATGGCCGCGGAGCAGGCCACACGCGAACGCCGTGGCCGGACCTGCGCCGGCCACAGGCGTTGTCCCCCTGGGGGGATGGCGCCGCAGGCGACTCAGGGGGGTGCTCAATTTCTTCCCACAATGGTCGACAACTGCAGCACCGGCACGTTGCCCTCGCTGACGGCGGCCTCGACGCGCCGGAAGTTGGGGTTGGGCGTGGGCCGCACCCTTTGCGCCACCTGAAACTGCCGCCCCGCCTGCGGGCATTCGACCGTGCTGTCGCCCACGCCGGGCAACTGGCGCGCCAGCCGCAATTCGGTCAGCCGATTTTCGGCGCAGATCTGCGCCAGCAACACCGTGGCCTGCCGGCCGGCGTTGTCGGTCAGCGCGGCGGTGGCCTTCAAGCCGGCCACCAAGGCGATGGCGGTGATGGCCAGCGCCACCAGCACTTCGACCAGGGTGAAGCCGCGCGTGGGCCGCGTCATGGCGAGAAGGGCGCCACGGCAAAAGGCCGCAAGCCGTCGGTGGCCACCTGCAGCACGGCGCCGCCCGCGTCGGGCGCGCCTTGCAGCACCACCGCCTGCGCGTCGATGATCGGGTCGGGCCCCAGCGCCAGCGCGGCGTTGCCAATGGTGTGGGTGCGGGCGTCGAGCCACTGCGTCGGCAGCGGCGGGCCGCCGGGCGGCAGGCCGTCCCAGGCAAAGCCGGTGGCGGTGGCGCGCCAGGTGACCGGCACGCCCGCCGCGCGCGACTGCGCCCGCGCCGATTCCAGCAGCGCCGCCAGGCGGTCGGCTTCACGCGCCAGGGTATTGCCGCCGGTGCCGCGCAGCGCCAGGCTGGCGACGGCGGTGCCGATGGCGATGACGGCGATGACCACCATCAGCTCCAGCAGGGTGAAGCCGCGCCGGTTTTTCAGGCAAGAAATGCCGTGCGCGCTGACTGGGCAAGCGCGATCAGCTACCAAAAACATAGTATTTTCCACTGCCGACCCACACCCGATCGCCCCCCCGCGCGGCCGCGCAGCAGGCCACGCGGAAACGCCGTGGCCGGGGTCCCTCCGGCCACAGGCGTTGTTTCCCTGGGGGGAAGGCGCCGCCAGGCGACTCAGGGGGGCGCATTCACTGCCACGAGCCGACGTCCGCGTTCTTGCCTTCACCGCCGCTGGCGCCATCGGCGCCGAAGCTCATCACGTCGACCTCGCCCTTGACGCCGGGATTCAGGTACTGGTAGGGGCGGCCCCAGGGGTCGTTGGGCAGCTTTTCGAGGTAGGGCTTCCAGTTGCCCGGCACGGGCGCGGTGGTGGGGCGCTGCACCAGGGCCTGCAGGCCCTGCTCGGCGCTGGGGAAGCGCTGGTTGTCCAGCTTGTACAGCTTGAGCGCCTGCATGATGTTGCTGACGTCGGTGCGGGCGGCGGTGGCGCGCGCGTCGTCGGTGCGGTCGAGCACGTTGGGCACGATCAGCGCGGCCAGCACGCCGATGATGACCAGCACCACCATCAGCTCGATCAGGGTGAAGCCGGCGGCGCGGCGCAGCCGTGCGACGAAGGGGCGCGATGCGTTCATGAGTACAACCTCGAAGCGATGTCGCATCAATGATAATCGTCCGCCATGACGTCTACCGCGCCGCGCCGCGCGCCCCTTTGGCCATGCGAAGCCCGCTGTCGCCCCGCCTGACGGCCGGGCTGCTGACGCTGGCGCTGTGGGCGCTGGTGGCCGGCAGCGCGCTGTGGTGGTGGCTGCGCGTGGGCCAGTTGTCGGCGCCCCTGCGCGCGCCGGTGGCCGGCGCCGCACCGCCCGTGACGGCGGTGGACAGCGCCCAGGTGGCGCGCGCGCTGGGCGCCGTGCCGGCCGCGCAGGCGGCGTCGGCCCCGGCGCCCGATGTGGCGGGCCGGCTGGCGCTGCGCGGCATCGTGACCTACCAGGGCCGTGGGGCGGCGCTGATCGCCGTCGACGGCAAGCCGGCGCGGCCGCTGCGCGTGGGCGCCACGCTGGAAGGGGTGGACGGCGGCTGGCGGCTGCGTTCGGTGTCGCCGCACGCGGCGGTGCTGGCGGCCGACGGGCGCGAACTGCGGCTGGAGATGCCCGCGCTGGCGCGGCGATCGAGCGCTGGCGACGCGGTGGCCCCGCCACGCCCGCCGCTGCCGGGCCAGCCCGCGCCGGGCATTCCGGCAGCGCCCCTGGTGCCGCCGACGCCGCCGTTGCCCACCACGCCGCCCCTGTCCGCCACGCCAGCACCGGTGCTGCCGGTGGCACCGGCGGTCACGCCGCAGCCGCAGGCCTTTGTGCCGCCCAGCGCGGCGCGCAACGACTGACTGTCGGCCGGCGCCGCTGCGCCAAGCTCACCGTCGTCAGCGGTGGCAAAAATCAAGAAAAATGGCCCGCCGCCGCAGGTGGATCAAGCGGATGAAGCTATAAAAAATATAGCTCAAGCGCGTGCGGCACTCAGCGTTGCAGGAACAGCCGGTACGCCGGGTTGTCGGTTTCTTCCGCCCAGGGGTAGCCCAGTTCCTGCAGAAAGCGCTGGAAGGCCGTGTCGTCGCTGGCGGGCACCTGCAGGCCGACGAGGATGTGGCCGTAGTCGGCGCCTTCGTGGCGGTAGTTGAACAGGCTGATGTTCCAGCTCGGCCGCATCAGGCTGAGGAATTTCATCAGCGCGCCCGGCCGCTCGGGGAACACGAAGCGCAGCAGTCGCTCGTCCTGCGCCAGCGGCGAATGGCCGCCCACCATGTAGCGCACGTGTTCCTTGGCCAGGTCGTTGTGGGTCAGGTCCACGGTGGCGAAGCCGGCCTTCTGGAACACCGCCGCGATGCGCGGTGATTCGCCCTTGCCGGCGGTGGTCAGGCCGACGAACACGTGCGCCTGCGCCGCGTCGCTGATGCGGTAGTTGAACTCGGTCACGTTGCGCTGCCCGCCCGGCAGGCCGCCGATGACTTCGAGGAAGCGGCGGAAGCTGCCGCGCTCTTCGGGGATGGTGACGGCGAACAGCGCCTCGCGCTCCTCGCCCACTTCGGCGCGCTCGGCCACGAAGCGCAGGCGGTCGAAGTTCATGTTGGCGCCCGACAGCACGGCCACGTAGCTTTCGCCCTTGGTCTTGTGCGTGGCGACGTACTGCTTGACGGCGGCCACCGCCATCGCGCCGGAAGGCTCGACGATGCTGCGCGTGTCGATGAACACGTCCTTGATGGCGGCGCACACGGCGTCGGTGTCGACGGTGACG
>WBZS01001883.1_pt1 | contig 14782 bp, 13 predicted proteins | sample 5204201 | NCBI WGS metagenome assembly WBZS01 (sample SAMN12344357, study PRJNA552823) | activated sludge metagenome | biome: Activated sludge suspended growth; feature: Nitrification reactor; material: Wastewater; isolation source: activated sludge from nitrification reactor of wastewater...
ACTTTCATTACCGAAACCGAGGAGGCGTTTCGTCGCACCGGTTCCCCTCGAGGATTCCCTACATGGCCAAGAAGAAAAACGATGATACGCCTGCCCTCACGAACGGCGCGGGCGCCTCGGCTAGCGCGCCGGCGGGACAGATGCTCCGCGCTCCAGCCGAAATCCTCTATGCCGAGGAACTCGAACATTTAATCAAGGAGGATCGCCACGATCGGCCCGCAGGCTGGAAGATGTCGCCACGCGCCGTGCTGACCTACATCTGTGGCGGAAAAGTCGGATCCAAGGAAATCACTCCCAAGTACATCGGCCACCAACGACTGGTCGAAATCGCCATCTCGACCCTGGTGACCGATCGAGCCTTGCTCCTGATCGGTGAACCTGGCACGGCGAAGTCGTGGCTTTCCGAGCACCTCGCCGCTGCGATCAACGGCGATTCCACCAAGGTCGTGCAGGGGACGGCCGGCACGACGGAGGAACAGATTCGCTACACCTGGAACTACGCGATGCTGATTGCACGCGGCCCCAGCAATGACGCCCTCATTCGCAGTCCGATTTTTCGGGCCATGGAATCAGGCTCGCTCGCTCGCTTCGAAGAAATCACGCGCTGCGCCGCCGAGGTGCAAGATGCGCTCATTTCGTTGCTTTCCGAAAAACGGATTTCGATTCCCGAACTCGCCACGGAGGTGCCCGCCGCCAAGGGTTTTTCCGTCATCGCCACGGCGAACACGCGTGATAAAGGGGTCAACGACATGTCCGCCGCGCTCAAACGTCGGTTCAACATGATCGTCCTGCCGACTCCCGCGAATCTGCAAACCGAAATCGACATCGTCCGGAAACGGGTGCGGGAATTGGCGGTGAACCTCGAACTCCGCGCGACGGTCCCAGCCGACGATGCCATCGAACAGGTCGTCACCATCTTCCGAGAACTGCGCACGGGCCAAACGCTCGATGAAAAGAACAAGCTGAAGATCCCGTCAGGTGTGCTTTCGACCGCCGAGGCAATTTCGGTCCTAGCGAACGGCATGGCGCTCGCGGGCAACTTTGGCAACGGGCAGGTTTCTCCCGCCGATCTCGCCGCCGGCTTGCAAGGAGCCGTGGTCAAAGACGAGGAAAAAGACAAAATCGTTTGGCAAGAATACCTGTCGAACGTCATGAAAAAACGTGGCTCGGAATGGCGGCCTTTGTTCACAGCCTGTGCGGAGCACAACGCGTGAGCTGGAAAATTTCCGTCTTCGGCGTTCGCCATCTTTCTCCCTCGGGGGCGTGGCACCTTCGTCGGTTCCTCGAGCGTGTACGTCCCAAAGTCGTCCTCGTCGAAGGCTTGGCGGACGCCGACGACATGATCCATCACATCACGAAAAAAACCACCAAGCCCCCGATCGCAATCCTGGCTTACACCGATTCTGTTCCCGTCCGAACCCTGGTGTATCCCTTCGCTCGGTATAGCCCCGAATACCAGGCGTTGCTCTGGGCGAGCGAAAACAAGGCGCGTGCCGAGTGGATCGATTTGCCTTCCGATATTTTCTTGGGCTTACAGGATCTCGAATTCGAGCGGTACCAGCGGAAAATCAAAGAAGCTCAGGAAAAAAAAGACGCACCCCCTGATGCGGCTGCGGAACCGCCCTCGGCCGCGGTTCCCGAACGTCTCGTTTCGATCTACGAACGCATCGCTCAACGCGCAGGCGAACCCGATTACGACACCTATTGGGAACGCCGATTCGAACATAACCTATCCGACGATGCGTATCGGCGTGCCTCGTTCGAGCTTGGGGTGGCCTTGCGCGACCAAGAAGATCCACCGCTTTGGCGCGCGGAGAATTTGGTGCGTGAAGCGTACATGCGCCGCCGCATCGAGGAAGTGCTAGCGACCGGAGTCAAGCCCGAGGAGGTGGTCGCCGTGGTCGGCGCGTTCCACGCTCCGGTCCTTTCGGGCGAGCATCCCGCGATGACGGACGACGAATTGAAATCGCTTCGGCGCCGATCGAGTAAGCTGACGCTGATGCCTTACTCGTATTTCAAGCTTTCGTCGCAATCGGGCTATGGTGCGGGGAACCATGCGCCTTCGTACTTCGAGTTGTTGTGGGAAACGCTTCAGGGCGAGGGTTTGCACGACCTGCCTATGCAATACCTTTCGCACATCGCGAGGCACCTTCGAGAAGGGGGTACCCACCGTTCGACGGCCGAGGTGATCGAAGGCGTACGCCTCGCCCGCACGTTGTCCGCGCTGCACGATGGCCTGGCGCCCACGCTCCGCGACCTTCGTGATGCCGCGATCACATTGATGGGGCATGGCGAACTGGCGCCAATCAGTGAGGCGGTGACGCGAGTTGAAATTGGCACCGCCATCGGCGAGTTGCCTCGAGGCGTAAGCCAAACGTCGATCCAGGCGGACTTCGAACGCGAACTGGCTCGGCTCAGGCTCGAGAAGTATCGCACCGCCGTTCGCCAGGAGTTGGCGCTCGACCTTCGCGAGGATCGCCGCGCCAAGACCACGGAGTCGGCGTTTCTCGATCTCACCCGGTCGGCGTTCTTTCATCGCTTACGTATGTTGGGCATCGGCTTCGCCACACCGATCGGTTCCGGTCAACAATCAACTACGTGGGCGGAGAAATGGCATCTGCAGTGGAGCCCGGAAAGCGAAATCGCTCTGGTCGAGGCGGTCTTGCTCGGGGAAACCATCGAGTTGGCCACCGCCTTCAAGTTCAAAACGAATCTGGATGCTTGCACAAATATTGCCGAAGCCTCGGATCTTGTGCGTGATGCTTGCCTGTGCGCACTCACGTCCTCCATGGATTTGGCGCGGAAAAGGCTTCAAGAACTCTCGGCGGTCAGTTCCGACTTGCGTGCGATCGCCCATGCCACGTACCAACTCAGCACGGTGATCCGCTACGGCGACGTTCGCAAGTTCGACCCAGCCCCGCTCACGCCGCTGATGGAGGAGCTTTTCGTGCAGGGGGCGTTGGCGCTCTTCGGTTCAGCGAGTTGTGACAACCAGGCTGCTCAGGAACTCGTCGTGGCCATGGAGAATTTGAATCGCGTGAGCTTGGAACACCACGAAGAAGTCGAAGCGGACCTTTGGATCAAGGAATTGCAGAAGTTGGCCGACGCGGACGATCGCAATCCGTTGCTTTCGGGGTACGCGTGTGCGATCCTTCTCGAACGCGGCTTGATTCCGAACGAAGCCTTGGCGAAGGAAGTATCACGCCGCCTCTCCCCCGGCATCGCCGCCGACCTCGGTGCTGGCTGGTTCGAGGGATTGGCGAAACGAAATCGTTATTCCCTCCTGGCACGCCAACCCCTATGGGAGGAACTCGGCGCGTACATCCATTCGCTGGATGACGATCAATTCAAACGCGCCCTGGTATTTCTTCGGCGAGCTTTCGGGGGATTCAGTCCGCGTGAAAAAAGACAAATCTGCGAAAACCTGAGTGAATACTGGGGCGTTGCCGCCGAACAAGCCACGGAAGCGATCGAACAGCCCCTCACGGAACATGAAGAAAAAACGCTCAACGAGTTGAATGAATTCAACTTCGATGATTTGTGACGAAACGATTTTGTCGCTCGGATCTTTGCAAGACGTGTGACGCTCGCCTCGTTTACCGTTTCGCGCTCGCTGCATGCCACGCGGGCCACGAACAATTAATCCAGTCACCGCGTGCCGTGCAGCAAGCGCGAAACGGTAAACGAGCCGCGTTCGATGATTTTCGCTTGTGGGAAGATTACTCATGGCTGCAAACTCGACATTCGATCCCGAACAGCTTCGCCGATGGCGACTCGTGCTGGGCAAAGATTCGCAGGACGCGCTGGATTCCATGTGTGAACAAGGCGTGACGCTTTCCGGTGCGGATGCCGAGATGGACGAAGCACTGGCCGCAATCTATGACGAAACCGAAGAAGATGGCCAACCCCGGGAACGTTCAGCAGGGCTTGGAAAGTCTTCGCCCAGGCTCGCGAAATGGCTCGGCGATATTCGCACCTACTTCAAACAAGACGTCGTCACGGTCATTCAACAGGACGCCATCGAACGCCGAGGCTTGAAGCAACTCCTCTTTGAACCAGAGATGCTCAAGAACGTCCAGCCGAACATCCAGCTCGTGGGCACGCTCATGTCGCTGCGCGGCAAGATTCCCGAGCGAACCAAGGAAACCGCTCGGATGGTGGTGCGCGAAGTCGTGGAAGAGATCAAAAAGCGTCTGGAACAAAAAATCCGTCAGGCCGTGCTCGGTGCTCTCAATCGCAAAGAACACTCGCCGCTTCCCAACGCGTCGGCAATCGATTGGAAATGGACCATCGGCCGAAATCTCAAAAACTACAACCCGCAACTCAACACGATCATTCCCGAGCGGGTCTACTTCTACTCGCGCGCTCAACGCTCGAACAACTGGACCGTCATCGTCGACATGGATCAATCCGGTTCCATGGCTGACTCCGTGGTCTATGGGGCTGTGTGTGGCTCGATCTTCGCAAGTTTACCCGCGCTGGATACGCACGTCATCGCGTTCGATACGGAGGTCGTCGACCTCACCGAAAAGTGTGGCAACGATCCCGTCGACATGCTTTTTGGCGTGCAACTCGGCGGAGGCACCGACATCAATAAATCGGTGGGCTATTGTGAGCAATTCATCAAAGAACCCAAACGAACCCTCTTCATTTTGATCACCGACCTGTTTGAAGGCGGGAACCAAGCTCAATTGGTACGACGCTTGGGGGACATGGCCGAGGCAGGCGTGCGTGCGATTTGCTTACTCGCGTTGTCCGACAGCGGAGTGCCGTGCTACGACGAAAGCTTGGCGCGAAAATTAGCCGGGCTGGGCATCCCCTGTTTCGGTTGCACGCCCGGCTTACTTCCTGAACTTCTCGAAGGCGCGCTTCGCGGCGCCGATCCCAAAACGCTTGCGAACAAAATCGCGGCCGCCGTCAAGAAAACCTAAATCATCTGACAAAAGTAGGCAGACTCCGTTGCGCGAAACAACGGAAGCCCCCATTCGATTATTTGACGGTGAACTCGACATCGTTGGTTTCGCGTTTGACCACGACTTCGAGCGGGGTTTGCTCGGGGGTCCAATATTTTTGGGGAATCGCGACGGAGCCGTTCAGTTTCACCCCCTTGGCGGCGCCACGTGGGTCGATCACGACTTTGTATTTGCCTGGCACGACACCTTCTTTATCGCCGATGGACTTCAAAACGAAAGAGCCATCCGTCTTTAGTTCGCCTTCCGCCTCGACCGATTCGAGGTCCGCAGGAACGAAACGGATCAGCGTGCCATTTTTGATCGCCGAAGGTCCCTTGGCGATCTTGACCGTTCCCCTGACTGGGTACACGGAAGGTAAGGCCGGGCCACCCGAGCAGCCGAGGAGGCAACCAAGGCAGGACAGAACAAGGAAGTTTCGAACGATGCGAATGTGCAAGGAATTCTCCTTCGAGCGAGGGCCTTCTTCGAGACGCTTTTTGGTCACAACCGCGAAGAAAGGTTTCCGGAAACACGGTCCACCAATGAAAGGAAGAAGCCTCCCCACGGAAGGCTTCTCCTCGATGTGCATTCAAGAGCTTAGTAGTCGCTGGGAGCTTGGTCGCCGGCCTGGGACGAGCAGAGGGCCCGCATCGCGAACGGCGAAATGGTTTGGCTCACGAAACGGACACTGCCATCGCCAAACACGCCGTTCACGCCGCCGGTGTGTAGGCTGAACGGTTCGTCGTTGGGTCCGCAATTGTTGTTCACCCAGGGGCAATCCGCCGGTCCGCCACGTGGCTCGGCATTTTGGTTAATCACGCCCTTGAGCGCGCCAGCCGCGGCGTTCGGGGGACCCGACACACCGTTCGCGGTGTCAGCATCCGCCCAGGCACTGATGCGGCGACGGTTGCTCGGCAGAGCGTCGGCGACAGGAAATCCGTAGGTGCCTGGAGTCGATGAATAGCTGGATTTCGTGAAGTTCCCGATGTTTTCGTGAGTTCGCCCGCTATCTTCGGTGATGGCCAAGGTGTTGCTGGTACCGTCGGTGCAATTCAAAATCTTGTTCGGACCGCAACGCAAAAACCCTGGAGTCGCCGTTGCCTTGTTTCGAATTCCCGTCACGGGATCGATGTCCGTGAGCACGATCGGCATGTAATCGCATTGGCCATAACCTTGCGGATCAGGGGCTGACATGGCGTTGCTTGGGCACAGGTAAATCGGAATCGTCGTCTTCGCCGCCACCTGCCCCTGGGGAAATCGTCCGTCGTCATACGCGTAGCCGTGCGTGGTGTAAGGCCGAGCCGTCGCACCATAGGCATTGGGAGTCGTGGTGTCGAACATCTTGTATACGCTTCCTTGTTCGACGTAAGGCAGAATCATCACGAAGAACGAGTGGACATCGAATTGGTTGACCACGACGCCCGTCGGGGTTCCAAGGGAATCACATTGGCCGCTCGTCGGAAGGCTTTTGAGCGCGTCATGGTAGTTGTGCATGGCCAAACCAATCTGCTTGAGGTTGTTCGTGCACTGCAAACGTGCCGCGGCTTCACGGACTTTCTGAACGGCCGGCACGAGCAACGCGATCAAGATGGCGATGATCGCGATCACGACCAAAAGCTCGATCAGGGTAAATCCCTTAGAATGCTTCTTACGAAGAGTGGACACCAATCATCTCCTTCAAAGTGAATGCGTAGGTGGGACAACGATCCAACGATCGTTCGTCCCCTTCAAAGATAGAAGCCTAATGCCAGCGCGTGTGTGAATTGAAGACGGTGTTTGTGTGAGTTTTGTGTGAAGCAATTTTCGCGTGAGAATTTGCTGGGCTTTCGTGAATTGGCCGCTTGAAAACCGAAGCCAAAAAATGCCATTTTTCGCTTATTGAAGAGAATTGGGACGCAGGACATTTTCTAATATTCGCGCCAGGCCAATCGAACGATGGGGCTCATCGCGTAGAATTTGGGGCTGAAAGGAAGGCGAGGTAACAGGCGCGTGGATCAGGTGGGAGAAACGATCAAAGCGAAGGCTCGGCGGGGTTCAGGTTATTTCGATTGAGAGGATTTGAGCGTGTCGAGTACTTCCTGGGCGCGCCGGTCGCCAAGTGGGGAGTATTGCACGGCCAACCGCAGATGCCGGTCGGCTTCCTTCGTCTGGCCGTCGTCCGCCAACAATTTTCCAAGCCAAAGGTGTGCATCCGCCAAGTCGGGACGGATCTCGATCGTCTTGCGGAACGCGGACATCGCTTCCGCACGTTGGTTTAAACACCACTTCGTGACACCCAATTGAAAGTATGCTTCGCCATAATGGGGCAACGTTTCCACCGCCCGCTGCAGCCATTTCGACGCTTCTTCGAACTTCACGTTCGCCTGCACCGGCACGCCAAGGTTTTTCAAACGTTCACCCTGGCCAAAGATCGCCAAGGCTAGGAAATGTTGCGCACGGGCCGAATGTGGTTCGATTTCGAGGCATTTGCGTAGCGTGCGTTCGGATTCCTCGGATTGACCGAATCTTCCTTGGGTGATTCCGAGCGTGAGCAACGTGGAAGCCGTTGGGGCTTCCTCGGCCAATTCACGCAGGATGGCCAGAGCCGAGTCAAGCTTTCCCTGCTCCTCCAATCGTTTGGCGTAGCGAGTGCGAGCGTCGACCCCGGCGACATGACTCAAACATTCTTCGAGAAAGGGATCCGGCCACGGCGGATCCGTGCCCGGCTTGCCATGTGTAGGACGCCTCAGCAAATCTTTTAGCAACGCATCTTGAGAAGCCTTTTCACCCATCCGCCGCGCCAAGGCCGTCAATTGCGCCTCGGCTCGATGCCGAGTCCACGGGCTCGACGAACAGCGCACCCACCGGGTCTTTGCTTCCAGGAAATCGTCACGGGAAACGAAGATCGCCCCCATGCCAAGGTCGACGCACGCGGAATAGGGTCCAGAAACAGGGATTTCTTCGAAATGGTTTTCCGCATCATCGAGATCGCCGTTGGCGAGCAATGTCTCGGCCAACCGTAATCGCGCGACCGTGCTCGCCGGTTCACCTCGACTCACCAAGACCGCGCGTCGAAAATGGGAAATTGCTTCCCGTGGATCACGGTTCAAGACGGCAATTCCCAGAAGGTAAGGCCACCGTGGATCGGCTCGGTCGAGGGTCTCGGCACGAGCCAGGAACGGGCTTGCCTCGGTGTCGAGTTGATTCGCCAAAAGAACCATCCCCATTTCGCCCCACGCTACCGCGGAACGAGGCCTTGCGCGAATTTGCTCCGCCGATGCTCTCGCACGCGCCATGACGGCTGGGTCTGCACCTTCGGTTTGATAGGGCGGTAAGGAGATCGGCGTCAAAAAGAACCAAGCCAAGAGGCCAACGCCTGCAACGACCAGTCCGATCGCGAAAATCCGCCAAAACTTAGCGGCTCCGGGGTTAACCTTCGATCTGAAAGCGCCTGATGAAGTCATGCTGGTCCGTTTGAAACGGTGGAAGAACGCGGAATCGCTACGAGTCTTTTTTCGAGAGAGCGGACGATACGATCTGCCCGCCTCCTTTGCGAAGGTCAACGACACGATTCACCGGACCGCCAGGGAATCTTTCGCGCGTGCCGTCGGGCCAGCTTACAGAAAGGCTTTCAAAGTGCGTCTGCGCGCCGAATCCGAAATGCGCACGTGCCTCGTGCGAGGTCAAATAACTTTGGCCCGGATTGATCCATGCGAGCCGCTTCGTTCCCGCGATTTCCAGCGTGATCTCTGCACCGTAGGCATCGCGTTTGAGGGCGGGATCGAACGCACGTACCGATAGCCAATTCCCTCGATCCTTGGCGATGTTCCGCAGAAGGCGTGCCGGCCCGGCGATGGACGTGACCAAAAGGTCGAGCGCGCCATCGCCATCGACATCGCCGACCGCTAAAGCCCGAGCGACATTGGGAATGCCACATAACGCCGGTGATTCATCGGAGACTTCGCGAAATCTTCCGCCGCCTTCGCCGAGAAAAAGCTGATTCTTTTCTTGATATTTCTTCCAATGGTCCGGAGTCGATTTCGCGTCGCGATGCCGAACGACGCGCCCATTCACGATGGCGAGGTCCAGGTTTCCGTCGTGATCGAAGTCGGCGAACGCGGTCCCAAAGCCGGTCGCACGCCATTTTGCATTGAGGAGTTTGGATTTCGCGGTTTCATCACTGAAAACGCCCCGAGGGTGTTGCCGCCACAGCGTGTTCGTTTCTTCTGGTAAATGGGTGATGAACAGATCGAACATCCCCGAACCGCGAAGATCACCCAAGGCGATTCCCATATTGGCGAGCGATCGACCCACGCCATCGTAGGCGATGCCAAACGCGACGGCTTCTTCCTTGAAGGTTCCGTCCGTTTGATTGACCCACAAATGATTAGGTCGGCCATCGTTGGCGATGAAGATATCGGGCCAACCATCCCCGTTGAAATCGGCACAGGTGATCCCCAAGCCAGGGCCTGGTTTCGCCGCCAAACCACTTGATGCGGTGACGTCTTCGAACCGAACGCTCCGCTTCGAAGTTTCGTTTTCTTTTCGTAGACCTGTTACATTACGAAACAGCTTGGCTACCGTGCCCGCGAATACGTTTGGGTGGCAGTAGTCCTTCGAACCGTCGGCTTCCTTGCAGGCAGTGGTGGGATCGTAATCGACATAATTGGCGACGACCAGATCCAGCCAACCGTCCCGATCTACGTCCGCGAAACAAGCAGACGTACCCCAGAGCAGACTTTTCACGCCCGAATCAGCAGCTGGGGCGAATTTTCCATCGCCTTGGTTCAACAAAAGATGGAGCTTGCCATATTCGGTGATGGCAAGGTCGACCAATCCGTCGTTGTTGACATCGCCAACGGCACAGCCCATTCCGTAGCCCGAGAAGTCGATACCCGAACCCGCCGAGCAATCTCGGAAGGTGCCCTCCGGCGTTTGCAGGTAGAGGGCGTTCGGACGACCTTTTGGCCCGCCGTTGCTGAGCAAAAGGATATCGAGTCGGCCGTCGTCGTTGGCGTCGAGAAAAGCGCCGCCGGACCCGACGATTTGGGGCATGAAATAGAAAGGATCGAGCGGACCTGGGTCGTGAACGAAACGAAGCCCGCTCGTTTGCGAAATGTCGTCGAACCTGTCACTGCGAGCGGGGGCTGGCTTCTCGCTCGTCCCACAGCCAACGACGCCCCCCAAAGTCAATCCAACCATCCCAACGATCCACGATAAACTCCTCGCCATCTCGCGAATCCTCACGCCAATCGGCGCCTTACTTTTCAGGGATTTCGATCGGAATTTCATTAGGACCGACTTTGACTTCAGCCGTGAGTGGCGTTTGCCCAGGATCTTGGTATTTGGGAAGAATTGGAGGAAACGGTGGTTTCGCGGCTAGTTTTTCGCCGGGCTTTCTCTGCTCAGGCACGGGTGGATTCACAAACACCTTATACTTTCCAGCGGCGATAGGAGCCTTGGATTGATACGTCCCAGTCTCTTCAATGTTGATGCTATTGCCCGCCCCGTTCGCGGGATCATAAAAATTGATCATCCCACTTTTGAGCGTCTCGCCTTTAAACTTCACGGTTCCTTTTACGGTCCCGGAAGGTTTCTCGCCACCGCAGGCCGGTAACGAGACCATGATGGCCCCGAGCGCGACCCAAGCCAACCCATTCCAGAGTCTTTTGACGACGATCGAATGCATAGGGAGGTACCTAGGAGGAAAATGTTTCGGTCGGAAATCGGAACATGATGGTAAAAAAAATCGTTTGCCGAACGACGTTCGGCAAACGGAAGTTTTCGTCAAGTGATCTACATCACGTTGAATCATTGATCCAGGTTGACGGGTTGATTGTCGTTACGTGAGCAAGCACGTTGGAACTGAACGAAGTTCACGGTTTCGCTCACGAAACGGATCGAGCCGTCGGAAAGCGCGACGTTGATTCCACCCGTATGGAACGAGTTAAGAATCGTATTGCCGCCCCAGCTGAAACCAGCGCCGGCTGGACAAGTTTGCGAATTGATGGAGTATGCTACCGCCGTCAAACCCATGCCCCACAAGTCGCCGCACCCGCCGGTACCGCATGACGCTACGCCATTAGGCGAACTGTGCGTGACGGCACCCCATGGGGTGTAATAACCATTCCTGGCGTCGCCGGAAGCGTAACTGCAATTCTGCACCTTGCCGGATTGTTCCGCCACGATGACGGTGTTTGACGTACCGTCGGTGCAATCCGACATGCGAATTTTCTGATTCCAGAGCAACATGCCGTTGTTCGTCCACCATCCGCCATAGTTGGATGCGGAATACCCGCTGTTTGTGCCATCTGGATTCGGATACGCGCCCATGATGCCCTGATACGAGGGAACCATGTGGTTGAAGTTGGTCCACCACGTGACCCAAGATGCCGGTTGAAATTCGGGCAGCGCACTGGACGGGCACTTCCAGATGGGAATCATCAAATTGCGCAACACCGTTGGATTGTAGACATCGCTTATGTATCCAGAAGCGTTCTTGGGAAGTTGGTTATAGAGTGCGCCTTGTTCGATATACGGGAAAACGAGAACGCGCCAGTTGGGGCCCGCGACGCCAAAGCTGGTCGCGGCGTTGCCGCCGATACCGTGCCGTTGGCCAACGGGAAACTCTTTGAACGCGTCGTGGTGGTTGTGCAATCCCAAGCAGATCTGTTTCAAGTTGTTGTTGCACTGTAGCCGGGCGGCCGCTTCGCGGACCTTTTGCACGGCCGGAACCAATAAGGCGATGAGGATCGCGATGATCGCGATCACCACCAGCAGCTCAATGAGCGTGAACGCCCAGCGCCGCGGGAACTTGGAAAGAAAGAACATGACGTCTTCCTCCTACGCGAGAAAAGAATCAAAAAAGAAACCGGGGGGTTGCCTGATTTTTATAGATTGGGATTGCTCGATTTGTATGTTAGAGCACCCAACCAGCCAATGTCAAGAGTTCTACACACAGTTTTAAAAACAAAAATCAACAATCCCGTTCACCATGGCGAGGCACAATCCGCCTTCGCGATTGGGACTTGAATGTCGTCACCTTAGGTGAAGGGGTGTCGTAATCGCGAAGTCGCCATCACCGTCTCCTTCCCGTTTCCGTGTGTATAAAAGAAAAGACGAAATCCTGGATTCGAACTAACAACTTTGGTGCTTCATGCGACCTACGTCCATCCTCGTTTTTACCTGCCTCCTACTCACGTTCGCACCCTTGGCGTCTGCTGGGGAAAAACACCAAGTGCCCGGCACGGTGATCGCCCATTCGCCGGCGGCGTCTGGCCTTTACATCGGCTCGCCCAGCATCGCGGTTTTGCCGACGGGCGAATATATCGCGTCCCACGATCACTTCGGTCCCAAATCGAACGAATTCAAACTCGCTCGTTCGTTCATCTATCGCTCCGCCGACCGAGGTAAATCCTGGACCAGAATCTCGGAAATCCATGGTGCGTTTTGGTCCACCGTGTTCGTTCATCGCCAGCACCTGTACCTTTTGGGTACCAACCGTCATCACGGCGATATCGTGATTCGCCGATCCACCGACCGGGGCAGTACCTGGACCGATCCCAAAGACGCCAAGACCGGCTTGCTGCGGGACACCGGCGAATGCCACTGCGCCCCGATGCCGGTCCTCGAACACAATGGCCGACTCTGGCGTGCGTTCGAATGGCGGAATCCACCAATCGCCTGGGGCATCAACTACCGCTCTGGAATGCTTTCGATTCCCGTACAAGCGGACCTCCTGGACGCCGCCAACTGGACTTTCAGCAATTTCCTGCCCAGCGATCGCAAATGGAACGGATCCGACATGGGCGCCTGGCTCGAAGGCAATGCCCTTGTCGCGCCTGATGGCGGACTGGTCAACCTCCTTCGCGTGCAAACCAAGTCTCCCGACGAAAAGGCTGCCATCGTCCGCGTGGCGGCGGACGGGAAGTCCGTGTCGTTCGACCCCGAAAAAGATTTCATTCCTTTCCCCGGCGGCGCCAAGAAATTCACGGTCCGCTTCGACCCCGCAACGAAGAAATACTGGTCCCTGGCCACCGTGATGCATCCGCGTCATCGTGCTAATAACCCCGGTGGGATCCGCAATACGCTGGCCTTGACAAGCTCAGAAGACCTACGCACATGGCGTGTCCACACCATCCTTCAATACCATCCTGATGTCAAAAAACATGGCTTCCAATATGCCGATTGGCTGTTCGAGGGAGAGGATCTCATCGCCGTGTGCCGAACCGCCTTCGATGACGACTTCGGAGGGGCGCGTAACAACCACGACGCGAATTACCTGACCTTTCATCGCATCGCGCAGTTTCGAAAACTCACCATGAAAGACTCGGTCGCGGGAGCAGTTGGAGAGGAGTAGCTCTAGGTGGGAGGTACCGAATCCGGTGAGCTTATCGGGGTTCCTCCTTTTCCATGAGCGGAATCGTTCGAATCAAATACCCATTTCCAAGAAAACAAAGGACACTGACGATGGCGGCGGGCCAAATCACGGCTTCGTCGCCACCGAGAAACGCGTTCATGGTCGCCGTCAGCAGCCAAAGCTGCAGAATCACCAGAATCAGCACCATACAAAGGATGCCGTAGATCGCGGTGGTACGCTGCTGCCTGGAAAACGAAGGTTTCATACGGTCCTCAATTCCACACCGACGGCAAAGATTTCATCGCCTTCGACCGCTAGCAGAATGCGAGCGAGAGGGCGCCTTGGAGGTCCAGAAATCGGTCTGCCCGTTTCGAGATCGAAAACGCCGTGATGACAGGGGCAATGAAGCCGACCGTGATCCGAGTCGGGAACCACCGCACAGGACAGATGCGTGCATTTTTGGTTGTAGGCGACGAACGTTCTTTCACCCGTCCGCGTGAGAATGCATGGCTCCGTGGGATCTGGATAACTAAACATCATGGACTGGCCAACGCTCAAACCGTCCACCGCCCCGATCCGAATCCTGGGCGGCGCTTCTTCTTGGCCCCGCAACCATTGCTGAACCGCGATCCAAATTTGCCCAGCCGCGAACGCCAAGGAGGTCAAACCCAAGAATTTCGTGAAGTCGCGCCGAGCCACGTAATTGTCCTGTGGCACGTCAATGGGGAACTCTTTTCGCCACGCCGGTTGCCCTGAGTCACACCCGCCGTTCGGAGGCAGCGTGCGAGTTTCCCGATCGAGAGAAATCATGACAGCACCTCTTCCGATTCGTGCACATGACTCATGAGATCCAAAGAAATTCGCCGATACTCGGTGGGCTCATTCATGGAATCCGTCACATCCAAATGCTCGACCCTGGTCAATTTTCTTGGCACCATGACGTTGACTTTCGTCGTGATCTTTTGCTGTCCAAACTGAAACTCCCGAACCGGCCGAGCATTAGGCCTTCGTTCCAGTAGGTCCGCCCTGGGCCCAAAATACAGGGCGCCACTCGGACACACCGAGGCACACATCGGAGTCCGACCCACCGACGTTCGGTCGTAACACATGTCACATTTCATCATCAGTTCGAATTCGCCGTTGACCTTGGGCACCCCGAACGGACACGCCAAGACACAATTACTGCAGGCGACACACCTTGGTTTTCTTGCGGTTTGTACAACTCCATCCTCATTCTTCTTGATCGCGTCGGCGGGGCATACTTCCGCACAGGTCGGCGAATCACAATGCATGCAAACCACGGGAACCGTCTGCGTCGACAATCCACGATCCACGTATTCAAGGTGGATCATCGAATGGCCCTTGTGTGTATCGCATTCACTGCAAGCCTGCACACATGCTTGACACCCAATACAACGGCTCGGATCTAAGAAGAACTCCAAGTTTTCGGGAACCGGCATGACGACTCCGGGAGAGGAGAACGAAATCCTTC
>WBZS01001884.1_pt1 | contig 14777 bp, 22 predicted proteins | sample 5204201 | NCBI WGS metagenome assembly WBZS01 (sample SAMN12344357, study PRJNA552823) | activated sludge metagenome | biome: Activated sludge suspended growth; feature: Nitrification reactor; material: Wastewater; isolation source: activated sludge from nitrification reactor of wastewater...
CTGGATCAAGGCATTCCACTACGTGTTCGTCGGCAGCTGGTTCGCCGGGTTGTTCTACCTGCCGCGCATCTTTGTCAACCTGGCGATGGTCAGCCCCGACAGCCATGCCGAGCGCGAACGGCTGCTGTTGATGGGCCGCAAGCTGTACGCGTTCGCGACGCTGCTGATGGCGATCGCGCTGGCGCTGGGCTTTTGGCTGTGGCTGGGCTTTGGCGCCGGGCGTTTTGGCGGTGGCTGGCTGCACGTCAAGCTGCTGCTGGTGGCGCTGGCGGTGGTCTACCACTTTGTCTGTCGGCGCCACCTGCAAAGCTTCGAGCAAATGGCCAACCGGCGCAGCCACCGCTGGTACCGGGTGTTCAACGAGATCACCGTGCTGTTGTTCGCCGCCACCATCGTGCTCGCAGTGGTCAAGCCGTTCTGACCGCCACCAACGCGCCGCCGCCAGGCGCCAGCGCGGGCGCCGGCTGAGATGGCGACTTCGCGCAGCACCGCATGGCTGCTGGCGTGGGCCTGGGTGGCGCTGATCGTCTACGCCAGCCTGTTTCCGTTTGCCGGCTGGACCTGGCCGCCCAGCCTGTCGAGCTGGGCCCCGCTGCGCCTGCCGTGGCCGGGCTATTTCATCGCCTTTGACATCGTCAGCAACCTGCTGGGCTACGCGCCGCTGGGCTTTTTGCTGCTGCTGGCGCGCTGGCGCCACGGCACGGCGCGCGGCGTGGCGCTGGTCGGCGCGGTGGTGGCTGGTTCGGCGCTGTCGTATGCGCTGGAGGTGTTGCAGCAGTTCATGCCCACGCGCGTGCCGTCGGCGCTGGACTGGCTGCTCAACAGCGCCGGCACCGCGCTCGGCGCGCTGCTGGCTGGCGCAGCGGTGGCCGGCGGCTTGCCGCGGCGCTGGGACGCGTTGCGTGACCGCTGGATAGAGCACGGCAACGGCGGCGCGCTGGCGTTGCTGCTGCTGTGGCCGCCGGCGCTGCTGTTTCCGCCGCCGGTGCCGCTGGCACTCGGCCAGGTTGGGCCGGCGCTGTCGTTGCGCGCAACCGGCTGGATTGCCGACGTGCCATGGGCCGAGGGCCTGCTGCCCTGGCTGGACGCGTTGGCCACGCCGGCCGCGCCCCTGTCGCCACAGGCCGACAGCATGATGCTTGCGCTCGGCCTGCTCTCACCCTGCCTGCTGGCCTTTGCCGCGTCGGCGCCCGGCGTGCGGCGCATCAAGCTGGTGGCCGGCGCAACCACGCTGGGGCTGGCGGCGACCACGCTGTCGGCGGCATTGAGCTTTGGCCCCGAGCACGCCCTGGCCTGGGCCAACGCGCCGCACCTGGCCGCGTGCGTCGTCGCCGCGCTGCTGGCGCTGGCGCTGATGTGGACGCCGCCGCGGCTGGCCGGCGGGCTGGCATTGGTGGGGCTGACCGGGCTGGTGCTGCTGGTGCACCAGGCGCCGTCGGACCCCTACATCGCGCACAACCTGCAGGCCTGGGAGCAGGGCCGCTTCATCCGCTTTCATGGCCTGGCGCAATGGCTGGGCTGGCTGTGGCCGTATGCGGCCATGGCCTGGCTGCTCGGCCGGCTGGCGCGGCATTGAGCGCGCCGCATCGCGCTGCCAGCGGCTGCCTACAATCGGCGCCGCCCATGACCGACACCGCGCCCGGCTACTACCGCCGCCACATCTTCTTCTGCCTGAACGCCCGGGACAACGGCCAGGCCAGTTGCGCGCAACACGCGCCGGATGCCGCGTTCGAGCACTGCAAGGCGCGCGTCAAGGCCGCCGGGCTGGCCGGCCCAGGTGGCGTTCGTGTCAACCGCGCCGGTTGCCTGGACCGCTGCGCCGGGGGCCCGGTGGCGGTGGTCTACCCCGAGCAGACCTGGTACAGCTTTGTCGACTTGGCCGACATTGACGCCATCGTCGAGCAGCACCTGGCGCACGGCCAGGTTGTCGAGCGCCTGCTGCTGCCGCCCGACGTCGGCCGCTGAACTTTCACGTTTGCCGATGAACCGCGAGACCCGCCGCGACGCGGTCGCTGGCCCGCTGGGCACGCTGGTGTGCGCGATCGACGAGCCGGCGCCAGCCGTGCCCGGGGCGCCACCTCGCGGCGTGGTGGTGCTGTGCCACCCGCACCCGCTGCACGGCGGCACGCTGGACAACAAGGTGGTGCAGACGCTGGCGCGGGCCTTTGTGCAACTGGGTTGGCGCGCGGTGCGCTTCAACGTGCGCGGCGTCGGCGGTTCGGCCGGCGACCTGCACACGGTCTACGACCAAGGCCGCGGCGAAACCGACGACTGCCTGGCGGTGGTCGACGCCTTCCGTGACCCGGCGCTGCCGCTGGTGCTGGGCGGCTTTTCGTTCGGCGGCTTTGTCGCCGCGCAGGCCGCTGCGCGGCTGGCGGCCAACGCGGCGCCGGCGCAGCGGCTGGTCTTGATCAGCCCGGCGACCAGCCGCTTCACGCTGCCCGCGGTGCCGGCCGACACGCTGGTGATCCAGGGCGACGCCGACGAGGTGGTGCCGCTGGCCGCGACGCTGGACTGGGCGCGGCCGCAGCACCTGCCGGTGCTGGTGCTGCCCGGCGTCGGCCACTTCTTCCACGGCCAGCTCACGCTGCTGAAATCCCAGGTCGTGCAGGCCTGGCGATGACCGGTTTGTTCTTCTTTTCCCATTGGTTTCCATGAATCGATTGTTTGCCTTGTTGCTGGCTGCCGCCGGCATGGTGTCTGCGCTGGCGCAGACCGCGCAGCCCGACATCGCCGCGCGCGAGCTGCTGCTGCTTGACGTCAGCGCCAACCAGGTGTTGGCCGAACGCAATGCCGACGCGCGTGCCGACCCGGCGTCACTGACAAAGCTGATGACCGCCTGGCTGGTGTTTGACGCGCTGAAGGCAAAGAAGCTCTCGCTGGAGCAGACGCTGCCGGTGTCGCTGCGCGCCTGGTCCGAGCGCAAGGGCGGCGGCTCGCTGATGTTTATCGACACCACGATGAGCCCCAAGGTCGACGAGCTGCTGCGCGGCATGATCGTGGTCTCCGGCAACGACGCCGCGGTAGCGCTGGCTGAAGGCGTCGGCGGCTCGCTCGACGCCTTTGTCGCGATGATGAACCGCCAGGCCCAGGCCTGGGGGTTGAAGAACACGCAGTTCAAGAACGTCACCGGGCTGACCGAGGCCGGCCACTACAGCAGCGCGCGCGACCTGGCCGAGATTGCCGCGCATGTGGTGCGCGACTTCCCCGAGCAGTACGCCACCTACTACAGGCTGCGCCAATACACCTACAACAAGATCGCGCAGGACAACCGCAACATGCTGCTCGGCCGCGACCCGGCGGTCGACGGCATGAAGACCGGCTACACCGAGGCCGCCGGCTACTGCCTGGTGGCCAGCGCGCAGCGCGACATGCCCAACGGCAAGCGCCGGCTGATCAGCGTGGTGCTGGGCACCGCCTCGCGCGAGGCGCGCGCGGCCGAAAGCCAGAAGCTGCTGAACTGGGGCTTCACCGCGTGGGATGCGGTCAAACTGTTCGACGCCGGCCAGCCCGCGGCCACGGTGCCGGTGTGGAAGGGCAAGCAGCCGACCGCCGCACTTGGCGCGGCCGGCGCGCTGGTGGTCACCGTGCCCAAAGGCGAGGGTGACAAGCTCAAGACCACGCTGTCGCGCACCGACCCCTTGCTGGCGCCGCTGGCGCAGGGCCAGCGCGTGGGCACGCTCGAAGTCAGCACCGCCGGCGGGCGCAAGATCGCCAGCGTGCCGCTGGTGGCGCAACAGCCGGTCGAGGCCGCCGGCTGGCTTGGCCGCACCTGGGACAGCTTGCGCCTGTGGATCAAATGAGCGCCACCGGTCGCGGCCGTGGCCTGCATCAACCACCGCGCCGAGGCATCGGCTAAGCTGGCCTGCATACCGGAGGGAAACCGCCATGACCGCGCTGCCCGACACTCTGTGCCACCTGAACGGTCGCCTGCTGCCGCTGAACCAGGCCCAGGTGTCGGTGCTCGACCGCGGTTTTCTGTTCGGCGACGGCGCCTATGAAGGCATACCGGTCTACGGGCGCCGCGTCTTCCGCCTGGCCGACCACCTGGCGCGGCTGGACCGCAGCCTGGGCAAGCTGCGCATCGCCAACCCGCACGACCACGCCGGCTGGCTGGCGCTGGTGCGCGAACTGATCGCCGCGCAGCCGTTTGCCGACCAGTTGGTTTACCTGCAGGTCACGCGCGGCGTGGCGCCGCGCGACCATGTCATGCCCGCCGGGCTGACGCCAACCGTGTTCGCCATGTCCAGTGCATTGCAGCAGCCCAGCGCCGAACAGCGCCACCACGGCGTGGCCTGCGTCACCGCGCGCGACTTCCGCTGGGAACGTGGCGACATCAAGAGCAGCGCGCTGCTGGGCAATGTGCTGGCGCGGCAGATGTCGGCCGACCACGGCGCGGTGGAAACCGTGCTGCTGCGCAACGGCTGGCTGACCGAGGCCGCGGCCAGCAACGTCTGGGTGGTGCATGAAGGCGCGTTGCTGTGCCCGCCCAAGAGCGAGCACCTGCTCGAAGGCGTGCGCATCGGCCTGCTGGCCGAGCTGTGCCAGGAGGTCGGCATCGCCTTCAACCGCCGGCCGATCAGCGAGGCCGACGTGCGCGCCGCCGACGAACTGCTGCTGAGCTCGGCGTCCAAAGAGGTGCTGGCCGTGACCCGGCTCGACGGCCAGCCGGTCGGTCACGGTGCGCTGCACGGCAAGCCGGGGCCGGTCTACGCGCGGCTGTACGAGGCCTACCAAAAGGCCAAGGCGCGCCCGGTCAACCTGACCGAGTAAGCCTGCGGGGCGCGCGCACGAACATTGCCATCGGCCAGCGGCATGGACATCCCACCCGACCAGTCATTGATCAGCTACCCCTGCGCGTTTCCGATCAAGGTGATGGGCGCGCAGGTCGACGGCTTCGAGCCGGCGGTGGTGCATATCGCGCGCCAGTTCGACCCCAGCTTCGACCCGGCCACGCTCGAGCGCCGCGCCAGCAGCGCCGGCAAATACCTTGGATTGACGCTGACCATCACCGCCACCAGCCGCGAGCAGCTTGACGAGCTGTACCGCACGCTGTCCAGCCACCCGCTGGTCAAAGTGGTGTTGTAGGCCGGCATGCGGCTGCGCATGCTGGGGCGCCAGCCCTACCTGCCAACCTACCAGGCCATGCGCGACTTCACCGAGGCGCGCAGCGCCGCCACCGAGGACGAGCTGTGGCTGGTCGAGCACGATCCGGTCTACACCCAGGGCCTGGCCGGCCGGCCCGAGCACCTGCTGGCGCCGCCGATGCAGATTCCGGTGGTGGCCACCAACCGCGGCGGCCAGGTCACCTACCACGGCCCGGGGCAGGTGGTGGCCTACCCGCTGGTCGACCTGCAGCGGCTGGGCATCTACGTCAAGGAGTACGTGTTCCGGCTTGAAGCGGCGCTGCTGAAGGTGCTGGCGCAGCACGCGGTCACCGGCCACCGCGTGCCCGGCGCGCCGGGCATTTACGTGCGCCTGGCCGACCCCGGCGGACACGCCATGCTGGCCGGGCCGGCGCCGGATGGCGACCGTTTTCGCGGATTGGGCAAGATCGCCGCGCTCGGCATCAAGGTCAGCCGCGGCCGCAGCTACCACGGCGTGGCGTTGAACGTGGCGATGGACCTGGCGCCGTTCGCCGCCATCAACCCCTGCGGCTATGCCGGGCTGGCGACGGTTGACCTGGCCTCGCTGGGCGTGGCCTGCGACTGGGCCGGCGTCGCGCAGCAACTCGGCGAACGCTTGACGGCGCAACTGCAGCCGCGCTGACGCCGCGCACCCTGTCGGCGTCAGCGCAGCCAGGCCTCGCGCAGCGCGCTCAACGCCAGCGCCAGCGGAGCCAACGCGGCAAACAACGAAACGATGCGGTAGAAGACCACGCCGGCGTGCTGTGCTTCCAGGTAGCGCAGGATCAACACCCGGCCCTTGAACCAGGCGATCGCCGCCACCACCAGCGCCATCGCCAGGCGCTGGCCGCCGTGGTGCGCGTAGGCCGCGGCGCCGACGCTCAGCGCGGTCAGCAGCAGCAACGCCAGCCAGGCCCGGGTGGCCGGGCGCAGGCGGGGCGCGGTGGGGCCGCTCGGCTCGGCGCGCGTGTCGTTGTGCGGGTTCATGCAAACACGTAAAACAAGCCGAAGATCATCAGCCACACCAGGTCGGTGGCGTGCCAGTAAATGGCCAGCGACTCCAGTCCGCGGCAGTCCTGCGGCGAATACGCGCCGGTGGCCAGCCGCGCCAGCCCCCAGCCCATGCCCAGCAGTCCCCAGCTTGAATGGATGAAGTGGTTGATCGTCAGGTAGTAGTAGACGACGACAAAGATGCCGGCACCGGCGTCCAGGCCGTGGGCCTGGTTCCAGCGCCACTCCAGCACCTTCAGCAGCGGATAGGCCAGGCCCACCAGCAAGGCGGCGACCAGCCAGCGCTGCGCCGCGGCGCGGCGGCCGGCGCGCAGGCTGGCCAGCATGCAGGTCAGCATCCAGCCGCTGGTGACCATTACCGCGGTGATCATCAGCCCGCCGGCGGTCCACAGCCGGCTGGCGCCGGACTGGAAGGCGGCCGGGTGGAACCAGCGCGCGCTGAAGTAGACCGCGAAGAAGACCGTGAACTCCAGCAGCTCCAGGCTGATGCCGACCCACATCGCGCGGTAGCCCGGCATGCCAACAGCCTCGCTGCCGGCTGCCGCAACGGGCGGCGGCAGTGCACTGGCCAGAGCGGCGGGCTGCGTCATGGGGACGAATCATCCCCGAGCGGCCGCGGCCGCGGCGGCGATGCCCCGGCGCGACCTGGGGCTGTGGGCGCCGCACCACGCACGCCCCGCCGCGCGCGGGCGTGGCAGACGCACGATCAACCTGGCGCCAGGCCGCCACGTCAGACCAAAGCGCAGGGCGCGACAGTGGCAGACTCGCCCGATGCCTGAGTCAGTGGCCCGTTCGTTCGACCCGCGTGCGCCGCGCCGCGCCGCCTGGCCGTGGCTGGTCGCGCTGGGCCTGGCGCTGATGTTCGGCGGCGTCGCCGCGGCGCTGCTGGCCTGGTCGCCGGCTGCCAGCGTATCGCGTGCTGCCGACCCGACGCTGTCCGATGTGGCGCGCGCCAGCGCACTGGTTCGCATGCACAACCCGCGCCGCGCCCTGCCGGGCATCGAGCGTCATGTCCTGCTGTCGGCGCGCGACCTGCAGTTTTTTCTGGCCCAGGCGGCGCGGCGGCTGGACGCCGAACCACGCGTCGCGGTCGATCTCACCGACCGGCGGGCCACGCTGCGCGCCAGCCTGCCGTTGGCGCGCGCCATGCCACAAGGCATGCCTGATGCGCTGCAAAGTGGCTGGCTGAACATCGAACTGCAGCTTGCGCAGACCGCACAGTGGCCGGAGATTGCCGCACTGCAGGTCGGCCGCCTGAACCTGCCGACCCCCTTGCTGGAGTGGCTGTGGCCACCGGCCGTGCGCGCGCTCGGGCTGGAAGGCCCGCTGGCACTGGCGCAGGACATGGTGCGCCGCGTGCGGTTCGGCCCGGCCCGGGTCGACATTGCGTTTGCGTGGCCGGATGAAGCCGAACGCCGGCTGGCCGAGGCGCTGGTCGCGCCGCAGGAACAGGCGCGGGTCAAGTTCTACGCCGAGCAGTTGGCGACCCTGACGCGGCAACTGCACGCCAGCGCCGGCCCCGGCGGCGAGGTGCCGCTGCCGCAGGTGATGCAGCCGATGTTCGAACTGGCGCGCCAGCAGTCGCTGCGCAGCGGCCAGCCGGAGAAGGAAAACCGCGCCGCGTTGCTGGCGCTGGTCGGCCTGGTCAACGGGCGCTCGCTCGGCGAGTTGATGGCCTCGCCCGACACCGCGCCGCGCGCGCTGCCGATCACCGTCACGCTGGCCGGGCGCAGCGACACGCCCAAGCACTACCTGGTGTCGGCGGCGCTGGCGCTGGAAGGCGGCGGCCCGCTGTCGGACGCGATTGGCCTGTACAAAGAGGTCAGCGACAGCCGCGGCGGTTCGGGCTTCAGCTTCAATGACCTGGCCGCCGACCGCGCCGGCACACGCTTCGGCCTGCTCGCCGCGCGCTCACCCGGCACGCTGCAGGCGCGGCTGGCGGCCGGCGTCGTCGAGAGCGACTTGCTGCCGCTGGTCAGCGACCTGCCCGAAGACCTGCAGGAGCGGGTCTTTCAGCGCCGATTTGGCGGCATTGACGGGCCGGCCTACCGCGACATGCTGGTCGACATCGAGAACCGGCTCGACCAGTTGCCGCTGCTGGCCACGCCGGCACCAGCCGGCGTGCGCGGCTGAAGCGGCGCGCGGCAGCCTATCGGGCTTTCAGCGCAAGGCCTGGGCCTGGCGCAACAGCGTGTCGGCGTCGGAAACCTCGAACTTGCCCGGCGCTTCGACGTTCAATGTCTTGACCACGCCGTCGACCACCAGCATCGAGTAACGGTTGCTGCGCAGCCCCAGGCCGCCGGCGCTCAGGTCCAGCGTCAGCCCGGTGGCCTTGGCGAAATCGGCGCTGCCGTCGGCCATCATGCGCAGCTTGCCGGCGGTCTTTTGCTCGCGGCCCCAGGCGCCCATCACAAAGGCGTCGTTGACGCTGACGCACCAGATGTCGTCGACACCGGCGGCGCGCAAGGCCTCGGCCTTCTCGACATAACCCGGCACATGCTTGGCCGAGCAGGTGGGCGTGAACGCGCCGGGCAAGGCAAACAGCGCAATCGTCTTGCCGGCGGTCGACTTGGCGATGTCGAAGCTGTTCGGGCCAATCGAGCAGCCCTCGCCTTCAACTTCGATGTATTCCTTCAGCGTGCCGTCGGGCAGCTTGTCGCCAACTTTGATCATTACAAAGTCCTTGTGGTGGGGGTGGCAGCCGGCGCAAAAGCAAACGGCCGGCGCCAGTATCCCAGCGTCCGGCCGTCGACAGCCGCCGCGCGGTTTATCGCAACCGCTGCAGCGCGCCGCAGGCGATCAGATCGTCAAACCAGCCCTGCCTTTTGCACCAGCCGGGTCACGGTCCACGACTTGGTCTTGCTGATCGGCCGGCCTTCGACGATCTCGACCACGTCACCCAGGTGGTACTGGTCGCTCTCGTCGTGCGCCTGGTACTTGCGCGAGCGGGCGACGATCTTGCCGTACAGCTCGTGCTTGACGCGGCGCTCGACCAGTACGGTGACGGTCTTGTTGCGCTTGTCGCTGACCACCCGGCCAACCAGCGTGCGGGTGTTCGTGGTGGCGGTGGCCGGGGCCTCGGTCTGGGCTGTGTTCACTTCGCAGCTCCCTTCTTCTTCTCGGCCAGGATGGTCTTGGCGCGCGCGATGTCGCGACGCGTCTGACGCAGCGTGGCGTGGTTGGTCAACTGCTGGGTGGCCTTTTGCATGCGCAGGCCGAAGTGGGCCTTCAGCAGGTCGGTCACTTCCTTTTCCAGGCCGGCCACGTCCTTGGCGCGCAGGTCGGATGCTTTACTCATGGTCAGTCCCTTTTCAAGCGCCAACCTGGCGGGCGACAAAGGTGCAGCGCAACGGCAGCTTGGCGGCGGCCAGCGTGAAGGCCTCGCGGGCCAGCGCCTCGGGCACGCCGTTCAGTTCGTACAACACCTTGCCGGGCACGATTTCGGCCACGTAGTACTCGGGGTTGCCTTTGCCGTTGCCCATCCGCACTTCGGCCGGCTTTTGCGAGATCGGCTTGTCGGGAAAGATGCGGATGAAGATGCGGCCACCGCGCTTGATGTGGCGCGAAATGGCGCGCCGCGCGGCTTCGATCTGGCGCGCGGTGATGCGGCCGCGTTCGGTGGCCTTCAGGCCATATTCGCCGAACGACACGCTGGCGCCACGGGTGGCGACGCCGGTGTTGCGGCCCTTTTGTTCCTTGCGGAACTTGCGACGGGTAGGTTGCAGCATGGTGATTTATTCCTTCACGCCGTTCACGCGCCGGCGCCGGGGACGACCTTGCGCACGCGCTTGGCCGCCGGCTTGCCAGCGTCACCGGCCGAGGCCGGATCGGCGGCCGGACGCGTCACCTCGCCGGCTGGCGGGCCACTGCGCTCGGTGCGGTCACCGCGCTCGGGGCGCGGGCCACGGCGGTCGCTGCCCGGGCCGCCCGGGCGCGGACCGCGCCGCGGACGGCGGTCTTCCTCGGGCCCGGCCGGCTGCATCGCGCTCGGTGCGTCGCCGCGGCCGAGGTTGTCGCCGCGGTAGACCCACACCTTGACGCCGATGACGCCGTAGGTGGTCTTGGCTTCGGAGACGCCGTAGTCGATGTCGGCGCGCAGCGTGTGCAGCGGCACCCGGCCCTCGCGGTACCACTCGGTGCGCGCGATTTCAATGCCATTCAAGCGCCCGGCGGACATGATCTTGATGCCTTGCGCACCCAGACGCATCGCGTTTTGCATCGCGCGCTTCATCGCGCGACGGAACATGATGCGCTTTTCAAGCTGCTGGGTGATCGAGTCGGCGATCAACTGGGCGTCGATTTCCGGCTTGCGGATTTCTTCGATGTTGACCGCCACCGGAACGCCCAGGCGCTTGGTCAGCTCGGCCTTCAGGTTTTCGATGTCCTCGCCCTTCTTGCCGATCACCACGCCCGGACGCGCCGAGAAAATGGTGATGCGGGCGTTCTTGGCCGGACGCTCGATCAGGATGCGCGAGACCGCGGCGCTCTTCAACTTCTTCTTCAGGTACTCGCGCACCGCCAGGTCTTCGGCCAGCATGCCGGCGAAGTTGCGCTGCGAGGCGTACCAACGTGACGACCAGGCGCGGGTGACCGCAAGGCGGAAGCCGGTCGGATGGATTTTTTGTCCCATGGTGTTGCCTTGTGCCTAGGGTGTCGTCGACTTGCGGCCGGGCTTGCTGGCGCGCACCGGCCGGTCACCGACGGTCACGAAGATGTGGCAGGTCGGCTTGCTGATGCGGTTGCCGCGCCCTTTGGCACGCGCAGAAAAGCGGTTCAACGTGGCGCCCTGCTCGACGTAGATCGAAGTCACCTTCAACTCGTCGATGTCGGCCCCGTCGTTATGCTCGGCGTTGGCGATCGCCGACTCGATGGCCTTCTTGACGATGCCGGCGGCCTTCTTCTGCGTGAAGCTGAGGATGCTCAACGCCTGGTCGACTTTCTTGCCGCGGACCAAGTCGGCGACCAGCCGGCCCTTGTCGGCCGACAGGCGGACACCGCGCACGGATGCTTTGGTTTCCATCGCCGATTACCTCTTCGCCTTCTTGTCCGCCGGGTGCCCCTTGAAGGTGCGCGTGGCGGCGAATTCACCCAGCTTGTGGCCGACCATCTGGTCGGTCACATACACCGGCACGTGCTGCTTGCCGTTGTGCACCGCGATCGTCAGGCCGATGAAATCGGGCAGGATCGTCGAGCGGCGCGACCAGGTCTTGATCGGCTTCTTGTCCTTGTTGGCGCTGGCCTTTTCGGCCTTGGCCATCAGGTGGTGGTCCACGAAGGGACCCTTTTTCAGTGAGCGAGCCATTGTCCTGTGCCCCTCTTACTTCTTGCGCCGCGAGACGATCATCGTCTGCGTGCGCTTGTTGTTGCGGGTGCGGTAGCCCTTGGTCAGCGTGTTCCAAGGCGACACCGGTGCGCGCGCCTCGCCGGTGCGGCCTTCGCCGCCGCCGTGCGGGTGGTCCACCGGGTTCATTGCCACGCCGCGCACTGTCGGCCGGATGCCGCGCCAGCGAATGGCGCCGGCCTTGCCGTAGTGCTGCAGGTTGTGCTCTTCGTTGGACACTTCGCCGATCGTCGCGCGGCAATCGATGTGGATCTTGCGCACCTCGCCCGAGCGCAGGCGGACCTGCGCGTAAGTGCCTTCGCGCGCCATCAGCGTCACCGACGCGCCGGCCGAACGCGCGATTTGCGCGCCCTTGCCGGGCAGCATCTCGACGCAGTGGATCGTCGAGCCGACCGGGATGTGGCGAATCGGCAGCGTGTTGCCGGCCTTGATCGGCGCCTCGGCGCCCGACACCAGCGTGGCGCCAACTTCCAGCCCACGCGGTGCAATCACGTAGCGGCGCTCGCCATCGGCGTAGCACAGCAACGCGATGTGCGCGGTGCGGTTGGGGTCATACTCGATGCGTTCAACCTTGGCCGGCACGCCGTCCTTGTTGCGCACGAAGTCGACCACGCGGTAGTGGTGCTTGTGGCCACCGCCCTTGTGGCGGGTGGTGATGTGGCCGTGGTGGTTGCGGCCGGCGTTTTGCTTTTGCGGCTCAAGCAGCGAAGCCTCGGGCTTGCCCTTGTGCAGGTGCTTGTGAACCACCTTGACCACGGCACGGCGGCCGGGCGAAGTGGGTTTGACTTTGACGACGGCCATTTACGCAGCCTCCCCGGACAAATTGAGTTCCTGACCGGGCTTGAGCGAGACATACGCCTTCTTGGCGTGGTCGCGGCGGCCGATGCGGCCACCGAAACGCTTGACCTTGCCCTTCTGGTTCAGCACCGTGACGCCCTGCACTTCCACCTTCAGCAGCAGTTCCACCGCGGCCTTGATTTCGGGCTTGGTGGCGTCGCGCATGACGCGAAACAGCACCTGGTTGTGCTTCTCGGCAACGCTGGTCGCCTTCTCGGACACGATAGGCGCGATCAGCACGCGCGCCAGGCGGTTTTCGTCGAATTTGCGGGTCGTCATGCGAACATCTCCTTGAGCTGTTCGATCGCCGCCTTGGTCACCAGCACCTTCTTGTAGAAGACCAGCGACACCGGGTCGGCATAACGCGGCTCGATCACCAACACATTGGGCAGGTTGCGCGAGGCCAGCGCCAGGTTTTCGTCCACCGTGTCAGCGATCACCAGCACCGAGTCCAGCCCCATGGCCTTCAACTTGCTGGCCAGCAGCTTGGTCTTGGGTGCGTCGACCGACAGCGAATCGACCACCGCCAGGCGGCCATCACGGGCCAGCTGCGACAGGATCGCCGCCATGCCGGCGCGGTACATCTTCTTGTTGACCTTCTGGCTGAAGTTCTCGTCCGGCCGGTTCGGGAAGATGCGACCGCCGCCCCGCCACAGCGGCGACGAGGTCATGCCGGCGCGCGCGCGGCCGGTGCCCTTCTGGCGGAACGGCTTCTTGGTCGAGTGCTTGACCTCGCCGCGGTCGAGCTGGGCGCGCGTGCCCTGCCGCGCATTGGCGTGGTAGGCGACGACGATTTGGTGCACCAGCGCTTCGTTGTAGTCGCGGGCAAACACGGTATCGGGCGCGTCGACCTTGGCGGTCGGCTGGCCTTGTTCGTTCAGGAGTTCGAGTTGCATGCTCAAGCCCCCTTCGCGGCTGCCGCGGTCGACTTCGCCTTGATCGCCGGGCGAACGGTGACAAAGCCGCTCTTGGCACCCGGCACCGCACCACGCACCATCAGCAGCGAGCGCGCTTCGTCCACGCGCACCACGTCGAGGTTTTGCGTCGTCACGGTGGCATCACCCAGGTGGCCGGTCATCTTCTTGCCGGGAAACACCCGGCCCGGGTCCTGGGCCATCGAGATCGAGCCCGGCACGTTGTGCGAGCGGCTGTTGCCGTGCGACGCACGCTGCGAGCTGAAGTTATGGCGCTTGATCGTGCCGGCGTAGCCCTTGCCGATCGAGGTGCCCTGCACGTCGACCTTCTGGCCGGCGGCAAACAGCGTCACCGGAATGGTGGCGCCGGCGGCGTACTGGCCAACGACATCGGCCGGAACGCGGAATTCCTGCAGGATTTCTCCCGCTTCCACCCCCGCCTTGGCGAGGTGGCCGGCGGCCGGCTTGGTCACGCGCGAGGCTTTGCGCGCACCGAACGCCACTTGCAGGGCGTTGTAGCCGTCGGTCTGCTCGGTCTTGACCTGGGTGACGCGGTTGTTCGACACGTCGAGCACCGTCACCGGAACGGCGTCGCCGTCGTCGGTGAAGATGCGCATCATGCCGACCTTGCGGCCCAGCAAACCGAGGCGATAGCTGTGGGCAGCTGTCGTCATGGCTTTTCTCCAGCCCCGCCACGGTGTGCGGAGCCTTGTTTCAAACACCCGACATCGATTGGCCGGGGGCGGTGGCTTTGTGCCTTGCCGCCCTGGTCAATCCAGGGCCGGCCGGCAAAAGCTTGTGATTATAGCCCAGGCGCTTGCCCGGTCTGTGACACGGCACGGCTTACGAGCCGTCCCGTTGCTTACTGCAGCTTGATTTCAACGTCGACGCCGGCCGGCAGGTCGAGCTTCATCAGCGCGTCCACGGTCTTGTCGGTCGGGTCGACGATGTCCATCAGCCGCTGGTGAGTTCGGATTTCAAACTGGTCGCGGCTGGACTTGTTGACGTGCGGCGAACGCAGGATGTCAAAGCGCTGCATGCGCGTGGGTAGCGGCACCGGGCCACGCACGATGGCGCCGGTGCGCTTGGCGGTTTCGACGATTTCAAGCGCCGACTGGTCGATCAGCTTGTAGTCGAAGGCCTTCAGGCGGATGCGGATCTTTTGTTTGGACATGTGATGGCTCCTCAGTCTTGGATGAACACGATTGGCGGCCAGGCAGGCCCGGCCGCCTGTTCACATGTCACTCAATGATCTTGGCAACGACCCCCGCGCCCACCGTGCGGCCGCCCTCGCGGATCGCAAAGCGCAGGCCTTCTTCCATCGCGATCGGCGCGATCAGCTTGACCGTGATGCTGACGTTGTCGCCCGGCATCACCATTTCCTTGTCCGCCGGCAACTCCACCGCGCCGGTGACGTCGGTGGTGCGGAAGTAAAACTGCGGCCGGTAGTTGTTGAAGAACGGCGTGTGGCGGCCGCCCTCTTCCTTGCTCAGCACGTAGATCTCGGCCGTGAAGTGGGTGTGCGGCTTGACGCTGCCCGGCTTGCAC
>WBZS01001885.1_pt1 | contig 14757 bp, 15 predicted proteins | sample 5204201 | NCBI WGS metagenome assembly WBZS01 (sample SAMN12344357, study PRJNA552823) | activated sludge metagenome | biome: Activated sludge suspended growth; feature: Nitrification reactor; material: Wastewater; isolation source: activated sludge from nitrification reactor of wastewater...
GTCGGCCAGATGAGAATCGTGACCGACGATCCCTCCGGCATGTCCGAGAAGTTCGAGATCCTCGCGGCGTACAGCGACGCGATGTTCTCCGGCGACACCGCTGCGGTGCTCGAGTACTGGTCGGAGGACTTCCACTCCAACGTGACGACTCGGGTCTCGCCCGAGCAGGTCGGCACCGACGTGCGCGGGCAGGAGCAGATCTACTGGCAGCAGGCACGGTCGGCGTTCCCCGATATGGAGTTCAGCGTCAACCTGCTCATCGAGGCCGACGACCTGGTCATCTCCAACTGGACGATCACCGGCACGCACACCGGCACCGCGTTCTTCGACGTGGCGCCGTCGGGCGAGCCGGTCGAGATCAACGGCACGGCCGTGCTCCGGTTCCGCGACGGCAAGATCGTCGAGCACTGGGGTGGACCGCACTGCCAGGCCGGGCTGGGGCTCCTGCCCGTCAGTCGCTGAGCACGAAGTCGAGCCAGAATCGCTGACCGGTGTCGGGCGACTCGTCGGCGACGGGCCCGTCGAGGACCACCGCGATGACATAGGTGCCGCTGACCGGCAGCTCGAGGCCGGCGTCGACGGTCTCGCCGGCGGCGACCGACCTGACCGTCGTGTCGGGGCCGGTGATCGTCACCGTGAAGGGGACGTCGCCGGCCTCGACCGCACGAGCGCGAACCGACAGCACCTGCCCTTCGACCGCGTCGAACGTCACGGGCCGGGGTTCGTTCGTCAGCACCCCACCGATGCTGGCGCGCTGGCTGCCCGGGAGGAACGACACGGCGACGGGCTCGGGGCCCGCGCCCTCCAACCCGACCACCGGCCAGCGGGTGGGATCACCGTCCTCCGCCAGCCGGTCGCCCGACAGCCGGAAGGAGCGCTCGACGATCCCGTGGTCACAGCACTCCTCGTCGATGGGTTCGACCAGCTGCACGACCAGGCGTTCACCGGCGGACCCGGTGGACGCGGCCACGTCGTGCACGGCGCCGTCCTCGCGATCGCTCCACCCGATGTCGGTCACGAAGGCCGGCCCCTCGTCGGTGGCGCGGTAGACGAGCACATCGGTGTCGCGGGCGGGCGAGTTGCTGTACCCGGCCAGCACACTGACGGCCGCCTCGTCCTCCCCGTCTCCGTCGAGATCGACGTAGTCGACGTCGGTCACGACGAAGAACCGTCGACCGGCGCTGAGCGGGTCGTCGGAGCCCTCCGGATCGGAGAAGCTGCCACCGACGACGGCGACCGGCGATGCCACGGCTGCGGGGTCGGAGCCATCGGGTGGAGCGCCGTTGAAGTCGTACGTGAAGTTGCGAAAGTCGACGATGGCGAGACGGCCACCGGCGATCGTGGTCGACGGGGCACTGACGGTCGTCGATGTCGACTCCCCGGTCGGGTCCGCCTCGTCGGAGGTGGCCGTGTCGTCGCCGCAACCTGCGACGACTCCGACGATGGCCAGCCCCGCGACGGCGATCGCACGACGGCGACGCGAACCCCAGGGCATCCGCCGAGGGTACTTCCGGTGAACGAACGTCAGAGAATCCGCAGGTCGGCGTCGAAGTACACGCCGAGGTCCTCGGCGACCGGCGGCACCGGGTCGAACTGCAGGCGGTAGGTACCCGACGTGGGCAACGGCAACGAGATCGACGGGTCGACACCGGTGCCGATCCGGCCGGCCTCGCCGTCGGGACCACTGATCACGACCACGAGCGGGTTCTCGGAGAGCGCCGCCGCGTCGAGCGCGAGATCGAGGGTCTGGCCCGCTGTCACGTCGAACTCCGCTGCGACCGGTGTGGTGGCATCGCCGGTCAGGTCCGCCCGGCTCGTGCCGGCGAGGAACTTCACCTCGGTCGGAGCGTCGGTGGGGTTGCCGTCGGCATCGACGCCCACGCGGACGATGCCCCACTTCTCGGGCTCGCCGATCTCGATGAGCTCGTCGTCGCGGAGCCGCAGGGTGCGCTCCTCGAGCGCCGTGGGACAGCACGCCCCTTCGGCGTCCGCGTTGCGCCGCACGACGAGCACGTCGCCCTCGACTCCACCGGCGGGGGCAACGCTCACATCGTCGACGCCACCGTCGCCGCGGTCACCCACGCCGGCGTCGGTGACGTACTCGGCGGTCGTGCCGGTCCAGCGGTAGATCAGCACGTCGGTGAACTGACCGGATCCGCCGGTGCTGTAATAGTTCGTGATGGCCGCTTCGTCGACGCCGTCGCCGTCGAGGTCGGCAAGGTCGACGTCGACGACCTCGAAGTAGAAGGAGTCGCCCGACTCTTCACCCTCGCTGAACTCACCGTCGACGACCGTCACCTCCGACAGCTCGTCGTCGGGCCCCACGCCCGGATACTCGTAGGTGAAGTTCCGGAAGTCGACCTCCGCGATCGACGCGGCGCCGGGGCCTGCCGTCGTCGACGGTCCGGCCGGGTCGGCCGGCTCGCTCGTTGTGGTGGCCGTCGCGTTCGGGGTGGCATCGTCGTCCGACGAACAGGCCGAGCCCAGGAGCACGGCGGTCGCGAGCCACGCGACGAGGACGAGCCGGCTCGCCCTGCGGTGCCGCATCACGCGTCGGTCAGGAGTCGCGAACGGAACAGTTCGAGCACCTGGTCCAGCGCGGCCCGGGTGGGTTGCCCCGGCTCGTCGATGAGGTGCTCGGTGAGCACCGAGTGCGGGGGCATCGCCGCCGCCGGGTTCGCATCGGCGTCCTCGAGTTCGACCGCGACGAACGCGTCGCCGAGTTGCTCCTTCAGGAACGCGAACCGCTCGCCGCCGACGAGTTTGTCGCTCTTGAAGCGGAGGCCGAGCACCTCGAGCCCGTCCTTGGCACAGCGGTCCTTGACGATGCGCAGATCGTCGGGGCTGATGTCGATGTTGTGGGCCCGCTTGCGACCGATCGGGACCGGCAGCGAGGGCTGAGAGAGCACTGGTGCGAGCATGCGGTCGTCCGCCGCCATCGCCAGCGCGAACCCGCCGGTGAAGCACATGCCCACCGCACCGACGCCCGGCCCGCCGCACCGTTCGTGCTCGTGCTTCGCGAGGGCCCGCAACCACGTGACCACGGGCGACGACGCTCCGGTCGCGAACACCGTGAACTCCTTGCTGATGCACGCCGGGACGATCGACGACAACCCGTAGAGCGTGGTCGACAGGCGGCTGGTGGTGGCCGGGTCGATGTCGCGACCGGGGGTGCCGAACAGGTGGGGCAGGACCGCGGTGCACCCGATGTCGGCGACCTTGCGGGCGAAGTCCGCGACGTGGGGCGTGATGCCGGGGATCTCCGCCATCACGATGACCGCTGGGCCCGAGCCCTTGCGGTAGATCGTGCGACTGACGTCGTCGTGGGTGAAGAAGTCGCGCTCGAAGTCGCGGAGATCGTCGTCGGCCATCGCCAGACCGTATCCGTGCCGAGCGGGGAGCGGCGTGAACGCCGGACCGACCCCGTTCTCCTGACCTGAGGTCAACAGCGCCGCTAGCCTCGGCACATGTCGCGACTCATCCCGGGCCTGCCCACCGACGTGTTCAAGAAGGTCGACGATCTCATCGCCGACGTGAAGCCGATCCTCGTCGAGGTCGACACGACGCTCACCACGGTCAGCACGACGCTCACCGACGTCGACGTGACCCTCGGTCAGGCGACCGCCACGCTCACCGAGGCGACGGCGGTGCTCACCGACGTGAAGGGCCTGCTCGGTGATCTCGAAACGAAGCTCGAACTCCTCGACGAGGTCCCGGCGATGAAGCAGCAGTTGGCCGAGGTGCACGCGATGCTCTCCGGTCTCACGGCCGGAGCCCGGTCGAAGAAGTAGACCGCCGACCGGGAAGAACGCGCCGCCAGCGACGCGGACCGAACTGACGCGCAGCAGGACGGATCGGCGCTCAGACCGCGGTGTGAGCGCGGGCGCCAGGGCCGACGACGGCGCGCGTCTCGTGGACCCCGAGCACCGTTCCAGGATGATCAGCACAGACCAATTCGGCGCGGACGTCACCGCCGCAGTCCCGATGGGCGATCTGCAGCACCGGCTGGTCGCGGTCCGCCAGGTGCTTCTCGCCCCACTGCTTCAGGGCGACGATCACCGGCAGGAGGTCCCAGCCCCGATCGGTCAGGCGGTACTCGTTGCGCGGACGGCTGCCCTCCTCCCGGTACGGCCGGGTCGCCAGCACCCCAGCGGCGACGAGCTTCTGCAGTCGGTCCGAGAGCACCGCCTCGGACAACCCGATATGGCGTCGGAACTCGTCGAACCGGCGCACGCCGTTGAGCGCGTCTCGGACGATCAGGAGGGTCCACTTCTCCCCGAGGAGGCCCAGGGTCATCGCCACGGGGCACGTCGTGGTGTCGACCTCGATCCAGTCCATGGACTGCAGCGTACCCTGACTTCTTCTTGCGTAGCCAGGGTGGCGACTGGTTGACTTCGAACTCCGCAGCCAGCCCGAGGAGCCCCCATGACCGACGCCGCGCCCACCGTGTCCCCGCACCTGCTCTCCCAGGAGGAGTTCGACGTGCTCGACCTCGACTCGTCATCCGCCTTCATGCGTGGCGCCGGTCTGATCGTCACCGAGGTGACGGGCACATCGGTGGTGGGCCACATCGACCTCACCCGCGAGCACCACACGCCCTGGGGCATCGTCCACGGCGGGGTGTACGCGACCGCCATCGAGAGCGCTGCGAGCATCGGCGCGACGGCGGCCGTGCGCGACCGCAACATGGTCGCCGTCGGCCTCACCAACACGACCCAGTTCCTGCGCTCGCTCACCGACGGTCGGGTCGACGTCGCGGCGACGGCGCTCCACCAGGGACGCAGCCAACAGCTCTGGAAGGTCGACGTCACCGACGGGCGGGGCCGCCTCGTCGCCCACGGCGAACTGCGCCTCCAGAACCTCGACATCCCGGCCTGACAGACTCCGACCATGGACGCACTCCGCACCCCCGACGACCGCTTCGCCGGACTCCCCGGCTACGACTTCGCGCCTCACTACGCCCATGTCGGCAGCGCCAGCGGCGAGGCCCTGCGTCTGCACTACCTCGACGAGTTCCCGGCCGCGGGAATGCCCGGCGCCGGCTCGACGATCGTGCTGCTGCACGGCGAACCGTCGTGGTCGTTCCTGTACCGCAAGATGATCCCGGTGCTGACGGCCGCGGGACATCGCTGCATCGCACCCGACCTCATCGGGTTCGGCCGCTCCGACAAGCCGACCGAACTCGACGACTACACCTTCGCCCGCCATGTCGAGTGGGTGCGCGAGCTCCTCTTCGACCACCTCCGCCTCGACGGAGTGGTGCTGTTCGGACAGGACTGGGGCGGCATGATCGGCCTGCGACTCGTCGGCGAGCACCCCGAGCGCTTTGCCCGCGTCGCCATCGGCAACAGCGGTCTGCCCACCGGCGACGAGCACGTCGCCGAGGCGGTCACCAAATGGCAGGAGTTCGCCCGCACAGTTCCGTCGCTCCCCGTCGGCGGGGTCATCACGATGGGGTGCACGTCCGAGCTCCCCGCCGATGTCGTCGCCGGCTACGAGGCGCCCTTCCCCGACGACTCCTACAAGGCCGGCGCTCGGGTCTTCCCGTCGCTGATCCCGACCACGCCCGACAACGCAGCGTCGGACGCCAACCGGGCAGCGTGGGCCGAGCTGGCCCGATTCGACCGCCCCTTCCTCTGCTGCTTCAGCGACAGCGATCCGATCACCGCCGGCGCCGACGCCAAGCTGCTCGACGTGGTTCCGGGGACCGCCGGTCAGCCGCACACCACCATCGCGGGTGCGGGCCACTTCCTGCAGGAGGACCGCGGCGAAGAACTCGCCGGCGTACTGGTCGACTGGCTCGCCGAAGGCTGACGCATGGATCCGGCGCTCGCAGCAGCGCTCGGCGCCGCGGTCGGCGCCGCCGTCACGACGTCCCGGCCGCTGAGCGGTGGCGACAACGCCGGGTCGCACCTCGTCCAGCTCGATGACGGCCGAACCGTGTTCGCCAAGTCGCAACCGTCGGGTCCACCCGGGTGCCTCACCACCGAGGCCATCGGGCTCCGATGGCTGGCCGAGACCGACGCGGTTCCGGTGCCACGCGTCATTGCGGTGAGCGACGGCGACCCGACCGCCGGGGTCCCGAACCTGCTGGTGCTCGAGTGGATCGACGAGGGACGCCCGAACCGACGCACCGACGTCGACCTCGGCGAGGGCCTCGCTGCACTGCACCGCGCCGGTGCCCCGACGTTCGGGCGTGAGGACCGTCGGCCCACGGGAAGCCGCGGGCTCCCCAACGAACCGTGCGATTCGTGGGCCGAGTTCTACGCGACGCAGCGGCTCCTGCCACTGGCGCGGATCGCCCACGACGAACAGGCGCTCCCCGACAGCCTGATCGCCGGCCTCGAAGGGGTCGCGCGACGACTCGACGAGCTCGACGGCCCACCCGAACCGCCGGCCCGGCTCCACGGCGACCTCTGGGCGGGCAATCGGATCATCGGTCCCGACGGCCGGAGTTGGTTGATCGATCCGGCCGCGCACGGCGGCCATCGCGAGTTCGACCTCGCGATGATGCAGCTGTTCGGAGGCTTCGGTTCGGAGACGTTCGCGGCGTACCGCGCGGCGTACCCGCTCGCCGACGGATGGGCCGAGCGGGTCCCGCTGCACCAGATCGCACCGCTCGTCGTTCACGCCATCAAGTTCGGGGGTGCCTATCGGTCCTCCGCAGCCCGCGCCATCGGCCAATATCAGTAGATGGTCTCCCCCTCCGACGTCCGCCGCATCGCCATCAACACCGGGGGCGGCGATGCTCCCGGTCTCAACGCCGTCATCAGGGCCGTCACGCTTGCCGGGCTCGACCGCGACTGGGAGGTCCTCGGTATCCGCGACGGCTACGACGGGCTGTTCTCCACCGGCGGGGTCATCACCCTCGACCGCGACGCAGTGCGGGACATCACCCACCTCGGCGGCACGATGCTCGGGACGACCAACCGGGGCAACCCGTTCGCCACCGGTCGCGGCCAGGAGGTCGCCGACCGACTCCGTGACCTGCAGGTCGACGTCATGGTTGCGGTCGGCGGCGACGGTTCGCTGTCCATCGCCCACCTGCTGAGCCAGCTCGGCGTTCCCGTCATCGGCGTCCCGAAGACCATCGACCACGACCTCGAGCACACCGACCAGACGACGGGGTTCGACTCCGCCGTCTCGTTCGCGACCGAGTGCATCGACCGTCTGGTCAGCACGACCACCGCCCACGGCCGCATCATGGTGATCGAGGTGATGGGCCGGACCACCGGGTGGATCGCGCTCCACAGCGGGATCGCCGCTGCTGCGAACGTCATCCTCGTCCCCGAGATCCCCTACGACATCGACATCGTCGCCAAGCGGGTCCGCGAACGCGCGGCGCGGGGCCAGGAGTACTCGATCATCGTGGTCGCCGAGGGCGCCAGCGCCGTCGGGGGCGAGACCACCACCGTCGAGGGGTCGACCCGGCTCGGCGGTGTCGCCGCGACGATCGCCACACAACTCGAGTCCCTCACCGGTAAGGAAGCACGCTCGCTGTCGCTGGGCCACCTGCTCCGGGGTGGCTCCCCCACCGCCACCGACCGCCTCTTGGGCCTGCGCTACGGGGCCGAGGCGGTCATCGCGATCGCCGCTGGGGCCCGCAACGTCATGGTGGCGCTCGACGGCGATGAGGCCAAGCTCGTGCCGCTCGCCGACATCGCCGGCCGCGCCAGACTCGTGCCCGACGACAGCGGTGCGCTCCGCACCGCCCGCTCCATCGGCATCTGCCTCGGCGACCGGTAGGCGACACGATGACCGAGCCCACCGCCGTTGCCTTCCACTTCGACGTGATGTGCCCGTTCGCGTACCAGACATCGATCTGGATCCGCGAGGTACGTCGGCTGACCGGTCTCGAGATCGACTGGCGGTTCTTCAGCCTCGAGGAGGTCAACCGCGTCGAGGGCAAGAAGCACCCATGGGAACGCGACTGGTCCTACGGATGGTCGATGATGCGCATCGGCGCGCTGCTGCGCCGGACCGACATGGCGCTCGTCGACGAGTGGTACCTCCGCGCCGCCACGGCGTTGCACGTCGACGGCCACAAGCCCCACGACCCCGCCGTCGCCCGACACCTCCTCGAGACGATGGGGCTCGACCCCACGATCGTGGACCGGGCAATCGCCGATCCGACCACCCACGACGACGTTCGGTCCGACCACGACGCCGTGATCGCCGCCGGCGGCTACGGGGTGCCGACGTTGTGCTTCGAACGGCCGGCCGACCAGGGGATCTCGACCGACGCCGACGGGCCGCACCAGGACTGGCTGTTCGGACCGGTGGTGCTCGACCCGCCCACGGGCGATGCCGCGCTCCGGTTGTGGAGCGCGGTCACCGCGTGGCTCGAGTTCCCCCACCTGTACGAGCTGCAGCGACCGAAGACCGTCGCCGACGGCCACTACATCGCCGAGACGTTCCGGCCGTACCTCGATGCCCGGGACTGGGTCAGCATCGACCGGGGCGAACAGATCGACTTCGGGTCCTACGACCCGAAGTCGGGCTGAACCGGCTCAGGCCGCGAGCGCGGCGCGGCGTTCCGCCCGGCGGGCACGTCGGCCCCGACGACGCCGACGAGCCGACACCTCGGGCGCCTCGGCGACCTCCCGCAGACGCTCGAGCGTGGCGCGCATGCCCGCCTTGACCTCCTCGTCGTGCGACGACGCACCGCCGAGGAGCAGATTGGCGAACACCCACGCAACGGCGGGGCGACGACGGAACATCTCGTGGGACTCGGTCACCGTGGTGCCACCGACCTCCGACGGCTCGAAGCGGTACCGCCACCGCGCTCCGCTCTGCTTCGTCTCGAAGGCGAACTCCCGGCCACGATTCGCCGAGACCACGAGGTTGGTCGTCGACCAACGGATCGGACCCCGCCGGTTGTGGCCCCGGAACCGGGCACCGACCGCCGGACCGGTGGCCGACCCGAGCCACTTGCCACCGGTGCACTCAGGGCTCAGCCGACCCATACGACGGACGTCGGTGACGATGTCGTAGAGGCGATCGGCGGGGGCGGCGATGACCACGGACACGGCGTCGCCCGACGGCGACCCCTTCTGCTTCTTGCGACGGCTCATGGACAGAACGTAGCCAACCTCGTCCCGTTCCGGGCGGCTGTCCGACGTCGTCCTACTCCAGCGCCGAGAGCAGGTTCGAGAAGTCGTCGGTCCACAGCGGCGCCGACCCGTCGGGCTCGACGAGTCGCCACGCCGGGTCTGCCAGCTCGTCCTGCAACGCTGCGGGCGCACGATCGTCGGACAACAGCATCCACGTCGACACCGACGTGCTGAGGCGGTGCGCCTGCAGACCGGCCCGCTCACCGAGACGGCTCACGATCGGTGCGAGGTCGAAGAACCGGTTCGAGATGTGCACAGCGATCACCCCGCCGGGGACGAGGTGCTGGCGATACTCGTCCATGGCCTCGGCGGTCAGGAGGTGTACGGGGATGGCGTCGGAGCTGAACGCGTCGAGCACCAGGAGATCAAGGGGCCGCTCGGACCGGGCCAGTTCGAGGCGTCCGTCGCCGACCACCGTCGAGACCGTGGCCCGGGTGTCGCGGAGGAACGTGAACAATCGAGGGTCGCGAGCGATGCGCACCACCTCCCCGTCGATCTCGTAGAAGTCGATGTGGTCGTCGGGCCGCCCGTACGCCGCCAACGTGCCGGCCCCGAGGCCCACCACCGCGACATCGAGCGCTGCGGGATCGTCGGCGAGCGCCGCGAAGGTCCGCCCCACCCCGGAATCCGGCGTGTAGTAGGTCAGTGGCTCCGTCGTCGGACCGGCCGCGAACTCCTGCTCTCCGTGGATCGTCGTGCCGTGCTCGAACACGTGTCGTCCGTCGTCGTCGACGCTCACCCGGTACACGCCGAAGAACGTGCGTGATTCCGCGAGACCGGACCGACCGTCGACGACGACGGTCACGACGACGAGCGCGGCGAGCGCAGCGGCGATGCGACGTGGGGTCTTCGCGATCACGTAGGCAGCGGCACCGCCTACCGCGAGCACCTGCGCCATCAGGGCGGCGTGTTCGGGTCCACGGCGGGAGAGGCCGACGCAGAGCACCCCGACGGCGAGAACGACGACGCCTGCGAGCACGGCCGGGCCCCGGGACGGCTCGCCCGGAGCCGTCGGGGATCGGGGAGCAAGCAACATCACGACGGCCAGAGCCGCCACGACCAGGAGGGGGTACTCCGTGACCCGCGTGAACACCACGGGTGCGACGAGTGCGACCGAGATGCCACCGACAGCGCCGCCGAACGAGATCCACAGGTAGTACGAGGTGAGCCACGTGGCGTCGGGTCGATCCGCTGCGAGACACGAGTGGCAGACCATCGCGAGCAGGGTGAACCCACCGATGCCGATGGCGACAGCGACGAGCGCCGACCCGACGCCGCTGACCATCGTCGCGATCAGCGGGATGCTCAGCAGCAGCGCTCCCCGCACGAGCTTCGCCGAGGGGGCGGTGCCACGGCGGAACGCCACCACGAAGGTGCCGAGGTAGGCCAACAGCGGGAGCACCCAGAGCAGTGGAACCGCGGCAACGTCGGTCGACAGGTGTCGGGTGACGCCGAGCAGCAGACCCGACGGCACGGCAGCGAGAGCGATCCAGCGGAGACGGGCGACACGACTGGGCGGGGTCTCCGCTCGCGCGGTCGCCGACTCGGCCGCGAAATCGGCGGTCGGGCGTGCCAGGTGCCGGCGCCGGAGCACCACACAGGTGACGCACAAGGCGAGGGCCAACAGGTACCCGGCGCTCCACCATCGCCGCTGGTCCGCCAGTCCGAGGGTCGGCTCCACGACGATCGGATAGGCCAACAGGCCGATCACGCTGCCGACGTTGCCGGCCGCATACAGGAAGTACGGGTCCGCCGCGTGCGGGTGGTCGGTGTCGGCGAACCATCGCTGCAGGGTCGGGCTGAGGCTCGCGAGACCGACGAACGGCAGGCCGACCGACATGGCCAGGATGCCGATGACCCACCACGTCTGCCCGCTCCCCGTCGGCGGTCGCCAGTCGGGCAGCGTCAACGGCAAGGCCACCACACCTGCGGCGATCACGGCGACGACCACGACGCGTCGGCCACGTCCGCCGACACCCGTCCCGCGCTGGGCGAGGTGCGCCACCAGGTACCCGGCGAGCAGGGCGCACTGGAAGAACACCATGGCGGTGTTCCAGACGGCGGCAGACCCGCCGAGGAGGGGCAGGAGTTGGCGGGCCATCATCGGCTCGACCAGGAACAGCAGGGCCGACCCGAGCCCCGCCGTCAGGCTGTACGTCGCGACCAGACCGCGGCCCACCGCGCGCTCCTCCGCCCCGGGACGCGTGGCAGGCAGAGTGGCGGTCACCCCACCTACATCGGCAACGTCCCGGAGTTCTGAAGCGCGAGGAGCGACTCCGTCGGTGCTCCTCGCAGCGGGAACCCCGGCGGTCGAGGAGCCGGGGTCAGCCGTCGACGCGGACGGAGAACTTCGAGGAGACGAAGCGGGCGGTCAGCGTGAACGCCATCACGATCACGATCAGGGTGAGGGCGGCCCCCCAGGCGATCGACTCACCGCCGGGCTGTGTCGCGTTCGAGAAGATCTGCGCCGACAACGTGGTGTTCTGCCCGAAGAGCGAGAAGTTGGTCGAGGACACGACGCCCACCGTGAACAGGATGGGCGCGGTCTCGCCGGCGGCACGGGCGATGGCGAGCATCGCTCCCGACGTGATGCCGGGCATCGCTGCGGGGAGCACGACCTTGGTCGTCGTCTTCCAACGCGGCGTTCCGAGCGCAGCCGACGCCTGGCGCAGCGAGTCGGGGACGAGCCGCAGCATTTCCTCGGTCGATCGAACGACGACGGGCAACATCAGGCACGCGAGGGCCAAGCCGCCGGCAAGCCCCGACCGCCCACTCGCCTCGAAGTTCAGCACCCAGACCGTGTAGATGAAGATGCCCATCACGACGGAGGGCACACCCGTCATCACGTCGGTGAAGAAGCGGATGACCGAGGCCGAGCGGCTCTTGCCGCCGTACTCGTTGAGGTAGACGGCCGCTGCAATTCCGAGCGGGATCGACAAGAGGGCGGCGAGGCCAGTGGTGATCAACGTGCCCACGATCGCAGGCTGCATGCCGTAGATGACTTCTTTGACCGGCGCAGCGGTGCCGACGTTGCCGAACGCTTCCTGCGCCTCCTGGCCACCGAGCGCGTTCGACGCGACGTTCGAAGGGATCGGCTTGCTCCACCAGTCGAGGCTGGCTACGAGCGAAAAGCCCTTCACGACCAGGATGCCGAGCACGGCGAGGAGCGGGATGGCGGCGACGATGAGCGACGCGATCATCCAGGCACTGGCGAGGCGGTTTCGCCAACTGCGACCCGTCGACAGGCTGCTCTCGAGCGGGTGCTGCAGCGGCGACTCGCCGGCGGGGTCGGGTGCGGTGTCGATGGTGGCGGTCGCGGCCATCAGCTGGCTCCCCTGGTAGCGGCATCGACGCGTCGCACGAGGACCCGCGCCGAAATGTTGATGAGGATCGTGAGCACGAACAGCCCGACGCCGAGGCCGATGAGCGCCGACTGGTACGTGCCGCTCGCCTCGTTGAGGTTGCGGGCGATGACCGACGGCATCGCCTCGCCCTGGCCGAAGAGGTTGGCCGTGATCTGCGGGCTGGCACCGATGACCAGCGCCACGGCGATCGTCTCGCCCATCGCACGGCCCAGGCCCAGCATGACCGCGCCGACGATGCCACCGGTCGAGTGCGGGAACACGACCCCCTGGATCATCTCCCACCGGGTGGCACCCAGCGCGAGTGCGCCGTTCTTCTCGTTGATCGGGACGGTCTGGAACACCTCCCGCACGATCGACGTGATGATCGGCACGATCATCAGACCGACGATCACACCGGCGGTCATGAAGCTCTGGCCCGAGAGGCTCGGTCCGAAGATGCTGCGGAGTACCGGGATGCCGCTGACCGCGTCGGCGACGCTGTTGTAGAAGTCCTTGAGGTGGGGGCGAAGGATCAGGAACCCCCACAGGCCGAACACCACCGACGGCACCGACGCCAGCACGTCCATCACCGTGGTGATGGACGAGCGGAGGCGTCGCGGTGCCAGTTCGGTGATGAACAGCGCGATGCCGAGGCTCAGCGGTACGGCGACCACGAGCCCGATGGCCGACACGACGAGCGTGCCGTAGATGATCGACCGGGCCCCGAAACGTCCCTGACTCGGGACCCAGTCGTCACGGAAGAAGTACCCGAACCCTTCGGCGCGGAACGCCGGCCAGGCCTTGACGGTCGTGCTCACCGCGATGGCGGCGAGGATCACGAGCACCAGGTAGCCGGCGCCCTTGGCGCCCGCCCGGAACAAGGTGTCCGGGCGGGTGCCGTTGCGATCACCGGCGAGGTCGTCGACGGTGATGGGACGAAGGGACAGGTCGGTCATGTCGTCGACTAACCGATCATGTCGAGCTGGGCGATCGCCTTCGCCTGCAGCTCGGCGGGAAGCGGTGCGTAGCCAACGGTCGGGGCCAGGGTCTGGCCCTCGGTCAGCATGAAGTTGAGGTAGCCCTTGAGCGCATCGGCGACCTTGGGATCGGTCTGCGTCTTGTAGACGATGACCCAGGTCGGCGAGGTGATCGGGTAGGCGTCATCGCCGGCGGCGTCGAGCGGGTCGTAGGTGAGGTCATCGGCGATCTCCGCACCGGCGAGCGCTGCGGACGCCCCGGGGAGCTTGGGCTCCACGAAGTTGCCGGCCGAGTTCTTCACGTTGGCACGGGTCAGCTCAGCCGACACCGAGTCGGCGAGGTCGACGTAGCCGACGGCGCCGTCGGTCGACGAGATGATGGCGGCCACGCCGCTGTTCTTCTCGGCGCCCTGGGTGGTGGCGGGCCAGTTGACGGTGTCACCGGCGTCGAGCTTCCACACCGACGGGGCCGCCTTCTTCAGGTACTTCGTGAAGTTGGAGGTGGTGCCCGAACCATCGGAGCGGTGCACCACGGCGATCGGCGTCGCCGGGAGCTTGGCGTCGGGGTTGTCGGCGGCGATCTTCGCGTCGTCCCACGAGGTGATCTCACCCTGGAAGATGGCGGCGATGACGTCGGCGCTCAGGTTGAGCTCCTCGACACCCGAAAGGTTGTACGACACGGTGATCGGCGCGGCGGCGATCGGGAAGTACAGGACCTCACCGCCGGTGAAGGTCGCCTTGTCGGCGTCCTTGATCAGGCTGTCGGTTCCGGCGAACTGCACGGTGTTGCCGGCGAGATCGGCCTTACCGGCGGAGGAGCCGGACTTGGCGTAGTTGACCTTCACACCGGTGGCGACCTTCTCGAACTCGCCCTTGACCGTCTGCTCGAGCGAATCCTGGAAGCTCGAGCCCGAGCCGTTGAGGGTGCCCTCGAGGGAGGCGTAGTCGATGTCGAGGCCGGCGACCGTGGTGGTCGTCGCCTCGGACGCTGCGGCCGTCGTCTCCGACGAACCGGAGTCATCGGCGGTCTCGGTGTCGTCGCCGCAGGCGCTGACGACGAGGCCCAGGATCGCCAACAAGGCGAGCGGGAGGACGGCGATCCGGCCGGGACGGTGTCTACGGGAGTTCTTCAAGGTGTCAGCCTCCTTGGCTGGTGAAGCGGCGTCCGGTCACGGCTGCCGCCTGGCAGGGGTGTCTCTGTCAGGAGCGAACCTAGGAATCGCTGGTTGACACCCAGCGGTGACCAGGTGAACGCAAGATGAACGACTCGGAAAGATTCGACGCCGACCCCCGCCGCCCTACGCTCGTGCCATGCGCGTTCGC
>WBZS01001886.1_pt1 | contig 14754 bp, 40 predicted proteins | sample 5204201 | NCBI WGS metagenome assembly WBZS01 (sample SAMN12344357, study PRJNA552823) | activated sludge metagenome | biome: Activated sludge suspended growth; feature: Nitrification reactor; material: Wastewater; isolation source: activated sludge from nitrification reactor of wastewater...
GAAGAGGGAGAAATAAAAACGCGAAGGGCCGCCCCGAAGAGCGACCCGACGCGTAAACCATGGGCAAAGAGGTCAGAAGAGGAGAGCGAGCTTGTCGGCCGCGTGGAAGAGTTGAAGGAATCCCCAGCAGACGGCGTTGATGATGGCGGGGACCACATAGGTGGAGAACAGGAGGATCGCGGTCAGGGCGATGATCCAGAAGCGGAGGCGATTGAGCATGTGGGTGTTTGTTGACCCGATACTACGCGCTTGTGGCATGGAAATAAAAGTTCGTTTCAGGAGCCTGTGGTGACCAAGATCGTGAGGAAGCCGCCTAGCAGAATGAGAGCGGTCAAGGCAGCGTTCTTGGTCCGTCTGATGGATCGCTCCATCATTTCTTCGAGCCGTGCCTTTTGTTCCTTGCTCATGTTGCCTGATACTACGCGCTCATATTCTCTAAATAAACGCGTATCGGCAAGATGAGAAAGAAATGTCAGGCCTTGGTGAGATTTTCATCCGTGAGCATCCCGCCCAGCGATGCGTTCATTTCCTCGAAGGCCACTTCCTTTTCCATGAGTTGCCGCACGAGCCACTTCTTCGGGACGCGGTAGGTGTTCCCATCGTTGCATTCGCCCCATACGGAAGCCTTGCGCACATGGGTGATCTTCACGGTGTGGAGCGGCGTCCCGTGGGGAATGGAGGTCAGGCCTTGCTTGAGTTCCCAACGCTGCCCCGCCTCGTAAACGATCTTCCGCTTTTCCCGTGTGCCATTGTGCCACGCGCGGACCCGATCGCGCCACGAAAGGCCGCCGTGCTCCTTGTTGTCCCATTCGATCTGCTGCTCGGTGCGCGGTTTTTCGGGTACCATGTCGAGGAACTTGAGCGGGCAATCGTAGGTGTACGGGCCGCTTTCTTCCTCCATGTCCTTGTATCCCGCCCCGTGCTTCTTGTCGTAGGCCAAGAGGTCCAGCGCGATGAACAGTTCCTCCTTGTCGTTCTTCTTGTAACGGACCACTTTCCACAAGTGATTCCCGCGCAGGGAATGGGCGATCACTTCCCATTCCATCTGTGCTCCATCCGTGCTGGTGTAACGCTTGACCGTGCGATCGGTCCGCTCCTTCACGAGATCGGCCTTGGTGTAGCGGGGAGTGAATGTCCAGCCCATGTTCGGTTGTGTTGTTGCCCCTATACTACGCGTACGGACGACAAGAATAAAAGGTTTTATTTTCGGTGGACCTGAGGGTAGTATGGGGGCATGGCGAAGCTGATCCACATCCGAGGCTATCACGACAAGCAAGGAAAGGTGAAGTTCTCCTTCACCGACTGGACGATCGAGAAGGTCGAGGATGATGTGTTCTTCCTGTGGATCGACGGGGATCCGAAGTACAGCACGACCATGGGAAAGGATATGGTCGGCCGCCCCTTCCCCGAAACGCGAACGGATGTCAACGATCAATTCGGGTGGATCCTCGCCGAAGAAGGTAAGGAAGAGGAAGCGAAGGCCGCGCTGATCTTGGCGGCCAAGAAAGCCAACGAGGAAACGATCAACAAGCTGAAGCAGCGGATCGAAGCGTTCGCTAAAAAAGCATCCTGCATCGACGTTTATTTGATCGGATCCAACGCGTAGTATGAGGTCATGGCCGCCCTCACCACCTACCAGCACAAGCACATCGCTTCGATGACCATGACGATCATCGAGCTTACCGCCAAGGGCTACAAGTGCCTCGTGAAGGATCCGAAGGGCAGGGGTGCGGTGCGCCATGGCAAGATCGAGTTCTTCGACAAGCAGGACGTGGAAGGCGACAAGGCGTTGTTCATCAAACAAGCATGACCATGGTACGAACAAGAAGGGTACAAGGGACCGCTCAACACATCTTCGAGGTGATGGTGAAGGAGCCCCAACGCGGTTTCGATCGCATCCGCTTGGAGGTCCGCTACGACAAGGGCGGATTCGGAAGCGCACGCGGCTATTCCATCATGGCCTTCCCCACCAAGGTGGAAGAGGAAGGGGTCACGACCATCGGCCTGTTCACGGGCGCATCCAAGGACGTGGAGGGAGCCCTGCGGTTCTCCTATACGCAACTGTTCAAGCATTGCGATGCGGTGCGCGACGGGAAAATGGAGGACGTGGTGAACCAAGTGCTCTTGTCCGTGGAGCAGCGCAACGGCATGACCATGCAGGGAGAACGCATTTATTTGTACCGCCCGAGCGCGTAGTATGGGGCCATGGCAAGCACAACGATCGAACTGGTCACCTTCCGTCTCCCCTTGGGCACCACGGGACGGATGGATGAACCGCAGACGCGCATGTTGATCGACTCGCTGGAGAAGTACCGCGTGGCGATCCGAAGGACAAGCCAAGTGGAAAGCGTGAGGCGCCACTTGCGCAATGGGGAGAAGCTCCTGATGTACCACAGCGGGGCATGGTATCCCTTCACTGCAAGTGTGCAGGAAGTGGGCGAGCGGGAGACGATCACGATAACGCACGGATAAGACGAGGCAAGCCGACCGTTCAGGGGTGTTTCGGTCGCTTGCTCGGGAGGCGCTCCATCGGGGCGCCTTCCCTCTTTTATTTCTCTCCCTGCTGCGCGTAGTATGTACCCGTGAGCCAATACCAGACCACCACCAAAGGCGTTCGTTTCTTCTCCGACCATTATAGCAGGGTCAATGAGGAACGCAAGAAGCGCGGGATGCTGACGCGCTCCGAAGTGTTGGGACCGAACAATGGGGAGGTGAAGGACCACCCTTGGCTGGGGCGCAAGTACAGGATCGACGGACGCGGCGATGTGTTCACCGTGGACCAAGTTTATCGTCAATGGTACTTGGGATGGCATACGCGGATCTTCTCGCTGGTGAACGATACCAAGTCGCACGCCGAGCATGTGATTGAAGCCGAGGGCTGCCAGTGTTGGGTGCTCCGTGACGGGGCGGAACAATTCGCGCGGAAGGCGAAGTTTATTTCCGCCTGATGAGCGCGTAGTATCGGAGGAACGAAGTGAAAACATAGGGCCATGTACAACAACATCGACTTCTACGTTCTCCACGAAGGACAACGCCTCTTGATCGCACGCCGCTATTCGCGCATGTTCGGTCGTGGAATGTTCCAGTGGATGAAGCCTTGGCATGTGGTGGATGCGATGCGGAAGAACCCCGACGCCAAGCTGGAGCAGGAAGGCGACTTCATGCCGCACATCAATTCCTTCGGCGAACTGGCCGAGACACTGGATCGTGACAACAAGCTCCGCGCTGATACGGCCCGTGTGAGGATGGCGTTCATCCGCTGGTGCGCCGATCGCTGGGGCACGTTCTATGGTGACGCTGAGCGCTGCCTGCAAGTCATGAGCGATGCGTCCCTGCTGGACTGGCTGCGCCAATCGCCTTATCGTCAGGTGGCCAGCAACTGACATTTATTTCCGAACGACCAACGCGTAGTATAGGGCCATGAACGAAAACACCTGCGTATACCTCAAAGGCGGTCCCCGTCAAGTCGTTGGAGCAACACCGAACGGACGCGACTTCCAAATGGACATCTTCACGGGCGACGTTGAAAGCCCGACGCTGATCGCGACGGTGCATGGTGCGACGGAAAAAGAGGCGGACGACAACGCACATCGCATCATGGCGGCTATCAATGTGTATGGCAATGCAAAGACTGAATCCATGGCAAAGAAACTGAAGACCTACGAGTTCTCCCTGCAAGGAGACTGGTGTGGTGGCCTGAAGCTGGTTGCTGCCTTCACCAAGGAAGAGGCCGAAGTAATGGACAACAAAGAGGAAGGCGAGCGCAGCGGCTATTTGTGGAAGCTCCACAAGGCGCGTCCCGACATCCTCACCACGAAGAAAAAGCCGCACATCATGGCTGCAATGTCCTACCGCGAATGAAGGTCAAGATCTGCTCCGTGACCGCATGGTTCCCGCTGACCAAGGCGCAATGGGACCGCCTGCAAAATAAGGGCATGAAGTGCTTCGATGGCATGAAAGAGCGGGGCATCTCCGACATCGACTGGGATGCACATTTCGGTCGCTGTCTGTTCTTCACCGTGGAACGCACCGAACTGGTGGAAACATCGGCCGAACTGCTGATGGCCGCGATCAAGAAGTAGTTTTATTCTTGCCATCGCAACGCGTAGTATGGGGTCATGGCAAAGAAATTAACCCCCGCTGAAGAAGCAAAGCTGACCGCGTTCTGTGATGCGATCACCGACCGCGAGCCGAAGGAAGAGCCCACGCGTGTGATCTTCCGCAAATGGAAGGACGGCAACATCATCGCGCTCTTCCCCGACCTGAACCATGCCAACGGTGCGGCCAATCGTGGCAACATCATGAGCTACATGCACGTTGGCCAGCATGGTGAAGCGTCCGAAAGCCTCTTGGATGAGAAGATCATCCTGAAGGATGCCACCGCCGAAGAAGCCGCCGACCTCCGCGCTGAGCTTGAAATGATCGGGTACGTCCTGAACTGATGCACATTCTCCTGATCGACGCGCACGCGACCTGCGCCGAACTGAGGACCAACCTGACCATGCGAAAGGCGCTGATCGCCGCCATCGTTCAACTTCAACAAACCCCAGAACCCATCCCCATGCAAGCCTGCCCCATCCACTGCATCGAACGCTATCCGATGATCGAAGACCGCCTGCCCGAGCCGAAGCGTCCCCAAGGCATGAACAAGCCGCGCCGCTTGGACCTGCATCGTGCCACGAAAGGCGGCCGCCGCTGACCTTTTATTTCCGAGGGCCGAACGCGTAGTATCGGAACAACAAACCCCCACAATGGACAAGAAGTTGAAGATCGAAAATGAGATCGACAGCGAATTGAAAAAGCTGACGATCTATACTGACACACTTTGCTTTGACATCCGTGACGAGAAGCAGCGTGAGGCTATCAAGCGTGCCGCTGCGCTGGTGAAGCGCTACGAAAAGCTGGGCTGACCCTTTTTATTTCCGAGGACCAAGCGCGTAGTATGAGGCGTAACGAAGTGGAGACATGGGGTCTCGCAACATTCTAACGCCGATCGCGTAGAATCAACTACCAAGAACCCAACTAACACGTATCACTCATGTAACCTCCAGCGGACAAGGCCATAATCGCGTAGGAACCCAAAATCTTGCTTAGTCACACTCACCTCAACCTAGCCATAGGTATGAACAAGGACCCCCCGAGACGGTAAACATATTTGCGATCCACGGGTATCGCTAACTGCAAACCCGATTTTTAGAGCGCCTCCAGTGACAGGGGGCGCTCTCGCTTTTATTTCTGCCCTGCTTGCTCGTAGTATGGGGCCATGGGAAAACGATCCAACGACGTCGAAGTATGGAATGATGGGAGCATGGTGCTCCTGACGCCGAAGACGGAACGTGCATCCCATTGGATCCGCGACAACGTACACACCGAGTCGTGGAACTGGCTAGGGATGAGCCTTGCGGTGGAGCTTCGCTTTGCGGACGCCATCATCCAAGGCATGACGGGTGACGGGGTGGTGGTCGGGGTAGCCTGACCCCACCTTCCCATTTATTTCTTTACCTCCAACGCGTAGTATGAAGTCAACAAACCCCGAAACATGAAAGCCATTCTGATCGACACGGTGACGCAAACGGTCCGCGAAGTGGAACTGCCCGACCCGAAGAAGGTGGGCTACGGCGCTTCCAACCAGGCGATCTACGACCTGCTGGGCGAGGGCACCACGATGATGGAATCGGCCGTCTACCTCCCGAAGAACGATGTGATCTTCGTGGACGAAGAGGGGCTTTTCAATCCGAAGGTCGGTTGCTTCACCTTCGACGGATCCCATCCCTTCCATGGCAACGGGATCATCTGCGGCGGTACTGCCCAAGGATCCAGCGCCGATGTGAAGATCTCCTTGCTGGAGGTCAACGCAAAGGTCCGCTTCGGGATCCTCGTCCCGAAAGATCTTTGATCCTTTTATTTCCCTCTCCCCAACGCGTAGTATCAACTACAACAAACAAGCAACCAATGTTCGGCTTCTTCAACGAGTTCATCCAACGTATCGCGCCTGCGGTGCTCAACACGATCAGGGACTGCGGTATCGCACGACCGCGCACCCCGCGCTTCATCCAGACTGGAGGGCCTGCGCCACACTATGACCTCCAAGGCTACGGCCGAACGCTGGTGCGGGCCAATGAGAAGGTGGGACGCAACGAACCGTGCCCGTGCGGGAGCGGCGAAAAGAACAAGAAGTGCTGCGGGAGTTAAGGGGTTTTCTTCCTCAGCACAAGGCAGGAAAGGCGCTCCGAGAGGGCGCCTCTCCGCTTTTATTATGGAGCCCATCGCGCGTAGTATGGGGTATGAAACGTGACATCGAGATCGTCCGCCGCCGTGACATCGAGTTCGCCTGAGCGAGCTTGAACCCTGACCGAGCGAGAGGGTGCCGAAAGGTGCCCTTTCGTGTTTATTTTCGGGCCGTCTACGCGTAGTAACAAGTGGGGGTCTATTCCCGTATAAGGAAGAACGAACGGTTTTTATTTCTGCTTTCGCTGCGCGTAGTATAGGACCATGGACAAGCAAGAAGTCAAGCGTCTCATTCTCAAGGAAGGGCTCACCGTCATGGACGTGATCGACGTGCTGGCGGAACTCAACGGCATGGAGGGTCTCGGCTTTGTGGCCCTTGGCGTTGACCTGAAAGCCTATTGCGTCAACAAGGTGAAGGGGCAGCAGGATGAGCGCATCGTGCGCCTATTGGCCGAGCGCCACGACATCAACGAAGGTCGCCGCATCCGCATGATCGTGATCGACGAAAATGTGCTTGCCTATTCCAACGAAGGGTCGAATTTCGGCAACGTCCTGCACGCTTCGATCCTGAAAGGTTCCAACGCTCGCGGCGGGGATCGGATCTACCTTGAGGGCCGCACCGTGCGCACGGCTACGCGCAAGGATTTCGATGACTTCAGCGTATCCATCGACGGGTACCTGAAAGGGGATGGCATTTTCGAGTACATCATCGCGGACTGACTTTTATTTCCGCATCACCAACGCGTAGTATAGGCTACAAACCCAAAAGAACCCCATGAACGTCGAACGCATTTCCATCGCTCAGTTGGCCGCACTGTTGACGGACGAAAAGGCCGTGAACGGCTGCACGTTCGCCTCCTTCAACGCGCTGACGGAGCCCGATATGAACAAAACGATCAACGGGGACCGCAAAAACCCGAACCCCCACTACGGCAAGATCCGCAAGGTGCTGGACAATCAGTTGGTCATGCTCTTTTCCAACAAAACGACCAACGCCTACGAGAACATGGTGAACCGTCGCCTTGTGCTCGACGGCAAGGCTGCCGACTTCCAAGTGAGCAAGCGGTCGTGGGGAACGCGCATCCCCAACACGTCGGTGGTGGAACACACGAACAAGGCGGGCGAATACTGCCAATACCTGTCCGTGATCTACCATGAGAACCCTGTGAGCCTCATGCAATACGTGGCCGACCTCGGCCTGACCTTCGGCCCCGCTGACGCCGAACTGGTCGAAGCGATGAAACAAAAGACGGTCGCCTTCGCGAGCAACAGCGGCGAAGTGTCCTATGTGATCGCCAATGACAAGGGCGGATGGGATCCCATCGCAAAGGACGCGATCATCGGGCTGGTGGAAAAGGAAACCGAAGGCAAGCAAGGCGGCCTGAGCGAAGGAATGAAGGTCGTGCCGCGCGATTTCAAGATGCGGTCGATCCAGCAGATCCGTTTCGGTGGAAATACCTACATCATCGACGGGAACTAGGAAACAACGAAGCGCGGACGGCGGGCCTAGCAAGCCCGCTTTCCGCTTTTATTTTCGACCTATCAGCGCGTAGTATAGCCACATGAACGGCGAAATTCCTCTCCCCAAGGTGACATCCATTTTCGATGAGAAGAGCGAAATGGACCGCCATCGTGAACTGGAAGATGAAGTTGGCATCCAGCGTGCCTTTCGCATGGTGCGCATCGCTGAAGCTGAAGATCGCGTTGATACCGATCCCATCCGCAACCCTTGGGCCGACAAACGTCCATATCGCCAGCGCCTGACCGACCGCTTCAAGCGCGAAGGTTACAGCGATAAGGCCATCGAACTTTGGTTCGCCCTCTAACGTTTATTTTTCTCCCTTGAGCGCGTAGTATGGGGACATGAGCAAGCCTCTTTTCACCTGTTCGCGCTGCAAGCAACCGCAACGGCTCAGCCCTCCATTGTCACAACGCACAAGCAACAATGGCGGTCCGATGACCACAAGCGAGGCGCTCCAACTGTTCTGTCACGGCGGCCTGTGCAGCAAGTGCTTCATCGAAAAGCGCAACGAGGACAGCCGTGAACTGATGCAGCGCATCGCGGCGGCTCAACCCAAGCCGATGACATATCCTTTGACGGCGGATCACGTAGAACGATATCAAGCCCTGTTCAAATGAAACTCTCCCCCGCCACGATAGACTCTTTCCCCAAGCGCTCCCTTTCGGGGTCCAGCATGCAACAGCTTGCACAGGATCTCCAGGAAGTGGTCACCAAGCTGGAAGAGGCCAAGACCGAAATGGTCAACGCCCAGCCGCATCCGCGCGATTACATCCACGAAGGCGCTGGAACGCTGGAGTTCGCTCTCAACGAGCACAAGGGGCAACTGAAGGCGTTGGACGACCTGATCTCCTTCTACGAACAGAAACGGAATCATTGTCTCGATCAAATGGGATGACCGTTTATTTCTTGTGGCCTTGCGCGTAGTATAGGGTCACAAACCCCCGAACATGGCAAAGGCAAAAACCGTTGAAAAGCTGCAAAGGGAATTCGCGAACATCTTGCGCAGCAAGAAAGATGAGTTCTTCCGCGTGTTCAAGGAAGAGGTGTTGGGCATCGTGGGCATCGTCGGTGACGCCGATCTTGCTGGCAACCTGACGGGCAAGGGCAAGATGTATGTGATGTACGGCGCGGGCTGTTCCGTTTCGTGGATCAAGGGCAAGGGCATCAAAGGCAAGAAGTACGAACAAGCCGCTGGTGGTGCCATGCGCATCGTGCAGGATGAGTTCACGCCCAAGCTGGTGAAGCTCCATCCCGACAAGCCCGTGCGCCCGCTGATGGCACAGGACTACCGCGTGAACAGTTGGTTCAATGCCCAAGCTTCACAGTGGTTCAAGGAGAACGGCGTGGAAGCGCAGTTCCATACCGCCCTCGATTGAGCGTTTATTTCCAAGCCACAAACGCGTAGTATAAGGTCATGGGAAAGATCACAGGAGCACGGATCACGTATCCGAACGGGTTCACCGATATGACGCCCGCCACGGTGTTCGTCAACGTGGACAAAGGAGCGGAACAAACCCTGTTCACCTTCTATCACGATGAGATCAACTTCCGATCCGATGAGTTCATCGGGCTGACGCTGGAAGAGGCCAAGGACCTGAAACGGCAGAAGGACACCGCTTACATCCGTTCCTGAACAACCTATCCCATCAATACGTAAAAGGACCATGTTCCAACCTAAGCGTTCATCCATGGGATCCATGGTGCTGATCCATCTGCTCGCAGGCGTTCTTTGGACCGTTGGCGGCATTTGGGCCGTTGTTTCCTTCATCCTCTACTTGGTGAAGGATCGACCCTTCGATTGGCCGTCCGTGTGGATCCTTGGCGCAGGGTTGGTGCTGGCCGTGCTGAACTTCGCACGCGTGTTCCGACGCTGAAGCGACCTGCTATTTATTCCTGCGGATCTTCCGCGTAGTATAAGTCATGGCCAAGAAGCGAAATAGCAAGGACGAACTTCGCAAGATCGAGAAGGGTGCCGTGCGCGACGAAATGAAAGAGCAGGGCGCCCTCGATGGACGGTTCCGCGAAAAGGTCGTGGCCGACAAGACCAAGTACAAACGCAAAAAGAAGCACCGCAAGGATGAAGGTCACGACGATTGAAGATCATATCTCCCTTCCCAGCGAAGGGCTGATGATCCATCAATGGCAGGAAATGCCTGACCTGTTCGATAGCGTTGTCTGGACCAACAAGCCAAACAAAACCGAACAGGTGTTCACTTCCTATTGCCTGAACTGACTTTTATTCTCTCCCTTTTCCCTCGTAGTATAGGACCATGAGCAAGATCGTGAACTGGGGAGGACGCCTCCTCTGCATCGAAGTGAACGATGAAGGCATCCGTGTCTTCGACATGAACAGCGACGGTAGCCGCATCGAAGGCGACACGGGGCAGCGTGAAATATGGATCGACCCCTCACGCATGAAGAACGGCGAGAACATGCTTCAGGTCCATGCCTATACGGATGCCAAGGGTACGCCGAACGATGGCGACCAAGCGCCCGTCACGCTCAACGTGGGACCCGACTACATCACGCTGGTGAACAACGCTAGCGATACGCTGCGCTCCAGCGGGATCGACCTGTCAACGATCAAGGAGGTCTGACCCTTTATTCCTCTCCCCTCAACGCGTAGTATAGGGTCATGAAAACCTCACGGGAAGAGCAGTTCAAGGAGCGCGTTCGCATCGCCAAGGCGCACCTGAGCACCGTACCTTATGATGCGGAAGCGATCGAGGATCGCATCAAACGGTTCGATGAGATCGCCACACAAACCGCACGCCCCTATGCAAAGTCGCATGTGATGCAAGCGGTCGATCGCGATCAGGCCCGCCTTGACATCGAAGCCCGCTTCGCTGCCCTTGCCAACCCGATCGGCCAGTGGATGCTCAAGCGCGTGATCGTTCTTGGCGAACGCGATGCGATCGTGGAGTTCTACTCCAACGTGAGCGATGGCAGCCAACAGGTGGGTGACCTGCATTTCGTGACCATCCTAAACGATGACAAGACGAACATCGTCTACGATACGCTGGACACCGCGATGCTCCACTACCTGTCCGCGAAGCACGAAGGTCGTGGCGCAGCGTTCCAAGGCTCTTTCGTCCGCTATGCGATGGGAATGCTCAAACAAGGTGAGGACGAGTGATTTATTTTCGCTCGCCTGACACGTAGTATCACCACGAACAAACCAACATGGACAGCGAAAAATTCCAGGAGATCGCCGAAGAACGTGACCTGACCGTCCTGAACAAGGATCAGCTCAACACCTTGCTCGGCGCGATCCACGCCCACGGTTCAGCCCACGCAACGAACGTGGCCTTCAACCGCACGACCTTCATGTACCAAAGCGGGAACCTCGACTACTACACGGGCCTGAGCTATGAGCAGCCCGATGAGATCCGCGAAAGGGGCAGCATCAAGATCTACGTGGCGGGTGAGGATGATGACGATCGCACCAAGAAGCTGGGCCGCATGTGCCGCGCCATCATCAAGGGCGAAGATCCGCGCGAAGTAAGCGACTACGAGGAAGGCGACGGAAACGACCCCGAGGAATGAAGCGAACATCAGCCTCCGCGTTATCGCTCGACCTGATCTTCAGCCAAGACATCCAGTATACGATGACCAAGACCTTCCGCCTGTTCTCATCGTTCCACATAGATGGGGGCCTGATGCAAGGCGTGGTCGTGGCAAGAGATGGGCTTGCCTTCCAACTGGTGGGACCCGCCAATCTGTTCCCCAAGAAGCGCATGGAGATCGACGTTCCCATTGATGGAAACATCCTTGATTTCGACAAGCTGGGGTTCACCACGGCTGAGCCGCTGGAGGTCGCTCCCTCCAAGGTGATCGAGGAGATGTACACCTGACTTTTATTCTCTCCCTTCCAACGCGTAGTATGAGTCCATGAAGAACGAAGAGAAGTTCGGCGAACTCACCGACACCGATGCACGGGCGATCAGCAATGCGCTGATCTACTTGGACCGTGGCCTGACCGTGGGCGAGGTGATGGACTACTTGGAAAAGCGTGAGAAGAAAGCCAAGGAAGAGAAAGCCAAACTGTTGAAGGACACGCTCAAGAAGCTGAAGGGCAGGGCGTGGAAGATGGTGAACGATGAATACAAGTCCGTCTTCAGGGTCGATGACATCGAAATCGGCGAGCGGCTGGGCGAGTTCGAGCCGTTGATGGTCGGGCCGCGCTTCACCTACATGGATGGCAAATCGTTCAGAAGGAACGACATGGCAGGAAAGGACACGGACAGCACGTTCTACTTCAATCTGAAGAACAGCCCCTACAAGATCACGGAGATCACGCTGGAAGAGTTCGATGAACTGCTGAACACGCACGCGAAGATCCTCGGTTACGTTCAGCCATAGGTTTATTCTGATAGGACCAACGCGTAGTATAGGGCCATGGCACAAACCGCAGAACTATACGTCATCGCTGGACGCCACAACCAAAGCGTGCGTCTGAACCACGAGGTCTATCTTTCGGTGGAAGCGGCCAAGGCGGAACTGGATCGATGGGAACGTGAAGAGGATCCAGATCGTGAAGCACGTGAACGCATGAAGCAATCCAGCTATCAAGCGAAGTCATACGGTCGCAAAGTTCCGCACCCACGCCACAATGATGGAACCTTCGAGGTGGTGGACCTTGCAACACACTTGCAAAACGTGGCAGTGCAGAATTACGACAAGGCACGTCGCGAAACGCGATATAACGGTGCCCACAACACCACGCAAAGCCATCTTCAACGGCTTGAACGTCTGCCTCAGTCCTAGCATTTATTTCAACTACAATAACGCGTAGTATGAGGTCATGGCAACGCAAGTACAACTCAACTACCGACTGGTAGGCGGCAACTATCCGATGCTCGTTCTGCTGAAGAACGGAAAGGAAACGAAAGTTGCTGATGTGGAATGGCAGGGCGATCGCGAAAGCACCATCGCACTGGCCGATCAGATCGTGGCATCTTTCAATGAACAGGTGCAGAACAACGCGCTCTTGAGCTTGATCGACGACGCCCACGGCTTGCATCGCGAACGCCTCTCCTGAAGAAATTCATTTTCTCATGCTATTTTTGAAGCATGAGGGAATACAAGATCACGAGCGTAAGAAAGGACAGGCAGGACGGCAGAGAACACATCACGCTTGCCGACTTGGTGAATGATGAGGGACAGATCGTTGTGAGCGGAACGCTGGAGCACGTGGTGCGCCTATGCGAAGAGAGGGGTTACAACGTCAGCAACTTGGAACAAGCGAAAATCGCATTGAGCAGACTGAAGTGATTTATTTCCGTTCGGTCTGCGCGTAGTATAGGGACATGAACGCACAAGATCTCAAACTGCAACTGAGCGCAATGGTGGAGAATGCCTACAAGGCGATCCACGGCAAGATGGATGAACTGTTCCGCGCTGGCAAGGGCTTTGAAGATCACAATGACGCCTTCGGCAAGGTGTTCATCGTGGAGTTCGACGAGCCGAACTGGATCCACTTCGATAGGTGGAAAAAGATCCGTGGTGTGGCCGTGAAAGGAACGCTGCTCTACATCTATGTGCAGGACACAAGCGAAGGGGTCAACCGCGACAAAGACCAATTCAGCGGCGCGGACTACCTCATCCCCTTCGATGAAGCGAGCTTCTTGACGCCCCACCGCCTCACCGAAGTACTCGCCCGATTGGAACAACTTTGAACCGCGACCTTGGCAAGCGAACGGGGCTTTTGGCAGGCCCCGTTCTGCTTTTATTTCCATAGGACGAACGCGTAGTATAGGGGCATGGCAACCAAATCACAGATCGGCTTCCGTCCTTCCTATATGGAGGATGAAACGCAAACGGAAACGGCCATGCCTCCCATGCAACAACATGCTGTGGATGCCCCCAAAGAAAAAAGCGGGATCTTGAGCGAAGCAGAAAACCGTCTGCTCGCTGCCAAGACTTTCCTGCTCTCGCCTTCCTTCGCTCGCATGAGCAACAGGAGCAAAGGTCGCAAGATCCAAGATGTGGAGTTCCTTACATTGGTGGTAGCACAACTGACCTGAACCATGAAGTCGATAGTTCGCAACGCAATGGCCAATGCCACGCAGCTTGGCAATCTGATGGCTGTGATTTCACCCGATACATCCGTAATCGGCATCATGGACCACATCATCGACTGCGCCTACAAGCTGGCTGAATTGGAAGAAGAGCGTCCCAACGTATGGGACAATGCCAAGAAATTGGAGAACTGTTGGGACAGCGTGACCGATACGCTGGCGCATCGCTTGGTCGCGAAGGCCAACGACCACGATGATGATCGACCGATCACCAAGATCACCAAGAAAGAGATCAGGGAGTTGATGCCCGCCTGAGCATTTATTTCTCTCTCCCCAACGCGTAGTATACCAACATGAGCAAAAGCATTTCCTCTCTGAAGCCTCAAACGTTCACGGAATATCCGTGGAACAGCAAGTTCGCCAATTGCGAAACGGAAACCATCGCGTGCAACGTCATGGTGATCCTGAAACGGACAGGAAACAAGTTCCGTGACATTTCATGGGAGGAGTACGTGGTGGAGCGCATGAAGGACAAGAATTTCAGCGAAATGGAACGCGGCTACTTCGACAAAGTGAAGCCGTACTGCATGAGCCCTGAAATGGCCATGACCTTCTCGCCAACGTGGATGAATGTGGCACGCAAAGCCGTTGGCCTGCGCGAATTGAAAGACAGGGACTGACGTTTATTTCCCTCTCCCCAACGCGTAGTATAAAGCCATGAACATCATCGTTGTCTCCAACAAAGCCTTCAATCGTCCGCTGGGCTTCTTTAAGTTCGATCCCGATCAACTCTCCCGCCTCTCAGCGGGCATCCTGATAAAGGCGATCATCGAGACCAAGAAGGACGGCGAGATCCTCGCAGCATTGGCCAAGGAAGGCATCACGCCCATCACCCGCAGCGATGCCATGGTGGAAGTGAACGACGATGGCGCGATGAAATTCTTCGACGACGAACTCGAAAAAGCTTTCTCCAAATGACCATCC